>Ga0080013_1002983_pt1 | contig 18735 bp, 20 predicted proteins | sample ETNvirenome_6_85_FD_69236 | JGI IMG/M metagenome (GOLD analysis project Ga0080013, IMG submission 69236) | Marine viral communities from the Pacific Ocean - ETNP_6_85 (SPADES assembly) (version 2) | ecosystem: Environmental > Aquatic > Marine > Oceanic | place: Pacific Ocean | collected 2013-06-19 | reverse complement strand
ATCACAAGAAATGCAATTCGTCAGGGCCTCTGACATGCCGTGTTTTATTTCGAAGTATTCATCGCAATCTTTGCAATGATAATTATACCTCGGCATCTGTCTGTTCTTCTTCCTCTTCCGCCTTATTCTTGAATTCAACAGTGGGCGGATTTTCGACAACAAGCCCGGCGCCGGACTCTTTAAAGACGAATTCTTTGAAAACAGGAACAATGTCTGATTGGTCCATCAATGATTTTTGAAGAGCCATCATAATGGCTCCAATTGCTTGATTTGATAAATGCATATCTATCTCCTTATATATATATTATAACCCATTATTCCTTGATTGTCAAGGATTAAAGTGAATTATTTTAAATTTTTCCATCGTAGTATCCCAGGTTATTTAAATCGCTTTGGTACATTAAGATTGCTAAGTCTTTTAGCGACGTCTTGCTTAACCATCCCAAGTTTTCTTTTGCCTTCGATGCATCGCCTAGCAAGAGGGGAACTTCTTGTGGCCTAAAAAGCCGCTCGTCTATCTCAACATATTTATCCACATCAAGGCCGGCATGATCAAATACCAACTCTAAGAATTGCCTGACACTATAGGTCTCCCCGGTCGCTATGACATAATCGTCCGGGACATCTTGCTGTAGCATCAACCACATCGCTTCGACATAATCTTTTGCGAAGCCCCAGTCTCTTTTGGCATCGAGATTTCCCAAATATAATTTGTCTTGCAAACCCATTTTTATTTTCGCGGCTGCAATTGTTATTTTCCTTGTCACAAAAGTTTCCCCTCTTCGGGGAGACTCGTGATTAAATAAAATACCAGACGAAGCGTGAATACCATAGCTTTCTCTATAGTTTCTAACTAAATTATGAGAAAACACTTTTGCACAAGCATAGGGAGAGGCCGGCATTAATCTAGTTTCTTCGTTCTGTGGATGTATTGGGTTGTCTCCAAACATTTCTGAGGAAGATGCTTGGTAAAACCGGCTATTTGGACAAATATTTCTAACGGCTTCCAGCAATCTAAGAGTTCCCATTCCAACGATCTCTGAAGTCTCCTCTGGAGTGTCAAAAGAAACTCTAACGTGCGATTGGGCGCCGAGATTGTAGATTTCATCTGGCTTATATTTTACCAATGCTCGGTAAATGCTTCCGGTGTCTATTAAATTTCCATATATTAATTTAAAATTTTTGTTGTTATAGAGATGGTCAACCCTGTCAGTAGTTATAATTGATGTTCTCCTCTTTATTCCGACGACTCTATACCCCTTTTTTAGCAATAACTCTGCCAAATATGATCCGTCTTGGCCTGTTATCCCAGTTACTAATGCTGTTTTCATTAAATCCCTCTCAAGTGTGGATACTTTAATATAACATGTTGACATACATTTGTCAAGGCTTTTCTAAAATTTGTATAATTTTCTTCTCGCCACCCAAGCTCTAAGAGCTTTGAATTATCGGAGGGTTTCCTAAATTGACCCTTTGGTTTGGTAATATCCCAAACAATTTGACCTTTAAAATCTAAAATTCCTGCAATCATTTCGGCCACAGCTTTTATAGAAATCTCGTTCGTATTCCCCACATTAATCGGCCGTTCTTCATCATAATGTTCCAACAAAAATAACAAAATTTCTGCCAAATCTTTTGAATATGTGAATTCTCGTAAAGGAGAGCCATCTCCCCAGAGAGTAACATCTTCATCATTTAATTTTGCTTCATACATTTTTCTTATCATAGCTGGAACGACATGAGAGTTTTCTAGATCAAAATTATCATTTTCTCCAAAAAGGTTATTTGGTATTGCTGTTATAAAATTGCATCCATATTGTTTCCTATACGCGCGAGAAAGAACATCTAACATCCTTTTGGCATAAGCATATCCAAAATTAGTAAGGTGAGGTTCGCCACTATGAATTTGATCTTCAGTGAGGGGGTATACAGCATTATCGGGGTAAATACAAGTGGATAAAAGAGAGACCATACGACCTATATTACAAGAATTGGCCGCAGCCATTACATTATTATTTATAGCCAGATTATCCCTACAAAAATCCGCCATACTTTCAAGATTGGCTTTAAGGCCACCAACTTTAGCTGCCAAGTGAATGCAGGCATCGGGGCGAATGTCTTTAAACATAGAGAGTGCAGGAGCCGCCCTAACCAGATCATATTGCGAACTTTGCACAAAAATAAGTTCGTGTTTGGTTTGTAAATTTTTAAATGCCGTCCCGACCATACCAGATCCGCCAGTTATAAGAATTTTCATTATTTTTCACCACCGATAACATCAAAATAGGGGCACGGTACAATAAATTTGCCTCCCGAATTCAAATATTTCTTTTCTCTTGCGGAGAATTCACTAATGAAATGCCATGGTAATATTAACAAATAATCTGGGTTTGCTTCTCTCATATCAGCTTCACTTCTAATCGGGATATTCGTCCCAACTGTTCGGCGCCCGTATTTATCAGGATTTCGTTCCGCAATAGCCTCAATGTCCGAATTATCCAAACCAAACCATTGAAGCAGCGTATTTCCTTTAGTTGATGCTCCATACCCCCAAATTGTTTTCCCATCGGCCCGGGCATTTCTAATAAACTGAACCGTTTTTTGTTTTAACTCTGATATTTTCTTAAAAAAATCTAAATACGGGGCCGGAGTATCTACTTTATCTGCTTGTTCTTTAATTAGTAAACTTTCAATTCTGTATTGTGCTACATCCCTATAGGGTGCCGTCCGAAAGTTGGTAATTGTTGCCTTATTTTTTCGAATATATACTCTAAAGCTCCCACCATTCACATCATTAATTTGACAGTCCACTATGCGTAAATCGACCAAATCTAACAAATTTTTAATAGAAGTTAGAGTATAATAATAAACATGTTCATGACAAATATTGTCAAAAGCTAGTTGTTTTAACATCAGGGGAGTATAACTCATTTGTAGGACAAATAATCCCTCATCATCCATTATTTCATTAATGTCCCTTAAAAAAGAAAGCGGATCATCCAAGTCATAGAACATAGCTACTGTAGTTACTATTTTGGCTTTTTGGTGTCCGTATTTGGAATTTTGATAAACATCGGCACTAAAAAAATCTTGGATAATTAAATCGGCCACTTCTCTAGATTCATCAGCAAACGAGTCATCCGCTGGGTCAATACCTATTTTGATAATGCCCTCGGGAATTGCCTTAAATAAAGTTCCATCATTGCAAGCTATATCTAACCAAATATCTCCCGGCTTCACCCTGATAGACTTCATACAGTCTTTCACTATCGCATAAAGCTCTTGAGTCATAGAAGAATTAATACCCGACCGATACCAGTATTCCCCATACATCACCTCCGGATCAACTACCGAATTTAATCGGACGGCGCCAGTCTTTGGATCCAAAACCAGAGCCAATTCTACTTTCCCTTTGTTCGGTTCGGCGCCCTCACTTAAGAAATCTGTAACATACAAATCCCCTAACGAAAATAATTTAACAGTATCTTTTTTAATAGAATTCATTCACCCTCCCCATGGAAAAATCTTTCCGAATTAATGGCCTTATCACAAATAAAAAGATCATAAGCTGGCTTCCCGGTTCTATATTCATGATATTTGGCCCCCCATTGATCCAGTTGCTGTCCGGTCAGGGCGCACCAATCTTTACCACTAATGCTGCCTCGTGCTGTCCAATAAATAATAGTGTTACCTTCTTCAAATAATTTATTAATTTTATTAATATTTTTGTAAATAGGAGTCGCTTTTTCATAATCACGTTCTTTATATTTATCTCCAGATACATATTCGCAAATCGTTTCATCAATATCTACATATATAATCATTATGAACCTCTCAAGCTTTTACGCTTAGATAATTCCGACCCACGTACAATTCGGGGGCCGCCGGTTCCTAATGATTTTTCAACATCTCGGATCCCTTTTACTAATTTCATCAGACCGATCGGTTCAATAGATGCCATTTGATCGCTTCCCCATCGGGTTCTGTCTAGAGTGATGTGTCTTTCAACCCACGAACACCCCATAGCGACGGCCGCAAAAGTCGTGACTAATCCATATTCATGACCACTATAACCAATTTCCGCTCGGGGGTATTTAGTTTTAAGATGATGAATATAATTAAGATTTAACTCTTCAATTTGAGAAGGATAGGAAGAATTAGTATGCATAATAACATCGGGATTACATAGCTCTACACATTTTTCAATCTCCTTCTCGGTGCTCATTCCCGTAGAAATAATGAGAGTCTCACAATTATCGCGTGTATATTTAATCAATTCGTCATGCATTATCAGCGCAGAAGGAATTTTAAGAATGGGGGTAAAATATTTCATAAAATCTACCGAAGGGAGATCCCAAACTGACGCAAACCAATCAATTCCAGCTTGTTTGCAATACGCATTAATTTGCTCATATTCCTCAAATCCGAATTCAATTTTGTGCTTATAATCAATATATCTCAATTCCCCCCATGGCGTTGATCGCATTTTATTTCTCTGGTGCGCGGGAACACAGAGTTCGGGAGTTCTTTTCTGAAATTTGACAAAGTCGCATCCCGCGATCTGGGCAACATCAATTAATTTTTTAGTCTCTTCGAGACTTCCATTGTGATTGATTCCTATTTCAGCAATTATTTTTGTCATGATGGGTTAGCCTCTTGAAAGTTTTTTAAATCCTGATAATAATCTACATCAAATATTTCTCCGTTAATATGATGGAAAAGAGTGGTGGTATGATATAAATTATTATCTAACTGATCTATGATATGTCCTTTGGTAATTATAATATAATGACATATTTCAAAGCAGGGGGGATATTCTTGGCGCCTATAAAGGTTATGATCAATAATTTTTTGACCCCCATTTTCTCCCACTTCATAATAACACATATAAGGATGAGTGATTACATCTTTTTTACACAATAACGAGGACGCGTCTTGATTCTCATATAAATTATAGGCTTTTTCAATTTGTTCAATGGTCCGTTGGGGATAAGTAAGATACAAAGTAATAATATCGTCATGGGGTAGAATATCAAATTTCCGAACCACATCTTGAATAACTAATTTCATACTTATGTCGTCCTGACTGAGGTCCGGATGTCGTTTTAACGTCCGAAATTTGTACTTTTTGGCCTTTTCTAATAGTTCTTCATCATCTGTAGTTACTACCGTTCGATCTCGCCACTTGGGCGGAATTTGTTGTGCAGTATAATCAAATAATATCCTATTTTTATTCTTAAATCCTTTGGAACCTTTGCGTGCTGGTATCATTATCCAAGTGTTTTTCATTTTAAGCCTCGCGGTGACATGTCCAATATTTTTTCAATTTGGCCAGAATCAATATGAGAGCGCACCTCTAAAAAAGTATCTAAGTTCATTTCGCCAAAATTAACAGGATTTCCCCTCTTGTCACTCAAAACTTTAGTTGCATCATCTAATTCTAAAACATAAGAGTGAAAAGCATCATCACAAATTGGGGCGCCGAAAGTATCATAAGTGATATCAAAATGATAAGAAAGTTTATCTCTGACTCGGCGCCACATTGCAGTTCCAGGATATGCCGTCGCCGTAAACATCTTGGTGTTAACATATGTTTTGGCTTTTTCATACTCAGCAGAATTTAAAGAATAATCGCTTCCCCAAAAGTTTTGTTGCCACATAATGAACGCCACTGAAGTTTGTAGATGAGTTAGGCGCTCGCCGGGATATCCCATAATCCAAGTACAGTTGGGATGAATACCGGTAGATTTACAATTCCGAATAGCATTCATCATAGTTGTGGGGAATTCGTATTTGCGGCCGTTAATTTTACTCGGAGTAAGGCCATTGCGCAAAATAAAACCCCCCTTTTGCATACTAATTAATGTATTCTCGGAAGCAGATTCGGCGCCAAAGCCAATATAGACACACCCAGAATTTGCCATATCTTCTAGACGAGCATCAGCCTCGTCCATACGTGTGTGAGTTCCCCATCTAATTTTATCTAATCCATATTGTTGGAAAACGGGAACCATTTTCTTGATTCGGCGCTTGTCAACAGCAAAATTATCATCTGGGAATCCCACAAAATCTAAATTATATTTGTCTACATATTCGCGAATTTGAATAGCAATGTGATCCGCTGTTCTCATGCCATAATTTCTCTCTCCTTGGGCCCCGCGATAACAAAATGCACAAGAATAGGGGCAACCGCGACTGCTCACAGTTGTCAAGCTGCGTTTCATTTGAAAAGAGGTCGCAGAGCTATTATTCGCTGCCAAACCCCATACGGGAGTATTTATATAATCTTCTAAAACATTGTATCCGAAAGGATCACATTCCAATAAATCAATAGCTGCATAAGGGATTTTATCTAAGAGGCGGGGACGATTACCTTCATATTGAAAACGATATTTTCCATTAATCTCTCCTAAACAATAGTCCGACAGCTTCCCCGAGTGATATGCTTTTTCTAACCCTAATGTTTTAATATTTTTAATATCATTCAACATTAGAAGAATAATATCATCTCCTTCCGATCTTCCAATGGCATCCAATTCAGGAATCCACTTAAACAATCCTGTTTTAATTTCCGTAGCCAACCCATTGCCACTAACTAAAAAAGTGTCGGGTTGATGTCTGCGAATGATTTTCGCGGTTTCTTCTTGCCATCGGAGGGTAGTGATTTTTCCGGACAAAGCAATGATATCCTGATCGCCTTTATTCCGGAGATGCTGGACAATGTAGTTTTCAGCCTCGGAATAAGTGAGGTGTCGTCCATTAGGTAAATTTCTTTGTTGAGAGGTCGCGTCTTGAATACGATAAGCATTTAAATCAATAATATGAGGATTGGCGCCATATTTTCGGGCTATAGCTGCTAAGATGGCTGGCCCTTCTGGCGGGCAATTTGGGCGCGCCGATTCACGGAGGGGCATATTAATAAAAGTAATCTGCATATTTTCAAAAGAATTAAACTTCAAATTTAAATCGCTAACTAAATCAGCCGGATGAAATAATTTTTTATTCTTCATTTAGCGCCCCTTCCTCAAACTGGCCATACCAGCTTCCTTTAGCAAGATTAATAATCTTAATATTTCTATTTCTGGCTGATTCATTTATTATTCTCAAATCATTAATCAAATTACTACGCTGCCGGGGAGTGTTCCAACTGGAGCTATCTGTCCCCTCCATTGCATTAGGGCTGGAGTTAATGGCATAACCTCCTCGGTAATCCAAATCTAAACCGGTGAGATAGATGGGATTATGTCCCATTATAATGGCAAAAGCTAAAGCATGCAAGAGAACTGTGTCTCCCGAACTATAATGTTGGGCATGCTCTGCGACTTCTTGTAGTTTTTCTTGTACGGTCCAATTCCTCATCGGACAACAACGAAACGAGATGGGGGGGGACTCGGGCGGCCGATTGGAATAAGCCCACATCTGCTTACTTTCCCATTGAGTAGAATTCAGACCATAATATTGAAAATTATAATTTTCTTCTTTTTCATAATACCTATGAAAGTTTTCCCAGATTTGGCTACAAGAGTGACCCTTAAAATGACGCTGGTCGAAAGGCAAATAATCCACATCTTTTTTCAGACATTCGGGAGAACTCAAATCAACCGAACTGGCATAGAATAAAGTTATTTGCTCCTCACGGACGCGTTGGTGATGTCGCAAAATGGTTTGAACTGTATTGGATAATACCCAATAATCAGGTTTTGTGTTGAAAAAATCAAACCAATTATTTACTGAAATTCTATGAATTTTTTGATTTTTTTGAAGGAGTTCTATTATATTTTTATGCTTATCTAAACTGGGCCCATGGCCGGCCACGACCACTGGTTCATTAGAGTGTTTGTCTACAATATCGTCAAAACCTAACTTCACTACTAATTTACCCCCCTATTCTTTAAAAACGGAAGTAGCCTATGTTTATAAATCCAATCTTCGGGAATTTCATATTCTTTAGCCCGGGAAAAGTTTTCTTCTACTGACGGATTCATTTTATTATATAATTCGCGGGGAGAGTGGATGATTTTTTCAAGTACCTCGTTAATATTAAAACTCCCTCCAAAGGATATGATCCCCCTCTCATTAATATATTCTCCCACATTCGGGCATCCCAAATAAACGGGTATAGTTTTGAGAAGAAGGGGGTCTACTAATTTTTCAGTAAAAAAATGTTTCATGGTAACATTTTCTATAACAATCGTGAATAAACTATCGAGCATAATTTCTTCGCGTTTTTTATCCGAAATGCGAGTACCCGTGCCACTTCCGGCACAAAGAATTTTATTCTTAAACGGGCCGGCTTGAATAGCACCGTAGACGTGATGTCTTTCTTTATGTCCTGGTGTTTGTTTTTTATTAGAAAAAATCATGCTGATGGGTGTCTGTTTGACGTGACGATTTAGTTGATCAAGATCCGTTCTAGACCAGCTTCCAATTGAAATATGAACTTTATATTTGGTAGGGTTTCTTGCCAAAAGGGATTTATCAAAAGTCCAGATTTCATCAAACATATCTTCTACCTCAATGATTTTCCTATAAGTAGAAGATTGAACGTGCGACGGCTCCAGCAGCCATGCTACCTTATATTTTCCCCCAAAATGATTAATGACGCTGGCATCTATCATTTGGTCAGTGAAAACAGTCACCCCTTCATAATTCACTCTATTTCGTACCCAATTCATATGAGTGGGTTCTTTTCCGCAGGCGCCGCCTGGGAGGGGTAAATGTGCGAAGGCACGATCGATTAAATTAACTTCCATTTTTATCTCTCTCATATATATGTTTATATTCTTCCCAGTTAGTTAGAGAAGCTTCGTGGCGCGGCATCCGAGATAATTGGAAATCATAACCTCCAAGAGAATGAAAGGAGGGCACCGGGCCATTCCATTGTCCCCATTGTAATTTATCTTCGTCTAAGAGACCTTCATTGACCATCTCTTTTATAGTTTGGGGATCTAATCCTAAAACATTAACCTTGTCCTTGTGGTAGCGAGATACGGCGCCTTTGTGAATCCAATAGGAAGGGAAATTCCTATAAGTAGGATCTCCAAATGCTAATATTTTCTCCCCATATTTATTACTTATCTGACTCCCATTTACCTCAAAATCCCACGGAGTGGTGGTGTGAACTAAAATCTTAGCTAAAAAGTTTTTCCGCCAAATAGCGGGCTGTGTACTTATTCGATAGTCCACGCCTGGGCCCTTTTCTAAGAGTTTGAGGGGGCCCCAATTTTGAATAATTGAATAGCCTGGATAAGTATATGTATCAATACTAATATCAAACCTGCCAATTGTAGGATTTTCAACACACATATGTTGGGCCTTGTTCAGCAGATCAAGATTGGGCGACGCTGTTGGAAAGAAATCTTCTAATGTAAAGATTATATATTCATCCTCAATAGTGTTCAAATACTCTAACAAATATTTAGACCAAGAAGAGGCGCCTCCTTTTTGGCTACTGTCAATAGACACAAAATTCATCTTTGGACTTATTTCAAAATCTGGGTTTTTATATCCCACCACATCTATACGAGTTTCTGAAGGCCAATACCGGTCAAAGAGATATGAAGACATCTTTAGTGTATAAAGATTAGCATCACATATAGGCATTACTATACGGGGGATACTATTTCCGACAAAAGATGACATTATTCTCCTTGGGGTTGGTGGGGGGTAATTCCTTTTCTATTTCCACTGTGGGGGAAAACTCCCTTAATTTATTCAAAAGATATTCTTTTTTCATATCATTTCCGTGATTTCGTCAATAGTGAATCTTTCTACTTCGTTAGAATAGGGCCCGTGTTCTAAGATTTTTTCATGCAGATTTTCACCCGACTGCAACCCAATATATTGAACCCTCAATCCATTTCCAAAGGGTAAATATTTTTGTGCCATGGCCTGTAGAAGATCATTAATTTTCATTGATTTCATATCTGGGCAATATGGTTGAGTATCAGTAGCCTCGTTCATACAATTCTCTATCAAATCTAAGGCTTGTTCAACTGTCCAAAAAAATCTTGTGGCCTCGCCGTCCGTCACAATTACTTGTTCGCCCCTGCTTAATAAGTCTTTCCATTTACACAAAACTGAACCCGTTGAATAAAGAACATTTCCATATCTTACAATTCTGTATGAGGTGTGGGGATTAATCTTTGCAAATTGTTCATGTAACTTTTCCATGAGCATTTTGGTGGCGCCATAAACACCAGATACTTGGACTGCTTTATCGGTAGAGATTGACAATACAAAATCCGGATTAACATGAGTAGATTCCTCTAAAATATTCATTGATCCAATGGTGTTGGCTTTAATGCATTCTCTCACTTGGGTTTCTGCGAGGCCAACATGCTTGGAGGCCGCCAAATGAAAGACTCCATCCACACCCTGCATAGCTTGTCTTACTTCATATTTATCAGATATATCGCCCGTTAAAATTTCAATCTCATTATATTGCTGTTTAAGCAAGATAAGCTGACCTTCATTTCTAGCTAAAACTCGCACTTTAGCCCCCCGGCTAAGAAGCCTCTCGCATAGTGGCACCCCGAGGAATCCCGTTCCTCCGGTAACCAAATAAAGTTTATTTTTTTCTATTTTTAAATTCATTATATTTCCTTTTTATGAAGCCACTATGGGTTCATATTTTTTACCATTTCTTATTTCTTTCTCTAAGCTTACTTGATAAGGGTTGTTTATTTTATAATCATTAAGCGGATTGGATTTATTATAAACATATAAAATGTCTGAAATATATTTACTTTTATTACCAGCAAGCTCAAGGAGCGGAAACATATGTGCCAAATCCCCGGCCATTTTGTAAAATTCTCCCGTCGTGTCGAATAAGTCTTCCAAATTTATATTTTGCCATAGATGATATTTAAATGTCCTTATGTGAGAAGCACACCACTCATAATTTCTAAAAGAGTTATTTTCAATTACATGATCGGGAATTTGTTTAGCCCACATTCCACGTTGATTAGAGGGATATTCCATATAGCTTCCATAAGTCATCCAGCACTTATGGGTTTCATACACGTTCTTTAGTGTTAAGAGCACATTATTATGGGCCAACCAATCATCTCCATCCAATGTTATAATAACGTCTTCTTTCTGGGGTTTTGAAAAAATAATCCCATCATAAATATTTTTAAGAGCGAAAGCTTTATCGATATTCTCAATAAATAAAAATCTATCATCATTTAAAATTATTTTTTTGATCACGTTAGCTGAATTATCTGTGGACATGTCGTCTAAAATGACACATTGAAAATTTCTATACGACTGTTCTTTAACACTCGTGAGGGTGGTTTGGATCCATTTTTCCACATTATAAAGAGGAACGATAATTTTAAAATGCATTAGATTTTCCATACCAATTGTCTTGTCATTTCAGTAAAAATATTTTCAAATTGAGGCTTTTGAAGAAGTTGGAGAGTAAAATCTCCGCGTGCGTCTACGGGCTCACCGGCCCAATTATCTAGATTATTCTTTTTTAATGAAGTGAAAATTTCCTTTTTTTCTGAAGATATTATGACGTTTTCCATCCATTCAGGCTTCACTGAGCCACATGGAAAATGTTGGGGATCTTTTTGATCATAGGCGCAGTGATCTAAAAATTTATCTTTTGTATAGGTAGGATCCATCGTGAATTGTGAAACCATGAGATCTTGATCGGACCCATAATTGGGGTGTCGTTTTTCGTAATATTCAGAAAAATTATTTAATTTAAGATTAACGGGTACCTGTTGAGGTTTAAAGCTAGAGAGGCCGGCTAGCATGCGGCACTTCAAACCAGCGCCGTTGGGAGTGTGAGCGCGGTTGGTTCGCAAAGTTCCCATAGCATATGAACTTCTCTCAAATACTCTCACATATTGATACTCTATCTCGGTGGGAATAGAATCCAAATCGCGAGTATGAAAAATCCCCACTTCGGGATCCCATAGGGGTATCATTCTCCAAATTGCCGGTTCAGTGAGAGAGTACTCCCAATCAATAGTATGAATTTTGAGATTTCCCACCGTTTCTAAAATAGGTAAGATATTTGAATTAGGATTATCCCAAATATTTTTACTAACATATAAATACATTTTATAGTCAGGATATAATATTTTGTTCGCCAGCACCAGCGCTGGTATATTGTACCAATATCTATGTGGGTCCTGCCTTAGATTATCCCAATATCGGTGCTGTGGGAGCACCTTGGGCTCAAATAAACAATATGATAATACTTTTATCACTTACTGATTCTCAAAAATGGTTTTGTACTTAGTGAAAATTTCTTTCTCCTCTTTTTCTTTCCATTCTGTATTCTCTATATTGGTGGAAATACCTCTCGGATTAAAGTAATAAACCCCCAAAATATCATTAATTTTTTTGAATTTAGCTCCGGACATGGTGCATCGGAGAAAAAATTCCCAATCTCCAGCAGAACGATATTTTGAGTCAAAAAACCCATATTTATCGTGAAGATTTTTTCTCCACATCGGATTATTATGGGGTTGATTGCCCCTCAACATAGCTTCTTTTGAAAATGGCTCGAAATGATAACGTTCGCTCCCGGGTTTTAAATCTTCCCACCTTGTATTGGATTGCCGGCTAATGTAAGAATCATTATAAACCAAATCTATATCGGGACATATTGTCAGATATTTGGCTTGGATTTCTAATCCATTAGGTGAACGACGATCGTCACAATTAATATTAGTTACAAACTCACCCGTGGACATTTTAATAGCTTCATTCCACACTCCATAAACTCCAGGGTCTGTGGGGAGACGTTTATAAACAATATTATTAGGGTATTTTTCAGCGTATTTAAGAATTATTTCCTCTTCCCTGTTATTTCCTTTAGGATTTACATTTAGCAGAATCCACTCACACTTCTCCTTGAATATCGTTTGACGAGTAACATCCTCCATCAATTGTTCGATATGTTCGGCAGCGTCGAAAACAGAAGTTATCAGAGAGATCTTTGGAATTTCTTCTAGACTCACATTAATATTTGTAGCGTCAAATTGTTCTTCGCCGATTGTATAGCGAACAAACTCTTCATATTTCTTTTCTTCCGTAAAATTCTCAATAAGATATTTTTTGAGTTTTGTTGCGTTTCTTTTGAATCGTGAATATTCGCTGCGAACCTCACGCAATCTTCTCTTAAAACTTGCCTCCCTCGGGAAAGCCCATTGAGAGTCAGCTTGGATGACATTATCCCATACAGCCTCTTTCTGAACATTTTGAAGATCATATTCGACAGATGCGAACATAGGCTTCTTTTTCCCCCCTTTTCTCTTTGGATCGGGTATATAAAGGAAGTCGCAGTGGCCAGACCATCCGGAGACAATCACAGGCAGTCCATTATAGGCAGCTTCGAATAGGGGAAGACCAAAGCCTTCGCCGTGTGCGGTGGAAACGAGTGCTTTAATTTTGGGGTGTTGATAAAGCCCAGTCATTTCTTCCGGGGTTAAATCTCCATGAACCAGATAGATTTTGCACTTACAATTTTCCCCTCCGAAACTGCGTAAAAGAGATTTCAAACGCGAGCCAGTATGCTCGCGGTCAATGATGCTGTTGTTCTTGACTGATGTTTTCAGAACAAGGCCGACTTCTTGATCAAAGTTTTCCTCAAGGAACCATTTGACGAGATTGTCAAAGTTCTTTCTTGGGCCCCATTGAGAAATTGCAAGGTAATTGAAATTATAATCAAGCTTAAGATCAAGCTTTTCTTTTTCAAAATGACGAACGGGGTAATTAACTGTTGCAATCGGTGTTTGGCATGCCAAGTGAACAATTTGGCCGGTCTGATTATTCTGTCCTTGGTAATTTGTAGCCTCGAAGACATCTTTGGAGTGGTTAGAAACAACGATGATTTTATCCATCTCGTTGGCTTTTTGAAGCCAAACTGGTGCCACCTTTGTTGTTTCAATACCGGCTGTATACCCAATGTTAACTGGGGCGAGCTTTTCCCATTCGTTGGGAATAGTTATTTGTAACGACATATCGAAGCGGCCGCCTTGTTGCCCAAAAATATGAGTTTGGGCGATTCGTTGATCCGTCCAGGCGCGCTCATCGTTGTCGGAGCTTACCCAACCGGTTTGCCCCCAAGCTGTAGGAATTATATAAATATCGAAAATATCTTCTCTTGATCTTAATGCTCTAATTGCGAATCTTGCTTGCTCTCCGTATCCAGATTGTGAAAGGACTGGGCCCCTTACTACGATTTTCTGTTTCATTTTGTAATCTCCGTGAAAGCCCAAGGCTTATAGTGTTTTCGCGATTCCCAAGAACCGTATTTCTCGATGACCGAATCTATCATTTTAATCCACTGTTTTTGGTAATTTTCAAAATTATAATTTGCAATAACATGCTGTTTTCCCTTAAGGCCGAGGAATTTTCTCTGGTTCGGTGTCATATTAAAAACATCTCTCAGAGCCTGTATAAAGTCTTCCTTAGAAACCCTATCCTCATAGATGTATGGAACCTGTTGAGAGCCTATGATGGCCTTTGAAGCCGGCTCAATGCCTATTCCAAACCACTCTTTTCCATCTGTCACCTGCTCTTGCAATCCACCCGTCATATTGACGATAATTGGAGTTTCACAGGCCAAAGATTCAAGAGTCGCCAATCCAAAACCTTCCGCATCCGAAATATTAATAGTGCAATCTGCTATGTTATACATCACAGCTAAAGCTTGTGGCGGGATTTTATTTTTTGAAATAAGAATTCGCCCATCGTCTGCCTGGAGGTTGCTGATTAAGATCTCTAGATCTTGACCATTTGGATCTTTTGGATCGGTGTGCATAATAAGGCGGACTTTTTCTGGCCCTACTTCTTCGGCAAATTCATTAAACCAGTGAACCAATGAGCCGCTCATTTTGCGGCGGGCATTTCGGTTGTTCCAGAAAAAAGTTATTTTATTATCGTTCTCTCCAAAATGTTTTGCACGGTAATTCACGATTTCTTCATCTGTAAGACACCGAAAAATGTTTGTATCAACAGCATGTGGAAGATAGTGACTTTCTACATCTGGTGCCACGGTATTAACAATGTCATAAGTTACTTTTGAAATTGAAACAACAACATCCGTTGATTCATAAAATTTCTTGTTATAGTGAGGATATGGATAATTATCCCAAACATGATAATAAACCATAGGAATATGAGTTCTTATTTCATTCTCAATCATCCACAGCCAACCATAAAAACGAGGGTCTGTCATAAACCAAAGCATATCTGGTTTTTCATTAAAGATCGCCGAACGAACCATTTCTGGTGTTCCATAACCCTTAACCGGATAGATAATCCAATCTTCTTCCCATCCCTCAATTTTTTGTGGTTTATAATCTTGATGTTTAACTGCTCCACCAAGACAGACAAACTTATATTTTCCTGTTTTTAGTAGAGTTTCAATAATATATTTTGTTTGAGTTCCTACTCCAGACGGAGCCATTGGGTGATCTGATATCACCAAAATCTTCTTCTTTTCTGTCATTTAAACCTCTATGGACATTCCGGCGATCTACAAAAGTCGCATTTTGTACATGACCGTCTGTCCTTAATGTAATTCTTTTTCTTAATATTGAAAAGCGCCTTCTTTAAAAGATTGGTGGCGTTTTCCATTTTTTTATTTCCGCTCGTAACTCTAAAAATCTCCACCCTATCCTTCTTTGCTGTTCTCTTCAATAATGCGAAGTGAGTTTCGATATCTTTCAAATCGATGCCGTGCTTCTTGGCAAAGAAAATCTTATAAAGAGTTAGCTGATAGGTGACCATTGGGTCAGATCGGCGCCGCATGTCCCAGCCCCAAGAGCAGGATTTCCAATCAATAATGTGATATTTCCCGTCAGGGGTCTTGACAACCGCGTCAATATATCCCTTAAAATTGTATCCCTCTTCATTATCAATTGGGACCATAAGCCGCTCTTCCGTCGAGATTACCTCATATCCGTCCGCAAAGTATTCCGCAACGGCTGGCATGATTGCCGGGATGATGCCGATAGCCTGAACGGCCATCTTTTCTGGATCTTCTCTAAATTCGATGTCGTCATCCAATTCAGCCAAACATTCCTCGAACCTCTGGATAAAGTTTTCTGCTGCTTCGAAAGTTTCTTTAAGCAATTTTTTCTCTGCTATGTCGTGGATAGCTGTTCCAAAAGCGGTATATTCATTTCCTCTAAATCCCTTGAGTTTATCGATGTAAGTCAATTTGTGATAAAAGGGGCAGAAATTCCAATTTTTTAATTCCGAAAATGATATGTGGGACAATTAATCCTCTTTTGATGGTAAAGTTTTTTCTTGTACTTCTATTATAACATCTTTTTCAGATTTGTCAAGTGTTTTTTTACTTTTTTTCGTTTTTTCTCTGGTTGAAGCTACTTTTTTGACTTTTGGAATTGCTTCAAAGATCCAAATACCACTATTTTTATTTTTAAAATTATTTATTTTATCTTTTTTTATGCATCTCCCCAAATCTTTCACGCCGGTTTCTTTCAAAAAGTTAATAACTTCGGGCGTCATTAATTTTATGCGCTTTCGGCAGCTTGGGTCGCTAAATCTTGTAACTGAAATGTTTACAGTTATTTTTCCATTTTTTCTTTCAAGTGAAGCTATTTTAATCATAGTTTAGTCCATTTAGTTCGTTATAATCATATTCGTGTAATTCTTTAATTTTATCATAAAGACGAGGGCAAATATCTTTTAGATATTCTCTATTATCGAGGAAATAATATTCAAATCCATTAGCAAAATATTCTCTCAAAGAAGTAGCGCAATAAGCTGATGTGAATAGTGAATAAGAAGAAGCTATAAAATTTAATCGGTCATAACCTACATCCTCATAAAGATACATATCTAATTCTTTCGAATACTCAGTGTCCATAAATAATTTTTTATTTGGCGCCAAGTCCTCTGCTTCCAAAATATCATATAATTTTTTTCTCTTGGATAAAAATTCATTATGAAGCTTTCTGTCTCCATATATAATATAACCATGAGGACTCTCAAGAGAATGGGCGATTTCATGAACAATATCATCAATCATATCTTCTTCATTATCTTGTTCATTGCTAACATAGATCGCACCATCTTTAAACATGGCATTTGTATCCATTTCCTCAAAATCATCAAATATCCCAACAAAAATAGAATCAATTTCCAGCATTAAATGAGGAGGAATTGTGGTGTGTATTTTACTTATAACCTCTCTAACATCGACCTCTCTTGTAAGAGGATCTTTGATATATAAATTTATTCCCTCATTTAAAGAAAATTCTTTTTGCTGTATTCTATTTCTCTTGGTAGAATCTTCCAAATAATCTAGTAAATATTTATTCATCATTTTTTGGGGCGGCCTTTTCATGAATTATGTCGGACATGGCCTGACTATATCCTCTAATAAAATTTTCTTCTGCCACTGCAAGGACCAACTCCGGGAAATCATCAGCAAGAACACCGATGACCATCTCTACAGTTATATTTTCATCTTCGGGATTTAATTTTCCCCCAACATAATCAACAATATAATTTTTAAGATCACTATCTTGAGTGACTGTTTGCTCTAGCAATTCCCTTTCATTAAACATTCTTTCTCCAATACTATAATTATAACCTTAATAATATTAAATGTCAAGTAAATTTATAAATTTATAAAATTTTTGCTGCCAATGTTGCAATTTTGGACCTTTCGCCCTTTTTTAAGGTGACGTGGCCAGATAAATCAGTTCTCTTAAATTTTTCTACAGCATGAACTAGGCCGCTGGAGGTTTCATCCACATAAACATTATCTATTTGTTCAACATCACCAGTTAAAACTAGTTTTGTTCCTTCTCCAACTCTGGTCATAATTGTTTTTATTTCGTGCATTGTAAGATTTTGAGCCTCATCTACAACAATATAAGCATTTGAAATTGAACGTCCACGAATATATGTAAGAGCTTCAATTTCTATGACACCTCTATTAACATATTCTCCTATTGTAGATTTGTCGCTTCCCATAATATACTGCAAATTATCTTGAATTGGCATTAACCAGGGTGTCATTTTTTCTTCTAAAGATCCCGGAAGGAATCCTATATCTTTTCCCATTGGTTGAACTGGTCTTGAGATTACAAGCTTTTTATAATTACTTTTTTTACCCTTCGCGAAAGGGTCATCAATGACCTGTGAAATTCCGGCAGCTATCGCCAGCAAGGTTTTGCCGCTGCCGGCTTTTCCTATCAAACTAACAAACGGAATATCAGGATCCATTAGTAAATCTAATGCAAATGATTGCTCCTTATTACGGGGCTTCACTCCCCAAAGACCCTTTTTTCCAGGCTCACAAAGTCTTTTAAGGGGTTTCCCTGGAGAAATATATCGAGCTAAGGCTGTCTTTTTTTCATTTGATGAAGATACCAACATTAAAAATTGATTGGGATTAAATTTTTTGTCTTCATCCAAAAAGACATCTTTCTCATCATAGAACTGATTAATTAGCTGATCATCAACAAGCACAGTTCCAAATCCCTCATACAAGTTTGAGTGATGCTCAATTATTTTGTTTAAAGTATATCCCTCAGATAAAATACCAACAGAGTCGCATATGACTCTCATATTGATATCTCTAGATACTAAAATAACTTTTCTAGTGGGGCTCTTTTTTGATTCAAATAATGCTGTTGAAATTATTAAATTATCCGCGACACTTGAGTCTAAATCTACTGGCAGAAGGGATGCATCACCATAATTTACTCGTAGAAAACCTTTTCCCCT
>Ga0080013_1002980_pt1 | contig 18749 bp, 42 predicted proteins | sample ETNvirenome_6_85_FD_69236 | JGI IMG/M metagenome (GOLD analysis project Ga0080013, IMG submission 69236) | Marine viral communities from the Pacific Ocean - ETNP_6_85 (SPADES assembly) (version 2) | ecosystem: Environmental > Aquatic > Marine > Oceanic | place: Pacific Ocean | collected 2013-06-19 | reverse complement strand
GCATCAACACTCGGCCCAAGAGGTCGAACAGTCCTTTTGCAGAGAGCAGGACGACGACCATTCGTATCTAAGGACGGCGTAACCGTCGCAGAACACGTTGTGCTCGATGATCCTATTGAGAACGCAGCCGTTCAGATTCTCAAGCAAGCATCCAGCCAGACGAACACTCTTGCCGGTGACGGCACGACTACCTCTATGGTTCTCGCTCGCGCCATTCTACAAGAAGCACAGAAGCACGTTGTCGCAGGTGTGCCTCCCATCGAAGTAAAGCGCGCACTTGACCGAGCAACTGAAACACTTATCCATAATCTAAGCGAACTTGCTACGCCTATCCAAAGCGAAGAGGATGTCGCACACATCGCCACCATCTCGGCAAACAACGATGAGGTAACGGGCAAACTCGTAGCCAATGCCGTTGATGCTGTCGGGAAGGACGGCTCCATCACAGTCGAGGAAGCCCGTTCAGCCAAGACCTCTTTGGATCTCAAAGAAGGTTTCCGTTTCGACTCTGGCTATGCTGCCGGAGCATTTATTACTAATGAGCGCAGGGGGGCTGTCACTTACGAAAATCCCCTCATACTTGTCGCAGATGCGAAGATCGACAAGCTAGATGACATTCTCCCTGTGCTCGAAGTTGTGGCTCGCGAAGGACGACCACTAATCATTGTCGCAAACTCCGTGGAAGACCAAGCGCTCGCAGCACTCATTATGAATACCCAGAGAGGTTCGATGAAAGTCGCAGCAGTCAAGGCTCCTCGCTACGGAGAAGAGCGCCGCAACATACTCAAAGACCTTTGTCTTTCTGTCGGTGCTGAGTTTGTCACTAAGTCTGGCAAACTAAAACTTGCCGAAACAAAACTTCATCATCTCGGCACTTGTGCGAAGATCGATGTCGTAAAGAACGCCTCTACTTTTATCGATGGCAAAGGTGATCACTCAAAGATCACAGAGAGAATGGAGATCCTGAAAGTTGAGATGTCCAACACAGACAGCCTACAAGAGTGCGAACGCATACAAGAACGCATCACTCGTCTATCATCAGGTGTCGCCATCATCAAGGTAGGCGCACCAACCGAAGCAGAGATGATCGAGAAGAAGCATCGCATCGAGGACGCACTGGAAGCAGTCAAGGCCGCACAGATGGACGGCATCGTTGCTGGTGGTGGTGTTGCTTTGCTTCGTGCTCTGCCAAAGAAGAACAGCGATCCGCTTGAGGGTATTATTTACGAAGCGGTCAAAGAACCCATTCGACAGATGGCTCGCAACGCAGGAGAAAGCCCAGACCTTATTCTTGACAGGGTTCTACGAGCAAAAGGAAACAGGGGCTATAACTTTGCGACAGGAAAGATGTGCGATCTATTTGAAGCAGGAGTCATCGACCCAGTGCGAGTGACCAAAACAGCTTTACAAATGGCAACATCAGCCGCAGGGACACTCCTGACAACAGGCTATGCTATTGTGGAGAAAGAAGATGCGAGTTAAACTACAATACTCGGTAGACTTAGAAGAGGTTCCAAAGGAATCACGAAAACTTTTTAGCCGAGCAAACGAAGAGATTAGAGACGCGTCTGATCACATGGATGATGTTTTTATCACTATGGATTCAAGCGCAGACTATGAAAGTGTTCTTGACAGTATAGAGAAAACAAGAAAAAACCTTTCAGAAGCAGATTTCCGCTTGGGTGACGCAGAAGCCATTTTAAGAGGCTATCTACAGGCGAGATATACGCCGCAAGACAACCAAGATGTATCACAAGTTATGGAGAGCATAAAAGAAAAACTTGACTCCATCCCAAATGAGGGAATGGAAGATGAATGACGAACTCAAAGCAGGTGATGTTGTCCATGTCCCGTCAAACTCCACAGTTTTCAGGTGGAATGACTCGGAAAATGCACCATCCCCAGAGGTTAGAACACTAGTAGAGCCTCTATTTGGTCTGTTCGTCAAAGAAAGAAACGATTTCTATTCGGTAGTAGTAGCCGAAGGAGACTATTGGACGCTAAAAAAGTCCGACATTTACAAAATTAAAGAGGAGAACAGAGATGGTGGTAAAATTAGTTGAGGTAAAAGAAAACAGGCTAACGTCAGGAGGCCCACAATATTCTTTGCGTGAGGTTTTTGTCAACCCACAGAGAGTAGTTAGTATGCGCGAGGAGAGTCGATTAGTCACTGAACTGCACGAAGGAAGGATGCCAGAGGGAATGAACGAACATCAATCTTTCACCCGTATTATTCTCGATCAAGGATCAGGTGGCTCGTCTATGGTTGTCGTCGGCAACCCTGCGATGATCGATCAAAAGTTGACTGAAGGCCATCGTCGACTCCTAAACGGATGAATAACGACGATGCGATAGATAACATTGTTGCCTACCTGCTTGATGAGTATGATGTCGATGTTGTCTTCGGTGATGACGAGATAGGTACTTATTCGCGAGAGGCTAAGGTCATCGGTATCAACGACACTGATACCGAGGAGAGGCAACTATTTATTCTCCTGCACGAAGCAGGACACGCTATACTAAAAATAGAACACAAGAAGTACCTAGAGACTTGCGATCAAACTTTGCAGGGCAAACTATCTCTTCTTCGAGAAGAAATGGAAGCGTGGAAAGAGGGCAGATCCCTCGCAGAGAAGATGGGCATAAGAATCAACGAAGGAACTTGGGCAGTGTTCTGTAAACAAAACTTGGAGGATTACATAGATTGGGCAACCTCATAGATCCGCAAATACTGAAGGCGTGTCTATTCTATGGGATAGGACAAGCACTAGTATTTTTCCAAGTACATTCCCAGTTTATTTGGAAATGGTGGGAAGGCAAACCGGTGCATGCCGCCGTTATATACGGAGTTCCTGCTGGAATATGCTTTTGGTTCGCGACAAAGATAGCTTTTGAGACGATGGACGAAGTGTGGGGGCCGAGGTTCCTCGGTTTCTGTATGTCTTATGTGACTTTCCCCATCCTCGCTTGGTATCTCATGAACGAGAGCGTGTTCACGACTAAAACTTTACTTTGCGTTTTGCTCTCTTTTTGCATAATTTCTATTCAGTTATTCTGGAAAACCTCATAAACCAAACTATTTATTGACAAAGCGAGGATAGTAAATGGATTTTCAGAAGATGGTTCGCCAGTTCCGTGAGAACGTTATTGACGAGAACGCACCACAATCAATAAACGAAATGGCATCGGAGGACTACCGAGCAGCAGCCGAAGAGCGTGTTAGTGATCTAGAAGCCAATAGGAGTCCCATCCCGTTGGCTTGGGGACAACTGTTTCCAGAGGCAGTAGAGGGCACTAATAGCCCAGCCCCAGACGGCAGAGCAACTCGTGTGATACTTGACTTCGTTCCAGATCAAATGAAGATGGCGATGCAGATAGGCAAGAAGCTAACCAAACTGGGCTGGATACCTTCCTTTGATGAGAAAGAAGTCACCCAGAAGCGAACCGTTCGCAATGATCAAGGCGAAGAGGAGCGAGTTGAGACGAAAGAGAAGGTCGCCCAACTTAAATATCATAAGAAAATAAAGAAGGTTATCCCAAAAGGGCCGAGAGCAGGTGAGGAGATCGAGAAGGTTATTCAAACTAAACTTGGGCAGCTCATCCAGAAACACGGCACACCAGAAGAGAAAGAGTTTTGGACAAAAGAACAAATAAGGTTCAGAGATCTCGACACGGCAAACGAGTATTTCTTCAAGCCACATGCGCGACGATTCCAAGACAAAGAGGGCGCATATGCAGTTATGATAACTCGCCATCCCATTGATGTTCTGCGACTCAGCGACTTCTCAGATATGAAATACTCCTGTTGGAGCGAGGGAGGTGCTTTTGGGCATTGTTCCCAAGACGAGGCGCTAACAGGAGGGCCGGTTGCCTTCCTAGTCCCGAAAGCAGAGATAGAGAAGGTTTCTCTACAGGATTTACACGGCTTGGAAGAGGTGTTCTCTGATAGCGATGTCGATGAGGCAGGAAAAACAACAGCAGAGCCAACATCTCGCTTGCGACTTGTTTCACTTAGAAGTGAAAATGGTGACGAACTCGCAGTTCCAGCAGCAAAAGTTTATGGAATTGATGTTCCGGGCTTCAAAAGTATAGTCAGCGACTACATGTGGAAAGCCCAGAAAGACATCATCGTTCGCGATGGAGATTCTCAAGAGTTTATCGATGAACTGTATCAAACTAGTGGTATCTGGCAAAGAACAGGCGGCAAATACAGCGATCAAGAACAATACGGCGGTAAAATAGGCGAACTTATTGCCAATATGATCCCAGAAAGCGATGATGCAGGAGTCAGCAACGAACAGTTTGGCGCAATAGCAGGTATGAGTGTTCCTTACGACATTTATTCTGGTTCAGAGGAAAGTGTTGATAACCAGATAGATCGAGCACAAGAACGACTTGATGATATGATGAGAGAATGGGGCAACAATGCGCAACATGTTAGTGTCTGGATGGAAGCAGAGCAGTATGACGAAGATAGTTTCTACATCAGCACCACGGCAGATACAATGGTATCTATTCCTGCCCCAACAGATGAGCAGGAACTTAAATACAATCTATCTTTGATTCCACACTTCGATAATCGAAATGATTTCGGCGAAGGTGGACAAGATTACTGGCAATACAACAGAAGTTTTCAAGAAACCATCACCAGAGCCGTCTCCGCAACCGAGAATATTGAACCCTATGAATACGAAAATTTAGAAGTAAACCTTAGAGACGGCAACTTTGAAATCCGCCTTACACTTACATCGGCAGACATAAACCTAGGTAACCTAGAAGCGGTCGACGAGGTTGAATACTGGATCGACAGCCAATTGGATGGTTGGGAGCAAAATCACGATGAACTGCGAAGAAACATTATCGTCGCCCTACAAGCCGACGAATACTTGCCACCAGCAAAGGGGTTCGCCAGTGCGAAGGCAGATGTAAGCAAAGAGGGAGTGCCCAATACCTTCAAGAACTTCGAGGTGGAGATGATGGATGATGAAAAGCCAGCAGAAGGCATCATCATCGGAACGAAAGAGCAGGGCAGACTAAACTTCGCCCTCGGCGTTTACGACACAGTAGACAAAGCAACTGGAGCGGAGATTCCGCTTCTCTCCGTCATCAACGGCAAAGCAAGGATCGCAGACGAAGACCCGCAGTGGCAGTTTACCAAAGGAAATGTTAGACAGAGGATAGAGAAAGCACTCGTCGCCGAACTACAGAAACTAGAGGACGAAGCAGAGGAGTATGCGAAGAAGCAGTTGAGCCTTCCACTTGAAGACCCCAGCACACAAGGCGAACTTGACTTGGGCTCAGAATACGAGAGAGAAGACAAACTATCTTACGAAAGAAAACCACAGAGAGTTCCAGAATTTGACTTTAAGAACTCCGGCTTTGGACTCACTGAGTCCGAAGGCTTTGGATTCAGATTTGATGTAATCGAGTCAATGGAGAACAAAGTTCTCATCGGCATACACATGGACTTTGAGGTTGCTGTTGATGCGACAGAAGAGAACTACGATGCGATAAAAGCATTTGTAACTTACCTTGACGGCAACAAAGACAGACTTGTGGAAGCACTACAAAACCTTATTGATCCCTACTACGAGGCAATAAGAGCATCTTCGATAAACATGCAAAAAGGAGAGCATGAGAGGGTGAAGCAAAGGGTTGCTGGTGCCGAGGCAGCAGGGAAGGATCCTCTCGCCACAGGTGCTTATGCTTCTACTGTTGGGGGGCGTGGACTTAGCGAAGCAGAAGACCCAGCATCCGCTCGCCTTTATCAAGTTGTCCTTACTCTTCGAGTCAACAAGCCCATTAGAGACATCGCAGGGAAACTAAACAGAATCCGCGCCATTGAGGGTGTGACCGTTGTTTCTCACGAAACAGATGAAGATGTTCTTCATCGTGGTGACATTGTGGCGAAAGTAAAGTTCCACATCCGCAAAGACTCTATGACCCCAATGACATACATAAATCAAACTTTAGTCCCTGAGATCAACAGTTCTTTAATGGTTCCAGAGGTCAAGGTTCTTAGTGTCGTTGCGGGAACATTGAAGAAAATTTAGAGCAAAGTAGAGAAATAGCGGCGCAGTCATCTACTTATTGATAGAACATAAGTTTTTCGGGGGGGAAACTAATGAAAATACTATCAAAAATAATGGGCGTAGTGCTGCTCTTAATTCCTTTAACGAATGGCGCTGATGTTTCATACAAGTGTCCTGTGCTTTCCGAAGCAGAGTATGAAATAGAAAATGCTATCGTTGCACACACAGCATCTCACGACTCGACACTCAACGCAAGTAGGAAATCAACTTTTCGTATTGTCTCGGAAGACAGTCTAGGCAAGTCTATTGGGACTGCTACTCTGTTTTCATACAGGCACAAACAAGTTGTCTTGACAGCGGCTCATGTCGTAAAGGGCGCTGATAGAATCTATATGGAATCTCGGTTTGAACCAGATATAGAGAGAGAGCTGACTCTCATCTATTATGATGAGTTGTTTGACTTGGCGGTTCTTGTTCCAAACGAGAAAATACAAAGCATCTCAGCGATAAGGCTTCGTCCAGCGAAAACAAAACAAATGACTGTTGGAACGAAAACCATCTACTCCGGTTACCCAAATAACCACAGCATGCTCACTGTCCACGGCAGAATTGCTGGCTTTACTTCTGACGCAGACCTTATCCTTGATACCTATGGTTGGAGAGGCGCATCAGGTTCCGCAGTGTTCGACGAGAAAGGAAGACTTCTAGGTATTCTTTCTGCTATGGACATCGGAAATGGAATGTTTGGGCAGCCTACGCTTATCCCAGATGTTATTATTGTTGTCCCCATAACGAAAGTGCAGTTTGACATACTGGACTCAATACTTGACAGGTGAAACATAACGTGTTATACTATTTACTATACACTTGGGAGACATCAATATGAGTTTGACGAGTAAAACAAAAGAAGAACTTATGGATATAATCGAAGGACAGCTGAATGACATAAGAATGTTGGAGGCCGAGATTGAACAGATGTGGATCCTCCTTGAGGATATAAAAGAATCAGAAAGCATGACTTCTATGGTGCTAGGCGACAGAAAGCCAGTGACATTGGATGATATGACCGCCGAAGAGATCGCAACTTTCTTCCGCGCCATCGACGAATAAAGAGAACCAACAATGTCCAGTGAAACAATAGAGGCACCAGTGCCCGATGAAACAACAGAAGAAGTTGAAGTATCTATCGATGCCGAAGAACTCAAACCGAAACCAGCAGAAAACAAAGCGCCGAGAGGAATAGAAACTTTTACTATCTGTCGGCAGAGTGACGAAACAGGCATCAGCGGAACAGGTGTCGTGATAGAGGGCGTTCGCTACGCTACGGGACAAGTGGTGTTGCATTGGCTCCTTCCTTTTCCCAAAGGAAGTATTTCTATTTTCGAGAACTTAGAGGATTTCAAAAAGACACACGCCACTCCTCATCCGACAAATAAAACCATTATTACTTGGGCTGACGGCAGACAAGAAGAATGGTAGAGAACTATTTATAGCAGGAGAACGCCTACTATGAAAAAACTATTTATTATCTTTTCTCTTTTAGCACCAGCCACAACACAAGCGCAAGACAAAACAGACAAGAGCAGAGAAGTTATTTATAAGCAAAGAACGGAAATCGACTTTGACTCTGTTGATGTCAATGGCGAACTTATCAAGCCAGCCGGCGCGCTTGTTATAAGCAGAAAAAGAGCGCAGTTCAATCCTCTCATTAAGCTTCGTCAAGACTTTAATCCAGAAATAAAACGAACAATCAGACAGGTTCAGTAAAATGTCATTTGAAAAGAAATGGAAGAACTATAAAAAAATAACCAAGACGCTCCAAGAAAAGAAAGAGCAGTCGCAACTTACAAGCCCGTTCCAGAAGAAGATGAAGGCACGACGCAGACGCAATGACATCTACACTTCCCCTGCTGGAGCCAAAGATCCAAGTCAGAGTAATCCGTGGGTCGGCAAAGTGGCTCCATTTGGCCGTAGCAACCTTCGTTTTGAGTCGGAGGGGCAAAGTATAGATGAAGCAGATAAAGAGGTTCTAGCGTCCTTTAAGACGCAGGAAACGCTAAACCCTGATGTATTCACGAATGAAGTTATGAACGACGACATCAAAAAGCGCCTCGCAGAGATAGCAGATGACTTTGTTGCGGGAATAGATTTTGATCTCCAAGTTGATGATATTACTTTAACTGGTTCGCTCGCAAACTATAACTGGTCAAAGTATTCTGATTTTGATCTACATCTTCTCGTTGACTTCTCGGCCATTGATGCCGATCAAGATATGGTGAAACAATACTTTCAAGATCTAAAAGCGATCTGGAACATCAAGCATAACATTTTCCTCAAAGGTTTCGAGGTTGAAGTTTATATCCAGAATACAAACGAAGATCACATGTCTACTGGTATTTATTCTCTCAATACTGATGAATGGCTTACGAAGCCAGTGAAAGAGTCGCACGAGATCGACACACATAACATTGAAAAGAAAGCAGATGATTTTAGTTTCCAGATCGATAGAGCAGCAGCATTACTCGCTGATGATAAACTATCCGACGCGCTCGATGCTATTGACCGCCTAAGACAGAAAGTTAGGAATATGAGGTCTATCGGTCTTGCCAAAGAAGATGGCGCATACAGCGTTGAGAACCTTGCTTTCAAAACTCTTCGTCGGTCGATGGAACTTGATAGATTGGCCACGCTAAAAAACAAAGCATACGACAGACAGATGAGTATCAAACAATAAGTTGTCAAGGGCTTGTAAAGAGATATAAAAATACTTGACGGAACCCCCTGTACGCGTTACATTATAAGAAGAAAGGGCGACTTGCCCTCTACTTACTTACAGGAGAACTATTATGAAAGCACTCGAATTAGGCGCACTCAAAGATATGATGAAACCAAATACGGCATTTGCAGTTATGGTCGCAGAGATCAATAAGCTAGACATAATGGAGATGGAGGACGTTATTGAGTCCATCCAAACCGAGGTATGTTATCCTCGCAAGATTTCCATTATGGATTTATTTTCCCTTTGGTCATCAATAGAGCCTATCTATGTTTAGCAGACGAGGTGGTGCTGCGATAGAGTTCGCGCTGGTGCTTCCGGCGATGATGTCTATTCTATTGGGCATCTTTGAGTATGGACACTATTTCAGCGAGAAACAAGAGTTATACAATGTTATAACTGAAACTTGCGGAGAAGACTTCAACAGCAAAGCCGATGAGTTGATCCTAAACTATTTTGACACTTGTCTCGCTTGTGCCTACGACACCACAGAGAATGAAGAGCATTACATTTGCGACTTCACAAAGCCACACAATCAAATAACAGGGTTTTTCCCTGCTGAAATGGTTCCGCAAGCATTTAACTTACGAGCCGTGAGAAGAAAAACAGAAGAGCAGATAAGCGACACTGGGGGGTGAGTTATGATACCAAGTTGGATAATAGAAAAGCAAAAACAAGAACAAGAGCGACAAAACGAAAGTCGTCAACGACTTCACGCACCGTCACCAGAGCCGTCACAAAGAGAAGAGAAGCCAGAGAGCAAGAAAGACAATAGAGGCTCAGAAGAAATAGACTTTACTCTTTAACATTTCCTTGACAACTTTATAGTTGCAGGTTGAGATGAAACGGGTTATATTATATGTGTAGAAAGCAGACTGGAAGTGGAGCAGACTCAGCAATGAAGACACAAGAAGATTACATAAGATTAGATTATACAGCAGGTACGCTGGTTAAGCCATCAGTCGGCGCAAGAGTGGAGGGCGATCCCGCATCTCTCGGTGTCGGCTTGATAATGGGAGAGATAGAACCAGACGGACACGGAGGCTATCGTGTCCCTGTGAAGTGGATGGGCACCAGACGACAAACGATCTGGAAGATGTATGTCGAGGATCTAACTATCGTTTCACCAGCAGGAGAAGGAGAAATACCAAAAGACTTTGAATAACATATGTCAAGAAAATGTCAAGAGCAAAAAACTTCCTTGCCAAAACCTTTAAGGCGGGTTACATTATATAAGTAAGAAAAAGTTACGCGCCCTTAGCTCAGTTGAACAGAGCAACGCACTTCTAATGCGTAGGTCAGAGGTTTGAGTCCTCTAGGGCGTACCAGAATGGGGCTATAGTTCAGTCAGTTAGAACGCTTGCCTGTCACGCAAGAGGCCGCCGGTGCGAATCCGGCTAGTCCCGCCACTTCACAAACACAATAGGAGATTACAATGAAAAACATTATTGATAAAACAAAACAACTCGGAAGAGAGTTCATTGGAGATCCTTTTGGGGTTCTCTTTGGGATTGCTTGGTGGGTGTTTATGGCTGGTCTGGGTCTTTACTTGCTCCGACTTGCGGCCGCCTTCGCCCTTCAAGTTTCTGGCCTTTTTATTTTGATAAACTAAGCGGAGGTTGAAATGGAACAAGTAATCTATCGCGACCGGCACGATAAACTTGCCGCTGACCATGAAAACTACTGGGAAGACATTGAGTGGATTTGTGGTGTTCTCGAATTACAGTTAAGAAACTGCCCAACAATCTTCGTTTCGCATGCTTGCGAGGAGTTTGGCTCTCCTCGCGTACACGCCACTCTCGGTTCTCGTAAGTTAATAAAAGAAGAACATAGTAAGCGGATCGAAAACATTTCTACGCGAAATATAGAATACTTGGAATGGAAGAACTATTCACAATCCTACGATCACGAAGGAAGGCCGTGGAGAGCAAGACTATTCAAGACAGAGGGCGAGTTCCCGATTCCAAAGCCGACACTCAAAGAGTTCAGCGAGAGGTGTTATGTGCGAGATGCCAAACACTATCGCACAACTTATCTTGAGCTCATCAAAATGTTTCCTCAGTACCGCACCGCCATAACCGACAACGCTGACTGGTTTGAATACTTGTTCGAGACAGAAGAAAAACTAGACGAACACTTTGACAAGAGAATAGAGCACAATAAGAATAACTATGATGAAAGTTTTTCTTGGAGTCTCGAAGAGAGAGTGGCCGATCTGGAGAGAGGCAGGGAACTTGCAAAGAAAGTTTCTGGCTGGGATGAATAAGATTTTCAGTTTCCACTGCCTATTTACTTTATAGTACATAGGTTGGGGGATCGATGCTGTGCGAAGAAGAGATAACTATTTTGTGTTTATTGTTACAAGAGAGAATGTAGCGGCTGGCCATAAGGTTGGTGACATTGGCACAGGTAAGACAGACAGTCCTATAGGCATCAAGGATGCCCCTTATGGTGTGTTTATGACCGCACCTAAGTCTCATATCGAGTTCTGTGCTGCGAGAGAGAATAAGAGCCCAATAGCTCTATCTCCAGAGCAGATAAGAGATTATGTGCTCTCGTATTGGAACCCCAGAAAGCCAAAGAAGACTGAGACAAAAGAAGAAAAAGAAGTTGTTTGGGTGCCTCATACTTGGTAAAAAGGCTTTTCCGATACTATGTATTAGTATAACACTATCATTTTACTGGGGGGTAAAAATGGGATGGAACTATTCAAATGTTTCTTGTTTTGCTTGGTGGGACTCACCACCGCTTGTTCTTCTGATGTCGCCATCGTCGAGCAGGAAGACATTTACATCACGGTCACTCAAACCGTCTATGTTGGCGACACCGCACCGCCAGAAGAAGTTGGCGAAGTCTGGGTTGATTCTTTTGATCAACCCGACACGACTGACGGAGTAGACATACTTGTCGTGATCGACACCAGTTGCTCGATGGGCGACAACGAAGCGCAATTGCTTGATGGCATCGCAACATTTATGTCCAACCTTCCATCAGCAGATTGGCGGCTGAACATGATACCAGCATCTCCCGATAAGGTAGTTACAGAGCAGCAATTCCCTCTTGTTCCGGGCGACGACATCGTAGATGCACAGCAGATGTACGATGGAATGACACACACGGGAACATTAGAAGAAGGTTTCCAGTCCGTCCAAGATTACATCTTAAGCAACCCTTACGCATCAACTTGGCTGCGTTGGGATGCTGCTCTGCTCATCGTTTTCGTTTCAGACGAAGAAGAGCAAAGTGATATGTCTGTTGACGACTTCACAGATTGGCTAAACGGCTATCGTTCATCTGTGTTTATGTCCAGCATCATCAATTTAGATCCAAAGAAGTCCCTCTGTAATACCAGTTCCTACAACACCGGCTATCGCTATGAGGAAGCAACTCTCATGTATAGCGGAGTTGTGATGGATATATGTTCAAAGGATTGGACTGATGGAGTCAGAGATGCTTCCGACAGTATCGATCCAATAAGTGAGTGGGGGCTAACTTATGTACCGATTAAAGAATCAATTGTTGTTTTTGTGGACGGTGTTCCTTTTATGGATTGGAACTACGATCCTATTGGAAACAAAGTATTATTTACAGTCTTGCCTGACGGCGGTTCTCTAGTAGAAATAGGTTACAGGTATTTATAAAACAATCGCTTGACACCCTCTCGTTTATGGGTTATATTATATAGACGAGAGAGGGGTAGTCGTGAAAGAAAGATGTCAAGAAGATGTCAAAAGCGTTAGAAACTCCTTGCGCTTCTTGTCCTGACGGGTTACATTATAGATGTAAAGGGAGAGGATTATGATTGAAAGTTATTCACAGGAAGAAATCGAGGTTGCCTTCGACATGTTCGTCAAGGGCGCTCAAAGAGTCGTTAGCGACTACATGGAAGAGGTCTTTCCGACACTTGCGCCAAAGACTCTCACTGTCGATAACGGCCGTAAATACTGGAAAGTAGTCGTCAGTTCCGGAGGCTTGAACCACTCTGTCTTCGGCTTCGTTCGCAAGAGCGACGGAGCAATCTTCAAATCGGCATCTTGGAAAGCGCCCTACACAAAAGGCGACACTGCTATTCGCGGCTACGTAACTGATCATTCGGGTGGAATGGAGGCTGTAACGCCTTATGGAATTGTTTATGTCCGATAACACGCAAGAGGTGATAAATGAAAGTAGGTGATTTAGTAAGAGCGACAGATGCTGTCATCGCAAACTACGACTACCACAGCGCCGGCTTTGGAATCGTGCTTGCAGTAGATGTCAAGACCCCATTCCGAACAGGACAAACCAGAATCTTATGGAACGATGGCGTGGTTTTGATGGCAGACAAAGGCTATGTGGAGGTGATAAATGAAAAGAGGTGACTTGGTAAAGCGAAAAGGCGAGAACTGGATCGGTGTCGTTATCGAAATGGTGAAGAGCGGAAAGGGCGCTGGTGAGTATGTATATCCGAAACTCATTTGGGTTGATGAAGGTAAAGGTTTCGATCCGGCTGTCCACGACAGAATAGATAGTTGTAGTCAAACATTATTAGAGGTGATAAGTGAGGCGTAGAGGCGGATCCGACTGGGCACCAGCGTTGAAAAGACGCGAACCAATAGAAAAAGAACATTCCGGAATGTTGAACGGTATTATGGCAATTCCCAAACCCACGCGCAAGGTCGGAGATCTGGTAAGAGTAGATAAACAAAAATGGTATGGAACAGGGAATGGCCGACCTGAAGGGCTGGGGATCATTAAGTCAACGAACTGGATATTGTGCGAAGGAGGAGAGAAGTATCAGTATGTCCCAGAAGCGCACGTTGTTTGGTTTGATCGACAAGAGACAACAGTTCACTCCCACGACAGTCTTGAGGTGGTTAATGCCGTTTAAGGTTGGCGATATGTTGAAATACCATCACCCATCATCAGCGCCCGATGAGCAACTGGATCTTTATCATTTTGGTAAAGATCATTTACATGGCAAGTTGGCACTAGTCCTTGAAAAGTCTCTAACTGCCGCCGATGGTACAATCGATTATTTATGCTACATTGATGAAAGTAAAATGTGGTTAGACGGAGAATTTCTCAGAGAGGTAAAAGATGGGAATAAGAAAAACAATATTTAGTAGAGCAATATCATTTCTTTCGATGTTCCTTTTGCCAGAGGATGCGAAAGAATTGTTTGAGGAACTGCGAGCAATCGCAGAAGGACAGTATAGAAACCGTGGAGGTGAAGAATGAACTGTTGGCATTGTGGGGCTGAACTTATTTGGGGAGGAGATCATGATTATGATCACGACGAAGAAAACAGAGGCATTGTCTCAAACTTTTCTTGTCCAGCCTGTCCAGTGACCGTTGAGGTCTGGTTGAATCTTGAAGAGAATCGGGATCAGACGGAAGATCTTGGGACGGTAGAGGGATTCATTTGTGACATTTGTGGAGAAGAAAAACACGGAGAAGCCTTCGTAAAAACTGCGCTTATTGCTTGTGCTAGTTGTTTCGACAAAGGGTCGCCTCCTTGTTAGATGTCAAGGAAATGTAAAGTCTTCTGATTTCGGTTGCAATCGGTATCCTGCCGTGTTACATTATAGATGTAAAAGGGAGAGGACTATGATTGGAAAACTTGTAAGACACATTGAACTTGATGCTATCGGCATCGTCGTCGATCATTTCGTATGGAGCGAGTGGGAGGGAGGCTACAAAATAAAGTTTCTCAAACCACACCCTCCCACTGGCGCTCTCGTCAACCCTTTTGAAACCATCATCGGTAAAGCATCCAACTTTGAAGAGGTGACAAATGAAAGCAGGTGAATTGGTGAGAGGGAGATCGAAATTATACTTTGATGGTGTCGCCTTAATCGTGAAAACCCCCGATGGCTTGTGGTCACACCGCGCTCTGGTGCAGAACACCAGAACCGGCAACAAAATGTGGATGAACAAGAAAGAGTTGGAGGTGATAAATGAAAGTAGGTGATCTATTGAGGCTCAATGAAGACCTTTGGCTGTTGCTTGAAGTGGCAGAGGATTTGTCTGATCAAAGCATCCTTATTATGAGCGCAAAGACAGGATACAGGATGTGGGGAGATCCGAGAGGGTTTGAAGTCGTGAGCAAATGTCAAGAGAATGTCAAGAGTGGCTCCGATACCTTGCGCCAAGACTCAGAACGGGTTACATTATAGATGTAAAAAGGAGCGAGTAATGTTTAGACATCGATTGATTGAAGTTGGAAGTTTGGTAAAAGGCGGCGGGTTCACTGGTATCGTCACCTGCGTTGATCCCGAAGAGATCGGAGACAAAGAAGAAGTGGAAGTTATGTGGCTCGATGGTGATATAACAAACGCCCGAACTCGCTTTCTGGAGGTTATCAATGAAAGTCGGTGATTTGGTAAAGATGAAGTTTGGCTACTCGCCCGTTGGTGTTGTGACGGATATTGGCTACTCAGTTGATCACATCGATGATGTCGATCCCCCGCAGATGGTTACTATTGTATGGACGGATGATGGCAAGTCAAACGAGAGAGTAAGAGATTTGAAGGTGATAGTATGAAAGCAGGTGATTTGGTAAGAGTTAGCAATACTGCTGTAAGTATTGGTTGGAAGCCAGAACAGGGCTATCTGGGGCTTATAGTATCTCCTGTGAGATTAGGGGAAGATGCTCAATACATCAGAGTTAAGAGCGTTAAAACTGGCGTTGCTCTATGGGTTCGCGCTTATCGCCTAGCCCCCCATAACGAAGCGGAAGGTGCTCAATGAAAGTAGGTGATCTGGTAAAACTAAAGTATCCACGCAAACCTCAACACGGCGGGTCTGGCGTGATAGTCGGAAACGACAAGACATTCGTGTCTCTCCCTAATTCACCAAACTATTTTCGTGTCATCTGGACAGATTCACAAACGTCGCTCACTGGCGAATCTTGGCTCAAGTCAGAACAGATAGAGGTGCTAAATGAAAGTCGGTGATTTGGTGAGACATAAGTGGAACCAGAAAAAGCCTGTGCTCGGAACCATCATAGAGGTATACCTCGACATCGAAGTGGCAAACGAAACCGTGTCATTGTATAAAGTCGTATGGTCTGGCGCTGGCCTTGATACTTGTTTTGAGAAAAACCTTATACTCGTCAATAGTGTTGATAACAAGAGAGAAGAGTTATGAAATACTTTGTTGGAGACATAATCACTCACCCGATGATCAAAGAAGTAGTTTTTTTGGTCAAAGGAATAACCGCCGATGCATATGGAGACTATGGAACTCTTCTCTGTTCCAAGAGCGGAGGCGAGTCAGGTATCACAAAAATACACACCAGTAACCAAAACATCACCCTAAAATGGCGTTTGCCAGAGAATAGAGCAGGAGAAAACTCATGAATGAAAGAAACACGCCCTTAGACATCGAAACCTACCGTATGTACCTACTAGGCAGGGTAAAAGAGAGCCAAATAGGGCGAATCTCTCATAATGCCGATGGAAACCAGACTTTTGATGTCACTCCTGCCGTTGCAGACTACTTTTGGATACTTGATTTCGCAGAAAGAACAACGGGCATTGAAGCAACGCCGCACAAGAGCCACACCACCATCACCATCACCGAGATACGATAATGGAAGTCGGTGACTTGGTAAAATCGCCCTTCACTTTTTTTGAGGGGCAGTTGGGGCTCATCATCGCCACCGATGTCTGGGATGAGGCTGTCCGAGGCAAGTGGCACATTGTGAAACTATTTTGTAACGGCGAAGAGCGAACCCTCTGCGAGTACGATATGAAAGTTGTGAAGAGATGTCAAGAGAATGTCAAGAGTGACTCAAACACCTTGCGCTGAGGTTCAGAACGGGTTACATTATATATGTAAAAAGGGCGGGAATGTCTTCCGTTGAAAATGAGGTGAGTTATGGGTTATCGTTCAGAAGTAGTATTAGCAGTTCACAAGCAGGTTATGGGCAAGTTCCTCCAACTTATCGGCACAAACGATGAGATGAAGACCCTGTGTTTCTCCGGCGCAGATGAGGTTCGCGAGAACTACAACGGAGATGGCAACTTCCTGTTTCGTTGGAGCGGTATCAAGTGGTATGAAGGCTATGAGGGAGTTGATGCCATCGTCGAGTTTATGCAGTGGTGCCACGATAATGAAATCGAGGACAAGAACCACCCAGAAGATCGCCAGCCATCAGCCACCGAGTTCTTCAAGTTTCTCCGTGTCGGCGAAGAGTGCGAGGACATTGAGCACGATGGCTACTGCGAGGACTTTGAGATATACACACAAACAACCATTGAAATATACTGAGGTGGCAAATGATGAAAGCAGGCGATTTGGTAAAAGTACACTTACTCAATGATTTAGATTGGCGCGAGGCTCTCGGTGTCTTTATGGGCTACCAAGGTCGAAAAGACGGCTACACATCGCATAGTTTTGTATTCGTCGAGGGCAAGAGGCTAAGGTTTGAATCTATGGATGTAAAGGCGGTAAAATGAAAGTAGGTGACCTAATAAGGGAGACGCACAAATGGACACCTTTAGGTGACCTAGTGAAAACCAAGAATGAATCCGCATGTCTTGTCTTGAAACCACGCCAAGACATCGAGGACGGTGCTTTCGTTGTTCAATGTCTAAAGAGTGGCATAAAGCACATCCTTCGCCCTCTTACTCACGACGCACAATGTTACGAGGTGATCAATGAAAGCAGGTGATCTATTGAGACACAACGGCAACCATAGCCTCTGGCTGCTTCTTGAAGTCGAGAGCGAGGAATACTCTGAAACTCTCCTTGTAGCAAGCGTAAAGGCAGGTCACACAATGTGGGCAAGACAAGAAGTCTTCAAAGTTGTGAGCAAATGTCAAGAGAATGTCAAGAGTGCCCCAAACGACTTGCAATCACCATCTCAGCATGTTACATTATAGATGTAAAAAGGAGATACCCTTGATTTTTCATTTCGTAGTCGATAATCCCGAAAACCCAGTTTTGGATAAGGACATTGAGAGCATTTTTGGCCCGATGGAGTCCGCCGAGCAAATTGTTAAGGTTCAAACTGACGATTTGGCTGCGATGGCTGTCGAAGCCGGATTGTTCCCTTCTAAGGGTCAGTCTCGCAAGAACGGCCTGCATGGTTCCGCTCCGCACGGTCTTCACCAGATTGGCACCAAGAAGCGCCGGTTTTGGGTCTGGAACCCAGAGGCTTCGGGAGAACAAGTGACTTTTAACTTAGCTTTTGACCGCACACAAGGATGGTTCAAGTGAAAACAAATGTCAAGAGAATGTCAAGAGTGCCCCAAACGCCTTGCGAACACCATCGTGCCGTGTTACATTATAATGTCAGAAAGAAATACCATCAACTAGAGAGAAAACTATGAACAACTTAGATTATGTAATTACTTGGAAAGTCGCTTGCGATTCCTTTGAAACCGGCATCTTGCCCTTCGTCACCGAAAGTTATGAGCGGGACGGACAACCCGATTGGCCTGCTCGCAGAGAGGCTTGGAACAATTGGACTGATGGCTTGTGTAAAGACGAGCAGATCAGCGATTGGCAATACGAGAACTGGTCACAATCACCGCTTTGCGGCAACTAGGAGAGTACAATGAAAGCAATAAACGCAATCAAAAAAGTCAAGAGCCACTTCAAGAAGCAAGGCATCAACATCGAAATCTACCCACCACGGGCAGGTGGCAGTTACAAGTGGACATTCCAGCACGGAGATTATGTCGGCTCTTTCTCGCCAAACGGACACAACGGATACAGCGAGGGTTGGGAAGATGTTCAAGTCAGTGGCTTCCATGTTCGTCGCTCCGATGATCACTCAGACATTCAGAGCGACTACTTCGCAGGTTCATACCGCTCTAACATCTCTCAAGTATGCGAGTCGCTCCTGCCATCGCCAGCAAAGTACTCTGTCGGCGCACTCGTCAGAGGCAAGCAAACCAAGCGAGCCGAACGCTTCGGCTTCGCTGGCAAGGTTGGTCTGGTGATGCCCACCA
>Ga0080013_1002979_pt1 | contig 18750 bp, 23 predicted proteins | sample ETNvirenome_6_85_FD_69236 | JGI IMG/M metagenome (GOLD analysis project Ga0080013, IMG submission 69236) | Marine viral communities from the Pacific Ocean - ETNP_6_85 (SPADES assembly) (version 2) | ecosystem: Environmental > Aquatic > Marine > Oceanic | place: Pacific Ocean | collected 2013-06-19 | reverse complement strand
CTTTGGGATGGTTATCTTTCACAGCTTTAATTGTATCTTGCCATGTAGTAGTGCCATTAATTTTATCATGATATTGCATATCTAGTTGGTCTCCAAATGGTGGATATTCGGCTTGTCTTTTTCTTGCGTATTCTTGTGCGTCATACTCTGCTTGAAGTCTTTTAATTTCTGTGTCAACTTTTGACCAAGTAATTTCTGAATGGGGATTAGTTTTTGTAGTAAGAGCTGTTCCATTATCTTCACCTATAACCCAATCAATAGTTGAAAATTTTTCCTCTGTAAGAGGATAATCACCTGAATAAGAATATTGTACTTCTGATTTTAAATTCTTTAAAGCTACTGCCATTATTTTCCAATTTTCCATATCTAACTTCCATCCATTTCTTGTAAAATTGTGTAATCTCCATTGGCTGACCCATTTCCAAAATAAGTAGTGCCAGTAGTTGTTTGACTATAAACATATAACTTATAAGTTACAGCACTTGTGGTGCTTGGAGAATCCATAAAAGTTATTGATGGATAATAATATTGACTTCCTGTTGCAGGCCAACCCCAAAGAGAAGCAATCGCAGTAGGAAAAACTGCACTATAACCTCCACCATCTATGTCTCTTTGAACTTGAAAACCACTAGCTAATGATGCTCCAGTAGCTTTATAATCTTGTTGCCTCCAAGTCATAGAAACCAAAATTGTTGATGAAGTTGCCGAAGGTGTAATAGTTGCATAATTATCTGTTGCTACAGCAGTAGTGCTAGTAGTGCTATTTGTTGTAGTAGTTGCTCTGGAAATCACTTGTAAAACTTTTCCACCACCTGGTTCTGCCTTGTAGGTTTGATCTCCATATAATACTGTTGAACTCGATGCTGTTCCACTTCCAAGTCTTGCTGTCGCAATTGTTCCTGCCGTAATGGCAGAAGCGTTCATTGTACCACTTTGCGTGAAAGTAGCTCCTGAAGGTATTGTTATAGTGTCTCCAGAGCTACCAATCTCCAGAGCCGTTCCGCTTTGGGGATCGAGTTTATCTACTTTTAATATTGATGCCATATTTTAACTCTTTGGGTTGTTTGTTTTAATTGTTTGTAGTCTTGCTTTCCACGCATCTATGTCGTGGTAAATTTCATCGAGCTGGTCGTTCCAGTTTCCGTATTCTTTTCTTCTTATTGAATCCACTTGGTTGTTATTTTCTAAAGTTGTGGCTTGTGCCTCCAAAGCATCCAGTTGTGCGTCTGTTGGCTGTGCTTCTGCAACATTCCATTCCTTGATGTATGGATTAGATATTCCATCAACCATATCATCTTGAAGAATGACATCTTTATCAAAATCAACTTCCCTATTTAAAAATTTTATAATTTTATAACTTAACTGTGCCATTTAGACTTCCTTTTAAAATTGTTAAACTTATGCTGCATTGATTAAAAATCCTCCAAAACCTAAATCATATACTGTTGAATAAAAATTTTTATCTTCTCCACTATCTTGTTTAACTTGTACTGCCATAGTATCGCTAGAGCCATTCATATGAACAATAGATGTCGCTATAGGACCAGCATAAAAAAAGTTTCTTGTGTTTCCAGCTGAAAGGCGAGATGTATTTTTATAAAGAACTATTCTTGCTCCATCAAAATCATCTGTTGCGTTCCACCAACCACCAGCATAGAAAAAATAATATCCTGCTGTTGTTGGAGTAAATTGATATGTTCCAGTATTAAAACACCCATCACTATCAAATAGTTCTGTATTATATGTAACAGTAGTCCAAGTGGCAGTAGTACAAGTAACTAATGCACTTTGATGAACTTTAAAAGAGGGATTGTTTGTGCTACCCTTGATGTAAGAATAATCTACTCTCTTTAAAACTCCAGCATCACTCAAAACAAACTCGTCTGTGTCTGCTGGGGTAGCTCCAAGTGCCGTCTGTCCTGTTATGTCTGTTACTGCAAATCCAGTTGACATAGTTCCTGCAACCAAAGTTACATCTCCGTCAGGAAGTGTGATTGTCCTGTCAGCACCCAGACTTGCAGGTGAGGCGATGGTAACACTACTTGTGTTATCACTCTCAAATAGCTTTAAAGTGCCTGTTCCTTTTACTCTTAATTCTGCCATTAGTTATCCTTGTGCTTCTGCATCTCTTGTTGCTCTGTCCTTGTAATCGGAACGAGCTGTAACAAGATCAACAAAATCTGTTTTGTTGCTAGGAATAGAGTCTGTAAATGTTTCATCATTCATTAGTTTCGTAGTCCATTCTTGCTGAAATCTTTTCCAACAGTTACTTACTTTTCCTATCACAGCTTTTTGTACCCATTCATCTATATCCAATAAGTCATTCTTCATACACTTTTGGTCTGTATCATCTATGGTTACAGTTATTGTTAAGTCTGCCATTTTATACCTCCTTTAAGGTTGATTGTTTCATCTTTAGCATACTAGCCATGCTCCAAAATAGTTGCCATATTCCGACTGATCCACAACTTTTGTACTATTTCTAAATGTTGCTTTTATAACGCAAGTATCAGATGCATCCATATCCATAATTGCAGTTCCTGATACTACTATAACAGGATACCTTGATGCATTTTGTTGGCTATTAAATTCAATACTATTATTAGAAGTGGCTATAGTAAAAAAATATTCAGTATGAGTTACTAATACACCACTAACATAACAAGTAGCATAGATTGCATATTTGCCTGTCACTGGTGCTGTAAAAGTGCTTGTTCCATCAAAGTCTCCATTCTGATCAAATCTTTCTGCGGCAGTATAAGTCATAGTATATTCAGTGCCATCTCCTGTTACATTGGCTACGGCAGCAGATTTTGCTAGAAAAGCTGGTTGTAATGGTTTAGTTATTGCTCCTGTGGAATCAATCGTTAAAGCAGTATTACCTGAAGTTTCTAAAGAAAAAGAATATGCGTCATTTGCACCAATAACTTTATTAGCACCAAATGTATCACCACCAAATGATAAATCACCACCGAAACCTGTTCCTGCCGTAACACCTGATCCGAGATTTACCGTATCACCAGAGGTGCCCAACTCTAAAGTCGTGCCCGTACTAGGGTCTACTTTATCTACGTTTAACGTACTCATACTATAACCACATTACCTGTTATTGTTACTGTTCCTGTATAAGAAACTGGTCCCGCCAAGACAGCCGATTCAATATAATGATCTCCGTCTATGGTTGCCTGATGGGTAAAGAACCCATCTTTGGCGGATTCCTGTCCAATGTACAGAGTTCCGTTTTGGTCTTTTGTTTCAGCCATATTATTTCTCCTTAACTAATTGCGTCTATGTAACTTACATAAGCTGAACACGATGTTGCTGCTGATGCTTGTACTCTTAATAAATCCGTGCTTTGAATGACAACTTTTGCTCCACCTTGAATAAGCTCTACACTCGATTTTGGTGCAATGCTTAAATCGTCAGCCAAGTAAACAATTGACGCTGTAGTTCCTGCTGCTGCTACATCAATCCAACAATCAACGGTGATGGCGGATGAAGTGATATTCGTCAGGCGAATACCAATGATCGCATCATCAGAATTGGATGTAATCAATGTATGTGCAGAAGTTGTAACTTGCGATTTATATGCTTTTTCAAAATCTTGAGCCACTTTTTATTCTCCTTTTTTTTTATAGTTTAAAGTGCAACTGCCATCGCAATTGCAAATCCTTGTGTTGCTCCACTGGATGATCCAGTTGAAGCTGCTGTTAATCGTCCTTGTGCATCTACTGTGATGTCTGAATTGGTGTATGATCCTGCTGAAACGGCTGTGTTAGCCAAGTTCAATGTCGCAGCTCCACTCGTTGCTCCGCCACTTAAACCTGTTCCTGCTACGACAGATGTAATGTCACCTGTCGTTGGTGTTGCCCAAGCGGGATTCGCTGCCGCTCCTGCCGTTGTTAAAACATCACCAGAGGTTCCAGCCGCCAGTCTTGTTGGTGCTCCTGAAGCTCCGTAATAAAGTATGTCTCCTTGCGTACCGTCCTCTAGCTTGGCTAGGGTAACAGCGTTTGCCGCTATCGTAACGGCTCCAGCATTTGTCATTGTCACATCACTTGACAGTGATGCAGCAGTAAATCCTGTGCCGTCTCCAATTAAAATTTCTGTTGTAGCGAGTGCGAGATCGGATGGTACTCCGCTTGAATTGGCGTTTCTTACCTTAACGGTGTTAGCCGCCATGTCAGCGAGTTCGGCATTCGCCACACCTGCATCCTTGATTGTTATGTCTCCTGCTGAAGCTGCGAAATTATCTGAACTGAAACTTGCCGCTCCTTTTTGACTTGTTGAAGAATCCTGAATGGCAATCGTAACAGAGCCAGATGATCCTCCACCAGTAATAGGGGATGTAACTCCCACATTCGTAATATCACCAGTTGTCGGAGTAGCCCATGCAGGGTTAGCTGCCGCTCCTGCTGTTGTCAGTACATCGCCTGAAGTTCCTGCTCCAAGTCGGGTGGGTGCTCCACTTGCCCCATAGTATAAAATATCGCCTTGTGTTCCATCTTCGAGTTTAGCTAATGTGATGGCATTGTCCGCCACCATGGCACTTGCCACCTGAACCTCTCCTATCGTTCCTGCTGTTGCGGCTCCAAGAAGTCGGTTGTCCGTTGAAGTGTCCTGCATCTTCTCATAAGTAACCTTGTCTGATCCAATGCTGACAACACCTGCGTTTGTCATGGTTACATCGCCAGAGAGGGATGCGGCTGTGAAACCCGTTCCATCTCCGATCATTACTTCGGTTGTCGCTAAAGCCAGGTCAGAAGGAACACCACTTGAATTTGCATTTCTTACTTTGACAGTGTTTGCTGCCATGTCGCCTAGTTCAGCATTGACCACTCCACCGTCTTTTATGGTAATGTCTCCTGAACTTGCTGCAAAGTTATCACTGCTGAATGAAGCGACACCTTTAGCCGAAGTTGAGGCATCATCACCAGCAACGGTTAATGTTTGTCCTGAAGCCGTTGTTGTAATTCCGCTTCCACCTGCGATGTCGAATGATTGTGAATCCAGGTCAACGGATGATGATCCGCTATCTCCTTCAAAATCTAAATCTTGATGAGTAACTGTATTGGCTACTGTAGCTTTCTTTAAAGCTGAATCGGTTGCATCCCATATCAGCATGTAGTCATTGGTTGAATCTATGGAAGTGATTGTTGTTTTCGCACTTACGGCTGTTGCGGGTATGTTGGATGTCGCCACGTTGGAATAGCTTGACCCGACATAGACATCCACGGCTGCATCACTAGCTGAAATGCTTCCAGAATCAAAAGTAAAGTTAATCGTTGTGTTTGTTGAAAAAGAGGAAGAAGCGATAAACCCGTAGATGGTACCAGTATTACTTCCTACGACCTTTACCCTTCTATTGGCGTGGTAAACGGTGGTTACATCTGTTGCGGATACGGTTACAGCCGTGCCGCTTGAATAAGTGAATGTCGTTGATCCGTCCTGATCGCCTATGATGAACCAATCCTTGTCATTCCAGACATCACGGATCTGGGCCATCATCTCCCTCGCAGAGTTATTTACTCCGCTGGGAGGCATGCCTTCTGGCCAGCCATCAGGGGCTGTCGAGTTGTTACTCGCTGCCGTTGTACTCCAGGTTGATATTTTACTCATTTATACTCCTACAAATTCTAATGCTGTTTTTACTGTTGACTTTACTTTTGATTTTATTTTTTCTTCCCGTTCTTCTTTTAATTTAATATCCCGATCCTTCTTTTGCTCTCTTTCCAATTCCTTGGTGGCAAACTTTTTAATGTTTCCGTCTGCTATTCCGTCCGCAATAAATTGATCGCCTTCTTCCTGTGTCATGATGCCTGCCGTCATATAGGAATTAACCAACTGAACCACGCCTCTGGTATATGCATAGCTTCCCATTTTTTGTTTTGCTGTTGCCGTTAATCCTTTAATAAAAGAAGGATTAGTGAATAACTTGGCAATTTGATTGGGACCACCAAGAACAACTGCAACGCCTGCTGCTGTAGTTAAACCACTTCCCCATGAAAGACCTTCTTTTGTACCACCATACCCAACAAGAGCTGCTCCACCAAGTTGAGCACCTTTGGTAATCATGCCGGCTTGGGTTAATTGAATGAACATTCCGCCAGGAACACCCTGAATCCCTTTAGTTTGAGCGAGTTCGAGGGTTCGAGCCAATGTTTTAAAATCCGTTAACAGTTTGGGGTTGTTGGCGAATAATTCCTTTATAGCCGGTCCACCATAGCTTTTTATTGTAGATAGTAATTTTTTTCCTGCTAAAACACCCTCCGATTCATCAAATGCTTTATAAATAACATCACTAAAAAAACCACTTTGAACCTTACGCCACAGTTTTTCTGCGGCTAGCTTATTCGGCACCACGCCATCCTTGACAGCTTGTTTTAATATGAGATTTCTAAATTCTTTGATCCGGTGAGGATTTTTTGCCTTGATTAAACTGCTGAATATTTTATCTTCACCACCATCTTTGATGAGTTTGGTCATGAACTGACTGTTAAAGGTGGATTTGCTTGTGCTGTAAATTTCATTCGCAGCACGCCATAGCTTGTCTACATCGCCACCTAGCTTTTCGGCTGCTTTTTGCATTTGCTTGTCAAATATATTAGCGGCTTCTCCTGATATTTTTTGAGAAAATTTAGTTGAGGTTGTCCCCCCTATTGAATAGGCACCCGTCTTGGAAAGGTAAAGAGATCTTAATTGTTGAGCCTCTGCAAAGGATATTTCATCACCTAAATTTAAAATATCATTTAAAACTTTTTTAGTCGCATCATCGGTTAGTTTAAGTGTTTGTCGTGCCTTGGCCCATTTCTTCAATCCCGTTATATCAACAGCTTGATTCGCATTCTTAAGTTTTCCAGCCTTGATAAGGGCTTTGGATTGTGCTTGAACAGCCTTGTCAATGTTTTTGTATCCGGTGTTGATTAATGTTTGCTGTACGGCCTTTCCATTAGTAATGAAATTTTTAATAATGACATCATAATCGTTCTTGCCGGCAGCGTTTAAAAATCCTTCAACCGTATCATCTATGGCTCCCTTGGCTATTTCCTTTGAATTGGCAAACTTGGTTATGAGTTTGGTTCCAATGTCTTGTTGAGCCTGCACCACAGCTCCCTTTCGGGCTTTAAGAATCTTACCACCACCAAACCAGGCATTTTCCGCCAGGTTTTCCATCAAATCAATCGTGCGGTTTTCACTTACAATGGCAGGAGTAAGTATTTTATTGCTTTTCGACAGTTGCTCTAGGGCTTCTACCGATCCCTTCTTCATGTCGGACTTGGCAAGGCTCGTTAATTTACTTTTAATGGCCGGGGCTATACTCGAAAAACCAGCCGCCACTCCTTCGCCTGCGGCTTCCCTTACACCGTATCCCAACGCTTGCATTTGAGTGTCCGTAAATGGTTGGGATGCTCCGTATCCGCCTGTAAAGGCAGCGACCACCCTCGATAATTTAGGAAACCTGGTCAGTAAGTTTGTAACCGCAATCGGCAGGGTTCCCCCTCCCGTCAATGGTGATAGAAGCATGGGAGCGGCTATGCCTGCTCCTGTAATTACAGCCTCTTTCTGAACGGTAGGATTTGTTACAAATCCCGTAACCCCTTCTTTTACGGCAATTCCCTTGCCATAAAGATTGGCGTAATCATAATCGTTTTCAAAGACCATGCCACCGCCCAAAGTGTTCACAACAGTCTTGAAGGCTTCAATCTCCTCGGCAGATAAAATGTTGTCATCGTTTCTTGGAGGTGCTTCCTCTAAAGATCGTAAATCATTGAGAGCACTTTGCTCCTCCTCGTTTAACAATCCAAACCGTTCCGCATTGATTACTTTATTTATATCCATATTTTTACCTACCGAAATTTTGGATTAATATCCAATGTAGTTGTCGCTTCAATACTGATATTTATATTAGGATACATTGATTCATAATCAATGACCACATCCTCAACTTCTAATTTTTTTCTTTCCGCTATGTCAACATAGGATTCATAGACAGGCTTGTAGTTTTCAATGGTACCAGCCATTAATGATTTAGATGCCTTAACAAATGAATCTCTTTGTTTTTGGGTTAATTTTTCCCCGGTTTTAATTAATTCATTGTAAAGATTGGTAATACCTTCTGGAACACTTCTAGCTCCTCTTACAGTTGCCGCTTCGCCTTCTCGAACCGTAGATCGTGGATCGAGCATTTTCATATAGGCAAAGACTAAAGAAATATCTCCTGCCGCCGAATCTTCTTTTGCGGAAATGTTAACCTTGTCGTACATCGTTTTCATTTCACGCATTTGCGTTACTTCAAAAAGATTATTGAACTCCTTACGCAAGGTGCTTTCTGTACGAATTTTTTCATAATCCATTGGAGGATTATCTCGGTCATAAATTAACTTGTCTATCTCAATATTTCTTTTCCTGATTTTGGATTGCATGTCCGTATCATACCACTTCAACTCATTCATTAATTTTTCATTCTTGAGCTGCATGTTGGCTAGGAGTTCCTCTTGATGATCGCCAAAGGTTTCAAGACCTATGCTTTTCTTTAGGTTATCTAGTTGCATGCCCTCAATTTCAAGTTGATTTATCAAAGGAGCGTTTTCATTCTCCATTATAAGAGCCTGGTTATTCAACTCAATGCTTTCAACCTGGTTTGTTAATTTTTGAATTTTTAATAAATTTGCTGTGTCATCAAAGGAAATTATGTTTTCAAGATTAGCAATATCTAGCTTTAATTTATCTAAATTTAATATTTTATTTTCTTTTGCAAAATCTACTTCAATATTTTTTAGCTGCAGGTCAATATCGGTTATCAAGTTTTTCTTTCTTGATTCTTCCACTTCATGAGGATCTTTTACACCCAACTTGTTAGCGATGAATATTTGTCTTTTCTCCTCTTGGGATTGTTTTTCCTCATCAGACATGTCATCTGTAATAGGATGGTACTTGGCCGCCATATCGGCAGCTTCTTTGTATTCATCTACAGGAGGTGCTTCCTTCCTGTGCTGTTCCGGATCAAAGTCATCCGGTTGAATACGGATTTTATGTCCTTTGGCTATGGAAAATACCCAAATATCCTCTACTTCTTCTTCATCTTTTTCTACATCAAATACCAGTTTCCCTTTATCTGGTCCTTCAGTATAGCGTAATTCATCATTGACATCTTTGGCTGTAGCATAAACTTTGTCAGGAGCTTCATCCTCTGCAAATACTTTTTCCCCATCATCCGTATATCTTAATACTCCATGAATATCTTTTTCTGTTTTTCTATCTGGTGTTTTTGGTGGAGCTTCTTTTCTGTGTTGCTCTGGATCATAGTCGCTTTCGGCTATGAGTATCTTTTTCTCAAGGGTTTCATCATAAACCCAAATCATTTCCTCGGCTTCATCCGTCAAGAGCTTCTCTGTTTCCGCCTTGAGCTTTTCCATCTGCATTTTCTGGAGTTGCTCGTTGGAATAGGCTGTTCGAGCCTGTTGCATTTCTTTCAGCCCCATGCTCATCGCCTGGCCTAAAGATGGTGCTACGGGTTGCGGTCCTGCCGCAGCCAAGAGTCCCGATCCTAAACCTAAAAGACTTCTTGCTCTTAAATCCCTGTCACCTGTTGTGCCTAACAAACCACCAATGTTCCCACCGGTGAGAATAGTTCTAGCTATATCAGCCATCTAAAAAGCTCCTAATAAACCGCCTAAAGCCAAATAAGGATTTGCCCCTCCTGTTGCACCAAGAAGATCATAAATTCCTGCTCCCGTGGCAGCTCCGCCTAGAACGCCTGCTGCGAGATTTCTTCGAAGTGGTTGAACTGTTTCACTTGTTTGACCATACGATCCACCGGTTGCCGCTTGATAGGCTCGTAGCTTCTCATAAGGCAGTTGTTGTTGATATTGGTATCGTTGCATCGCATCGCCTAATGCCGCTTGCTGTAATCCTTCTCTTTGTTGTCCCACTTGTTGCAACATGCCAATGTCCTGATAATCAGCTTGTGCGAGTTGTGGTGCTTGGAATAGGACATTCTGCATGTTTTGTCGTTCTTGCTGATACGCAGGGGCATAGACCTGGTTGGATAAATTTCCTAACTGTTTTGCAAGCACGGCTTGGTTCGCACCGCTACCGTATCGCCCTGCTTTAGAAAATTCAGACTGTACGCCTGCCGTTACATCTCCCGCCATTTGGTTGTACAATCCCTGTAAATAAGGATTGGTTGTCGGGGACAGATATTGTCCTTGTGCTTGTTTGAGTAATTCGGCTTGGGATTGTTGCAGTAAAGGGGAGCCTGCCGTTGCCCGTGTCTGTGCCGCAGTTAGGGCGGTTTCCGTCTGTGGAGAGAATCCTACATAGGTCTGACCTGGATAATAACTTGGGCCAGGTTGCCCGTATAATGATTCCGCTCTCTCAAATCCGCTAGTTAGATAGGGCTGTTGTGTCGCCCACGGCTCTACATTTTGAACTGATCTTGCTTCTCCTGCACCTTTACTCATAAATTTTCCTTAACTAATACTATGTGTTTGGGCGTGTAATCCTTGAGCCATCTTGACCACCCCTTGCGGCCAACTAATTCTATGCGATGGCATTTATTAAGTTTTGCCCATTGTTCAATTTCATTTTTCATTTTTTTAAACCAGCTTTTCATGTTATCTCCTCCTGCGAGAAAATACCGACAAGCCCTTTTCTGCGGATAGTCCACTATTTCTGTAACAATGGCTGCTTCCACTTTTTTCTTTTTCCTACTCCAACTGATCCACAGTTGCATTTTGCCGTTAATCAAACTGTTGAGAACATCCTGTGCTGTGTAGGCATAGCCGTCAATTTCCAACGGCTTTTTCAAATGTCCTTCAACCTGTTTCCATAAGGGTCCAATATGCTCTATGGGAACAAAGGATATTTCACTATCCGATGATGATATAGGCGAAATTTTGGTCTGCGTTTGCACTTGAGGCATGTGTTAAAGTCGCACTCCCATCCGCTCTAGCCGATACATACAAGTTGGCTCTGGCTGTTGCTCCGTTTGCCGTAATCGGCATGAACAAAATAACACTATTGCCACCTATTCTTGCATCGGTTAAAGTAGTTGTCGTTGAACTCGCTGTTAAAGTTACCGTTCCTGTGGAGTTCAATTTCCCAGAAATGGTGTTGTTGAGATAAACACTTACAATACGCAAATGCTCGTCATTGTCTGGTAAGTATAAGGGTGCTAATGGATATTGATTAACAGCCATTACGCAGACGCTACATAAATATCCAAATCAACTGTTTGAGCCGAAGTAACGGACCGTCCCTTGACTGAAGTTAAATCAGCCACACTTGGAGCGGATACCGTTCCACTTGCTACTGCATCCAACATCGAGGAAGCTCCGCTTACAATAAGGGATTTTCCTGCATCCACTACTATCCAAGCGTTCTCCGCAGCTCCTGTAAGATTGATATATGCTCCGTAAGTATCATCCTTGTTAGTGATACGAATATACTTAACATCACCTGTAATGAATTGTCCTGCACCTGCCACGGTACTGAAATCCATTAATGCTATTGTTGAGTTGTCGCTTGGCAGCGTAACAATGCGGTGAGAAATCTCGTTAATGCTAGAGATGGAAAGAATATTTTCATTTCCCTGGTCTATGTTATTTAATAAAATTTCTTCCTTGATTGTAACCTTTAAGGTTGCTGCTGTAATTGTTGTTGCCATTATCGTAATCCTTCTGGTCTAGCGGATACATCCACGCCCTTGAGGGTGGTGAATGATCCTGTTGATGTGCATCGCAAACGATGAAAACGGCTTGTTGACCGTATTGGTGTTGTTCCTGTATCTGTCATGCTGACTGCCGTCCCTACTGTTTGGGTGTCAGCTTGGCTTGCTCTTGTAATTGGTGTTACGGTTGTTGTTCCTCCGTCAATGATCGGTGTTGCCGATGTAAGTGTGGAACGCCTTCCTTTTGCTCCTTCAAATTCTGTTGTGTCTATGGTTGCCGTGGCATTAGTTCCAGCCAGTTTTCCAAACTTATGAGAACCATTGAAACCACCTATGCCAATATCGCCATCCAACCAAGCCCATGAATCCAGGGAATAAGGAAGTGAATCCAAATCCGTTGAAATTTCATCAAGGGCATCCAAGGAAAAGGCTTCTTGAGCTGATGTATTCATGAACTCAAAATCAATCTCTCCTGTGGACCAACGATCCAAACTGTAATTGTAAATCATTAGCTTGTTATTAGTGGAACCGTCAAATCCTTCTCCTGCATAGCTCCACATAACTGTGGTATTTTTAGGATCAATCGCTGCACAAATTCCATCGAGTTTTGCTCCAATCAAGTCATTGAAGAAATATTTGTTAACCTTGTTCGCTCCGATAGGCTTCACATTGATACCATCAAACATATAGAAACCATCATCAGATAAAAAGAAAACCAATCGTCCCCAAGCTGTTATGCTTCGAGGTGCGAAACTTCCCAGATTGTCAGCCGCCTTGTCAAACTGAAAGACCAGAGGAGTACCCACATAAGTACCACGAATGATACTTCGTTCTGTGATGATGGTGAGGTATTCTCCTCCGATCAATCCTGTAATCGGACCTACTGCTGAAACTAAATCTTGATAATCGGATTGGGATGATTGTCCTCCATCTTCCCATGTAGCCGTATCATTCAACCCACTCCAACGAACACGCTGCTTGTTAACAGTATATTGCTGTAGCTTATGGGTTTCTGATCCGCCTGTTGCCGATAAAGTGATTACTGTTCCTGCAATAGCGTTAGCTCGGGAGGTTGCTAATTTTATTGTATCGGCATCTATCTTAATCACATAGTAAACAGAGCCGTCAGTCAAATTCGTTAAACTTGTATTACCGTTATTGTCATAAACAACAGTATAGCCTGTGAGCCATCCGTGTGCGGTAATGGTTATTTCATTACTTGAAATGGCACTTGAATCAAAATTCTTTGCTGTTTGAAACTCCTTGGTAAATCCTGTCATCAGGAAATCTTTTACCGTAGCCATGTATTTAGCTTGTGGTGCTGTTCCTGTTGTTGTTGTAATATTGGCAAACAAGGAAGAATTATCCAAGTCAAACTGCTGAATGGGATTTACATAATTTGTTGCAAAGATATTTGTTCCAAATTGTGTAAAGCTCCAATAGGTTCTGTCGTTTTCTGTATCAAGCCCGTCATAGCCTGCCGCTATGGAAACATTCGACCAGGTTTGTGCTGATCCATATTTATATAGTTTTGCCTTATCGCCAGAAAATAATGTTGTATCTGTCTTGCCATTTTCATCAATGGCAAAGGAAGTGAATAGTCCTCTCGCCTCATTGGTAAGAGCATCGCTTCTTGACGCAAAGTTCGGTAACGCCCTGTAGCCATCAGAGTTTGGTATGACATTATTCGCCTTTGTCGCCCCTCCACTCATGAATGGGTTGGCATCTGGAATATAATCGCCAAAAGGAATCATTACGCACTTACATTAGTTTGCGGCCAACTTCTTGCTTTGGCAAATGCTCCCGATGGTGTCATTTGTAACGGGGAACCAGAATGTTTTTCTTTTGCATCGCCATCTTCCGCATTACGAACAGCCGTCTGATACATTTCTGCCCATACGGGTAATCGTTCATCGGCCATGATGAAAGGTTGTGCCTCTAACAGGCAACCATATAAATATAAATCAGGGTAATTTTTTAGAATTTCATTGGTGGCATTTGTTGAGCTTAACCCCTGCACTTTCTTGTAGTAGCACATTTCTATTTCACTATTACCTGATGGTGTCGGTCCAAACATAATATTATCACCAAGAATGGTGTAGTAAATGGGACCTGCATTTCCCTGGCTGTGATATATCCTGCTAATTTCATTAGGGGACATATACTGAAGAAAATTCTTACTACCTGAATTAAGTTGAACATAAACAAATTGCAGATAATCGCTGGGCAGAGGAATCTTATTGTTTCCTCCTGTTGCATTGGTTGTGGTAATGATGATGGTTGGTCTTAAACGCAGTTCTCTTGCGTGTCTTGCCTCTGTTAAATCTATGAAATCATCGAGATAGCTCGTTAAATCTGTTCTGTTCAGATAGTTGGCTACTGCTGTTTTTAAGTTTGAATACGAATCTAGTGCCATTATAAATTTCCTTGCCAAATACGAAACGCCCTGTTGTCAGGATCATTCATCCATTTCTTAAATCGTTTCTTGTCCTTGATAGCTCCGTGAGGGTGCATGATTCCTTTCTTGGACAGTTGCTGAACAACCACCAATGGAATACTTGCTGCGTGATACCAATCCTTTTTCTTATTGTGAAACTCTCCCAAGTTATGCTTAATCTTGTTTTCTTCTAAAACAGGTTGAACATCTTGTGTGGTTTCTATGTGTATCTTACCCTCACCTTCATCACTATGAACAGTAGTTTGAGTAACCCCTGTATTCTCAATAGGTAATTTTTTACTCACTATTCAGACATCTCCGTTACTGATATTTGACCTGCTCCTGTCGCATACGCTGAAATGGTATCAGAAGGACTGACTTTGATTGTTATATCTCCATCAGCACTTAATAACATGCCATCTTTGCTTGCTGCGGTTCCCTCTACTTTGAAGTAACAATCAATAGTTGTTGAAATATTAACAACATTGATTTCCGCACTTATGTCGGTCGTTAAAACACCCGCACCAGAATGGTCCTGAACAGTATATTTAATTGGTCTATAATAATATACTCTTGCCATGATTTTCCTTATCTGCGAATGATGTAAGTCAAGTCTGCTGTAGTTGAGGCAGATTGTTCACCGTTACTTTTTAAGTTGATTGCATCTCCAGCCTCTAATTGTATGGTGCCACCAAGAGATAGTTCCACTCCTGTTTCATCGGCTGTTGCATCAGCTAAAGTTGCATCAACAGATGTATCCGAACCATTTTTCATAATGTCGAAAGTTGTCGTTGCATCAATAACTGTATGACAGTTAATCCAGACTGCTTTGAGTATTCCTCTATCAGGAATCACGCATACTGGACTTTCGTTGTCTGCTGTTTGAATGGCAGTCATGTTGCCACCCATGATAAAATAATCGTTTAATGTTCTCATAGTTTTTTCCTTTATCGTTCTGATCTTTCGATCTTCAATAAATAAGGGGCCTATGAAGGCCCCCTAGGTTTCCTTAACTTAACCTAAAATTAAGAATTTGTTAAATCTGCAACAATACCTGATGCCGCTTCGTTGCGTGATACAAGACCACCTTCAACTAATAAGAGCATGTGAGTATTATCGCCAGTTTTTGCCAGTTCGTGAGTTTGGAAATTTCTCAAGAAATTGTAACCCCAGTATTCACTATCAAGAACAAATGCCGATCTATTCGACATGAACCTGTTAGGAACAACTGACATTTCTCCAAAATCTGAAACATAGACATCAACTGCCGCTATTACTGTTTTAGCAGGAACATCACGAATTGCCGTGCTGTTGCCTGTGAAAGTAGAAAGTTGTTGCTTGTTGAACGCACCAACCATGATAACATCAGGGTTTCCGCCAGAATCATAAGCCGCTTTAATAACTGCTTTTAATTGTGATTCTGCGAAAGCTCTTTGTGTACCATTAGTTCTGGAATCGGAACCATCTCCTGTGGGAGCTGCTCCGCCCGTACCTACACTTTGGTTAGTTGCGATCCAAGTCATCACTCCGCCAGTTCTTCGGGCTACGGTAGATGAACCTACCGCTTTAGCTGTGTTAGTGGCTGTGAGTGCAAATTCTACATCTCTCTTTAACTCCTTCGCATTTTTCGCAAGGAGATACGCTAATTCCGTAGTTCTTCCTGCTGCGTCTACTGCATCATCCGTACCTGTTACGATAAAGTTTTTTGCAGAGATTTGCGTGTAGTTGTTTCTCTCGGTTGTAGCGGTTGAAGCCGCACCCGTATAATCATCACCTTCAATTTTTAGGTTATCTGCCGCAGCAGCAAGTGAATCCGTTAACCATTTGAATTGAGTATTATGGGCTTTGCCTTTACCGCTCATCGAGAAAAATGGAGTTTCAGTAGGAGAGATGTTGTAGATGATATTCGCTAAATCCTCACGGATTCCCGACATATCATAAGTATCAAAAGTTCCACCTGGTTGTGACATTTGATTTTCCTCCTATGTGTTTATTTTTGTGAAGCCTCCAACCATGCTTTCATCGCATCTTTAGTCGCCTGGTTATTACCCCTGTTACTAAATTTGCGTTGTTGTTGTAAGGCCTTGTCCACGGATGTCATTTCCCCTTCATCTACACTATGAGATCGGCTTGTGCTTGCAACCTTGGGAACCCTTTTCACTTTCTTTCCCTCTAACTTTGCTGTGCGTAATTGGTCCATTCGCATGGCATCATACGCCATCAGTACAGTTCGGTGGTCGGTAAGTGCGTTCAGATCCTGGTCGCCAAAACCTTTATTTTTCAAGAAATTCGTAAGGTCCCTTCTCGTTTTTTCCCCTTTAACGGGATCACCGAAGATGGGTGCCTTTTCCGCTAACAACTCCTGTTCCTTTACAAGAACATTCTGAAGTTTTTGCTGATAGGCTTCTTCATTCTTACGCTTTTCTGATTCCAGTTCTGTTTTAAGCCTCTGGTGCTTTTCTCGCTGTTTCATCATATAAGCCTGCTTGCGAACATATTCGGTCGGATCTTCCTCAAAGAGGCGTTCCAATTCCGCTTCATTCACTTTCGGCTCAACTGATGTTGATGAGAGTTCATTCAACCGTTGAACATATTTTTCTCTCTCTTGATTTGCCACATTCATCTGGTCCCTTATCTTCAATCGTTCATCCTCAACGGATTTACGATCTTCGGATAACCTCGCAGATTTTTGTCGGTAATCAGAATCTTTGGAGTAACCTTTCGTCAATTCTTCGAGGGTAACTTTATGCATCTTGCCATTGACTTTGACTTCATAAAGTTTCTCGTCTTGCGAAGTTGTGGTTTCCTCGGATACTAAATCCAAATCGTCAGGGGTTAATTCCTGTGGATCATCACTTTTCGTTTCTTTAGTAGGTGATGATTTTTGCTCCTCGTTCCCTGTGGCCTTGGAATTATCCAAAAGGTTGACGAGAGCTTCTTCTGCTTGAAATTGATTCAATGCAGATTCCTTTGCAGGCGTGTCTGCCATTGTTCTCTCCTTTAATTTTAATTAAAATTAATGATACAAAGTATCTTTGTGCTCTTTAGATAACTGCTTGTTCGCCAATTTTCCTGTTTCCGCAACAGAAGTAATCTCGTTGACAATCATATCTAAAGCCTTTGAGAGTGTATAAAGCCACTCCCGTGCTTCCGAATCACGCATGGGCGAATTTTTCCATTCAAGGTCAATCGCCTGACGGATTCTTTTCACCGCATTGGTGAAAACCTCATCCTCTAAAAATTTTTTAGCTTGTATTCCTTTTGACTTTTCTTTGTCTAAACCCATTATAAACCGTAACTATATCCAGCTTTAGCTCCTGTTTTAGCTGTATCTTTATATTTGGCTGTTTCTTTTTGAACTGTTTGTTTCTTACTTTTTTTGCTTTCCACTTTTTGAGCTGTTGTTGTTTTCTCCTCCCTGTCTTTAAACTTTGGTATTTTTCCGCCCTGTTTTTTTGGTCCGACAGTAGGTGTTGACTTTCCAACTTTGCCTCCCTCTTTGAATTTATTGATGGAAGCAACAATGACATTCTTCTGTCCCTGGTTAATCGTCTTGGCGTTGTCCATTTTGTTTTTATATTTGTCTGTCAGGAACTTGTCCGGAATACTGTCATAGCCTGAAAAATCGCCTTTTTCTGCCAATTTTTGAGCTGCTGCCAAGGTGTCAACAATGTCCGTTATCGAACCGTATCTTGCCCGTTGGTTGTTGCCCGTCACGAATCCATCCTCGGTGTAGCGTCCTCCTGTTGAAGTGTAGTACACTATTTCATCCTGATTGGAAATGTTTGGTGCAAAAGTTCCTTGATAAATCCTGTTGCCAAATTCATCTTTATTCACCACTCCGTCAATTCGGGCGTTCATGCGATTGGAAATATCATCCTGCAAATTAAACTTGGAAGATAATCTAATTCTTCCAAATGGTTTACCGGCCATTTCAGAAAACATTCCCATTTCTCTTGCCTGGTTAAGCCAGTTGTTATAGGCTCTGTTATTCATCGCTTGTGCCGGTCCCGTCATGGCATTTCCCCATAAACTAAACTTGGGCATTGAAGTCTGCATCGGTCCCTGAAGAAAACCCTCGGCATCTATGTAGCCCTTGTCCTTCGCCCACTTCATCATCATGGGTTCTGAAAACTGGCTCATGGTGGATGCGTATTCCTGGCCTAAAGGAAAATCAGCCTGTATCTTCATTCGCTGTTCTTCCTGGGAAGAAGGACCTACATCCTCTTGCTGGGAATAATCTATGGTTACCTGTTCCTCTGGTGTATCCGGTTGAACCGTATCAACATCGGGAGCTTGCGGTACCACCCCGTATTGGGGATAGTTTAATTGTGTATCTTCTTCAGCCTTGTAGGGAAACTGCTTGAAGGTGCTCCAGAGAGGATCATAGCCTTCAATCTGCTGTTCGTTTAATCCCTTGGACAAAAGAAGGTTGTAGTTCGGCAAGCTGTAGCCGTACATGTATCTTCCCATTCCTGTCTGCGAGGGATCAACTCCGAGCAATCCTTGTAAATAGGCGTTCTGTGCCATTATCGTCCACCATTGGTTTTAATCAAGGCTGTTTCAATTTCAGCAGCTTTACGCAATTCGGTTGAATCTATTTTCTCCGCCTCTATTTTCAGTTTTGTTTCCAGTTCTAAAA
>Ga0080013_1002977_pt1 | contig 18757 bp, 31 predicted proteins | sample ETNvirenome_6_85_FD_69236 | JGI IMG/M metagenome (GOLD analysis project Ga0080013, IMG submission 69236) | Marine viral communities from the Pacific Ocean - ETNP_6_85 (SPADES assembly) (version 2) | ecosystem: Environmental > Aquatic > Marine > Oceanic | place: Pacific Ocean | collected 2013-06-19 | reverse complement strand
ACGGTCACGGCGCCATCGCATATGTAGTGGATAGAGAGGCATTGCTGGACGCTACAGACGCTTCAACTCTGGAAGAGGTGGAGGACACCATCCAAGAAGGAGAACTCTTTAAAGACGAAGATATGCCTTATTTTGAGACGGGTGAACTTTTGCCCATTCAACGCATTCGTTTGCGTCAAGTGCGTTATTACACAGACGATCTGTCATCGAAGCATGCTGGCAAAATCACACTCGACGATTTAGATGACGCTAGCAATGAAGAACTCCGTGCGATCTATCTTCATGCTAAAGCAGGTAAAGAGGCTGGCCCCGGAGTTGAGCTAGCCGTGCCAGAAATGGATACGGGTCACCTTTATGGTACCAGAATACCCGAATTCGGGCCATGGCTTTTAAACTGGGCTCAACAAAACCAAACAGAAGAGTTAAGGCGCGCCCCTCGCACAGATTCTCATCCTTTCACTCAACATGGCGATGAGCCTTGGCAATGGGGAACACTTGATCTATCCAAGTTTGTTAAGTTTGGTGGAAGTTATGAAGACACTTCTATTAAGAAGCTAATTACACGTTTGTATGGCCCCGACATGCCAGGGATCGGTTACCCTGTTCAAGATAGAACAACCCAAGATAATCTCGATGTTGATATCGTCGACACCACAGTGGAAGATTATCAAGTAGAGTGTAACAGGATGGCAGAAGAGTGGAATAACCGTTATGCCGATTGTGTAGTAGAGCCAGAGGCATATGACGATGGCGGCGGAGATGTAGCAATTGGTATCTCCGCGGAAATGTGGGTTACGTGGGATTTGGATGAGTGGAAACGATTGCCTAAGCCGGTAGACGGCCAGCATGCCGCCGATGAACTACGAGACTACGGACTGAGTTGGATTGCGGACAGCGGCGGAGGACTGTGGCGCCGCGATAAGCAGGTAGTGCTGCGTATTAAAGTTGAACCCGAAGGCGTCCTTGGTTTTGATCGGGCGTGGGCTTACAACCCTGAGGATTTTGAGGACTTCTGCGTGGAGCTAAACAAGATCGATGACGAGCGCGCCATGGTGAAGGCGCAACTCGAACGATATTTCTTGCGAGAAGGAGATTTAAAAGGCAGTCTTCTGCAAGTGTGGGGTATGGAAGTTCTGAATGATGATCATGACATTATTCGGTGGGATCTCGAGGCAGAAGAAGGCTATGATCGCGAAATTGAAAGCGTTACGGCCACCATCCACCCCGTAGTCCAACTGGGTGACGTTAGTCGTGAAGTAGCGGATAAGATTTTGGGCTCTTGGGAGTTTTGGACGCGTATACGAACTTTTCTGGCGGCGCCGGCGCAAGAAAAACTAACTTCGAAGTATTATCCAGACTCTGAACATGATGTAGTAGATTCGAGTGATACAGAAATAGAAACTAAGTTTGAGCTTGTAGCAGATGAAAGCGATCCAGATGAGCAAGTGGAAGTGATGAAAACTATAGTGGAACTCTGGGATGATCTCGATGAGGTAAATGAAGTCGTGAATAATACATTCCAACAATTTGTGCGCCAAATATCGCAAGGCTATGAACTCAAAGAAGAACAAAGACTTTTGAGGGTTGAAAAACTACTTAGAATGGTATAGAATACGTGTAAAAGGAGGCACCATGAAACATTTAGACGAAGCGCTCGAAGAACTCTCTCCAGAGATTATTGATGAATATGAAGAGGAAATTGAGTTGTGGATTACATACGGCGGTGATTAGAAAATGGAAATTGAGTTTTTAGCCACCGCCCCGCCAATGGCACCACATAAAGGTGAGTGCGCCAGATTTAAAATAAATGATCAAGAGTTTGAAATTACAATGGAATTTATAGGAAATCGCAACTCAGAAATCGCAAACCTTAAATTTACGCGTATTATAGGCGAAAAAAAAATATCTAAAACTACAAAACAATCCGGGCCCGCTGTATTTCGTATTTTTTCGTCTATTACAGATTGGTATGTGGAGAGTGTTCAAAAACATCAAGCTAAGATGGTAATAATTGAAGGTGAAGCCATAGAAAAAGGCCGTTTTAGAATTTATGATAAAATGGTGGCCCGATCCGCGGACGCTTTATCATACAAAGTTCATCGATTTATAAAAAAGTCAAAAAGAGGCGCCCCAAGGGTTGTTTTTCTATTATATAATTCTGAATACTTAGAGGACAATTCAGAATATACCCGAAAGCTCAACAAAGAATTGAAAAAGCTTTTTAATATAGGATATAAGAACAATAAACAAGGAAGCAACAATGAATGATATTTCTGTTGTCGTTACTTTTACTCAACATAGGAATAGCTAACGTTGATGAGACAGCTTTAACTTTTGGACCCCCAACAAAAAATGGTGTCTGGCAAGAAATACCAACAGTGATTGTATGTGCCTCAGCACCAGTCAAAAGTGAAAGAGTACAACGAGCAGTTGACTTTTGGAAAGACTTGGGTTATAATATAGGAGAGGTTATATTTGCGTCCGCGGACGATTTCAGTTGCGAAAGAGGCATCGTTCTATATGGCGACATACTTATAGATGTAATGGATTATAATAGTAATAGTCGTTCCCATTTAGGTATTACACGAACTTGGACTGACACGAATTCTGGCGAGATCTTCAAAGCAAAGATAGAAGTGATGTCTGGGTGGGGAGATGCTGAACGTATTATTGAACACGAGTTTGGCCATGCAATGGGATGGCGAGATTATAATCAGCTTGGACATTTGATGCATTCAGAATGGTCCAAGGGTGGTTATAGAACACAAGGATTAAAAAATGAAACTTCTATTTGAAAATTGGCGCAATTATTTAAACGAGGATGAAGAGGAAGCACAAAAAAAGGAATTTTTAGCCCTTCTTCAACAAAAACGACAGGAAAGAAAGAAAGTTCTTCCGGAGTATTTAAAAGAACAAGATGAAGTTACTGTAGAACCTATAGATAGAGAACTTCCGGTGGGCCAAATCTATTGCGATATGGATGGCGTATTGGCAGATTTCGCTGGTGGGTTATTAGATCTTGTTCACGATGAACTCAAAAATATAGAACTTATTAAAAATATGTCGGTGGGATTTGTTGGAATTGCCGGCAAATTTGAATATATGTTAAAAATGCTTAAGGCAAAATTAAAAAATTCTAAAGCTGGCAAACAAGATCCGAAAGAGTGGGACGAAACTCAAAGGCTAGCAGATCAATATATTGAAGAAACTGAAGGGTTAAATTTATGGGAGAGTCTTTTTGAAAACTTGCCGATGCTTCCGGCCGGTGCCGCATTGTGGCAATTAATTGGGCCATATGGAGTAACTATACTTACGGGCGCCCCCGGCGGAACCGGAGTCTTGTATGCAAAAGTAAAATGGATAGAAAGAAATCTTAATCCGGCCCCTAAACATATAATAAAACAATCAGATAAGCGGCCTTATGCTGCAGAAGAATCTGGTAAACCCAATCTCCTTATTGATGATTGGACCCATAATTTAGAAAGTTGGCTCAACGGTGGTGGTATAGCAGTTCCATTTGATGAGACAGATTCTCAATCCAATCTTCAAGCCGTGAGTGATATATTAACCGGAAGAGGATAAAAATGAAACTAATATATGAAAATTGGCGAAAGTATCTTAAAGAGATGACTTTTAAGCGAGACACTAAAACTGTAATAGGTTTTGACTTTGACCACACATTGGCACGCACTGCCGGCGGTCAAGTTGCCTATTTTGATCCCCAACGACAACACCGGTTACAGAAATATCCTGACGATATCAACCCAGAATATTTTAAAAAGAACACTAAACTTTCTGGGCCCCAGCATGGGGTTGAGCCGGTGCCCGGTAAGACAGCACGACCAGCACCATTAAATGATAGCGCCATTGCTAAACTTCTTGCGCTAGCTAAGAAGGACCCAGAAGGAGCCCGTAAACAGGTTTTATTTCATATGCATTGTGATGGATCAGATCCTAAACCGTTTCATATTTCGACGCAAGCACAATTAGATTTTTATGCACAACGAGGCAACTGGAAACCCTTATGGTCCGATTCTCCAAGTGGGGCCCCAAACTGTTGGGCTTTTGACTTTAGCTCTCGTGAAAGACTTGAGTGGGAAAATGGCACCCCCATTGATTCGGTACAAGTGCCAGTGTTGAAAGCTTTTAAAAAAGCCGTAGCCACTCCCGGTGTTGAGGTAATAATTTTAACCTCTAGAGTCTCAGCTGTTGAGAAGTTAATAGCCAAATTTTTAAGCGATGTGAATGCACCAACAATTGAACAAACTCATATCAAAGGAGTTGGAGGTAAGTCCAAGGGACAATTCCTTTATGATGACGTGCTTTCTAATGAAAAAGATTATGATATTCAGAATCTATATTTTTATGATGACTCTGAAGCTAATATAACAACTATATCTACTGCTGTTAAGGAGGCAGTTGAGAACGATTTAATTGAAGGTGTTGGTGTTGTATATAGAGTTAGCAAAAAGGATGGTGCTTATGAGGAAGCTTTTAGCCTCAAAAATTCAAGAGCCGAAGCCCCAGGAGAGCAAGATGAAACTCCTATTTGAAAGTTGGCGAGACTTCTTGAACGAAGAAGTCAAATTTAGCGGTATTCTCAAGCTAATGCCAGATCCAGAGATTATCTCGCAAGCAAAATCTCTTATCGAGACACTGCCCTCCGAAGCCATCCCTCTAGGTGATGATCGATTACACGTCACGCTGGCTCACCAAAGCGTCCTCAAGCCATTTAAAAAGCAACTGAAGGCTATGGCAAAGGCTGGAGAATTGCCCCCAGCACCACCGGTTATTTTAAGCAACGATTGGGAAGAAAGAGTGGATGAAGAGTTGGGCCGAAAGTCCTGGGTCGCGTGGGCGGAAAATCAAGACGAATTAAGAGACTATGTCAATCAAATTATGGAACTGGTAGGAGGTTCTCCGGATCCCGAGCCAGAACGCAGGTTTCATATTTCGCTTGCTAACTTGACTGGTAACCCGGGAGATTCAGTCAAATGAAACTCCTAATGGAAAATTGGCGCCGATACCAGAAGGAATTGCTTACTGAAGGTAAAATCTTGGACGCCCTCCATGCCGGCTTTAAAAAATTAATGGATTTGCCCTCTGAATTTGACGCGATGGTCGAAGAAACAAAAGAAAACTTTAGAGCAATTTTCACCGAAAAATTAGAGGAGTTAGCTCAAAGTGCGGAAATGCAAGAAGCGGGCCAACAAATTGCTGCAGTTGTTAATAAAAATGCTACGACGCTTCAAGAAGCCATGGCCGGCGACGCCGATCCACAGCACTTATTTTCAATAGAAGAATTAAAAAAGATGGGAGTTGGCCAAGAAACAATAGAGTTAATAGCTACTAGTGTGGCCGGCAACGGCGCCACCGCCCTCATCGAAGCAGCCGAACAAACCGTGGGGAAGTCCGCGCCTCCTGCTATTAAAGATTGGTTTGTAAGATTTGCTAGTAAATTTATAGGGTCCTTTATTTTTGGATTCATTGATAATTTTATTATGGTAATCGCGGGTAGTTTTATTGACAAAGGAATAGCTGTGATGTTAGGGGGAGCAGGGGGAGCAATGTTTGCCGCAGGACTAGGAAATACTATCTCAGATGTAGTGGGACAGTTGGGAAGCGAAAAGATAGAAAGTACAATGAATGCGATGGGACTTGATATTCAAGCGGTGTCCGACGAACAAATGAAACAGGCCCCATCATGGATGAGATTTTTGGATAAAAATGCTGGTATTATAGGAATTGCATTGGGATGTTTAGTCGGACTCTTCCCTCTGGCTTTTTTGGAAGAAGACCAAGAATGAAACTCCTACTTGAAAATTGGCGAAAGATTCTAAAAGAAGAACAAGAGTTTCCATATCAAATTTATTGCGATATGGACGGCGTATTGGTAGACTTTGAAAAAGGCGTCGTTAATCAGATTAATAGAGATCTTAATAATCTTACAATTGTAACGAAAGAAATGAGAAAACTTCGGATTGCTATAGAAGACGCAGCCCGAGATGCTGTTTCGATGGAAGATATCGATAAGTTTATAACACCCCGCACTCCTATTATTAGGGCCGCTAGAAATTATATGTATAAGCGCTTTGCAAATGACGTGGATTTCTGGGCTAAATTACCATGGATGCCCGATGGGCCGCAATTATGGGAAGCTATAAGCCGATATAACCCTAATATTTTAACTGCGCCAATGGGGCCGGGCTCTGCGGAAGGAAAAAGACTATGGATAGAGAAGAACTTGAATCCTCTCGGTCCCCCGAAAGAAATATTTATTAGCAAAGACAAAGACCAATGGGCTACTACCGATGGAAGAGCAAATGTGCTTATTGATGATTTTACCACAAACACAGGGCCATGGCTAAAAGCCGGCGGAATTGCTATACTTCATACCAATACTGCAGATACTCTTAATACACTCGAGGTAATAGGCGAAGAAGCCACAGAAAAAACCCCCTCTTGAAGTTTCTATAAGTCCCTGTTACTGCTATATACAAGAGGGGGGGAGTATAATATTATGGCCGGTGAAGATCGAAATGGATGGAATCAATATTCCAAATTAGTACTTAAAGAGTTAGAAGTCTTGGGGGCGTCGGTAACCGCCTTGCGAGAAGAAATAAACGGCATGCGCGCCGTACTTTCAGAAATGAAAGGGAATTCGGTTCACACTTCAACTGTACTGAATGAAATAAAGCAATGGAAAGAAAAAATTGACGAGATTACTTCACCAGCTGGCTTCGCAGAAATGGTCGATGAAATTGAAAAGTTAAAAGACTTCAAAACAAAGGCTGTAACTGTTTTCGTGGTAGTTCAGTTTGGGGTAACGTTATTCGTGGCCTTTAATCAATACTTTTAAGTAAATGAAATGGAAAGAGTCCGACAAGGAAAAATTAAAGAAAATAATTAAGCAAGTTTCAGGAAATATAGAAGCTATAGAAGGAGATTTGCTTGAAAGTACTAGAATAAAAGGTCGTGGTGATATCTGGTGTTATGGGCCTCTCGTAAATGGAATGGTAAGAGTGCGAAGGAACACACAAGTATACATTATTAGTGAAGAAAAAGACAAAAAAGGAAGAGTTTTGGCTTATACTCTGTCCGGCGCCATAATTTTGATTAAAAAAAGTGAATTAATAGAGATAGGTTTAAACTAATGTTGTTTGCATTTAATAATTTTTGGAAAATATGGTTTATATTTTTGATTATGTGGGGGATCTACGGGATTTTTGGATACGAATTCGCGATGGTTACTGCTATGGCATCTATATTGGCTAAATTAAGCACTATATCGCGTACAGCAGACAATGAGTAAGAAAAAGAAAAATATAAGACCCATGGGACCAATAGAGATTATTAATATAACAACTAAAAAGCGAAAAGTAATTAATCTGGGCGATGAACGTGTGATTTTTGATGAAAAAACAGGCACTCATCAAGTTTTACCAATAAAAAAGTCTACTTACGAGATAGATGACGCGTCAAAAGAGAAAAAATAAGAAATTTTTTAGCATTAATAAGAAAAATACCACTTCTACGGACCATAAAATCTATTTGGTTTATAGATTTGATGACATAGAAAACAAAATTGTCTCTGATAGACCTTATGATGACCTTTTGGTCGCAAAAGAGGCAATGGAACGCTACTTATCTAAGGGTTTGTGTGCATGGATAGCAACTTACAATGAATGAAGAAATGAAATTTGGAGAATTATCTTCAGAAGAGCTAAACATCGGTGATATTGTAGAATGGTCCAACTGGAATGATGCAGATAGTGCCTGGGACATTAAATATGGCATCATAACGGACGTTACAAACGAAATTAAAGCGGGGCGCCTTGTATCTGTATCCAAAGTCATCCCGCTTAATGGCCCTACTGCTGAAATGGAGTTTTTTACCCTTAGTTTGAAGGTGGTTTCCCACTCAAAAAGGGAAGAATTGGAAAATGAAGCTCAAAGTTGACTATATTGACTCATTTAACAACTATTTAGAGTATATTTGGGGATCCCGAGCCCAAAAAGGCCTTTTTTAACATGATTGACGTCCTAAAACCGCTAATTAAGCAATTTATGCCCTTCGCCCAGAAGCAAATGGGCTTTAATCGCCCTCCAAAGCTGTTTTTAAGGCAAAATTCGGAAAATTCGGCTGATCCACTCGGAAAAACAGGCTTTTATGACCCCGCAAACGAGTCAATCACCATCTATATCACGGATCGACACCCAAAAGACGTCATGAGATCACTTGCACACGAGCTTATGCACCATACCCAAAAGTGTAATGGCGACTTCGATAGTGTCGAAAATATGGGCGAACAGGGGTATGCACAGAACGATTCACACCTCAGATCGATGGAAATTCAAGCATATCAAGCATCAATAGTGTTTCGAGACTGGGAAGACAGCATAAAGGGTACTATTTACAATGAATCTCTACAAAAAGGAGCTAATGAGAACATGACTACGAAAAATTGGAAAAACAAGGAGATAAACTCTCTCTTAACAGAAAAGTGGGGGTTCAATATGGATCTCGACGCTTTAAATGAACGCCGAACCGGTTCTGGTGTGGATCACACTGTAAGCGATCCTGAAACCGAAGAAGAAGCTGGCGAGCAAGAAACCCGCGGGACTGCCACAAGCAAACGCGGCATTCCGAGCGCTGCGGGGTCTGTGGCTCATCCTAAGGCCGGCCGTATAGACCGGACCGATATCGCCAACAAAGCGCCAGCAGAGTGGCTTAAAGAGGGAGAAGACCCTTACCATATAAATAATTTACAAATGGACTGTGACCAAGGCGACGAGGGCGCTTGTATGGAATTGCGAGATTTGCAAGCAAAGCGGCTTAAAGAGGGAGATGAAATGCGCCCCTTCGAGGACGCGGAAGAGGCACTCTTTGAAGAAGCCACCACGACTTGCAATCAACGCCATCAAATTCAAGGAGATAAAGCCGTTCGACAGTGCATTGAAGAAGAAATGACGCGCTTAATGAAGGAAGGTTGTCCTTATGAGGAAGAAGAAGAGGAGGAAATGGAGCTTTACGAAGAAGAGCCGGTTGCAGCCACTCCAATCAAGATTACTGTGAGCGAAGAGCGAATTCGTGAAATAGCAAAGGTGGCGATCAAACATTTTAGAGCAAACAGCAAGGGGTAATATTCATGTCGATAGAAAGAGACTGGCAAAACTTTATTAACGAGAATGTTGAAGAAAGAACGATTTTCACCTATATTCAGGGTCTCGAAGAGGTAATTTCCAATTTTAAGCCTCGAACAATGACCGAAAAGCGCCGTTTAACGCTAGCTCGCCAGAATTTGCGTGAAGTGAAGCGATTTGCGAGAAAAATGCAGAACGAAGTTCAAATACTCCACGAAAAACTCAGTATTCTTGAAGAGAACGTCTCCGGAGACGAATAATGGGTGGTGCTGGTGGACATATGCGCCATCCTCATGATCTGAATGAGGTTGGGGATGGTAAAGACGTTATTGCTCTTTTTAGGGCTATTCCCAAGTATTTAAAGAGCAAAGAGTTTGCAGGCGGTGAAACCTCGAGCTTAAAGTTAGACGGCAGCAATAACGGACTACGACTCGCCTATCGCGACGGTCGATACCAATTCGTTATTGATAGAGGCTCCAAAATGGAGCTAGATGTCCAAGGGGTGTCGGCGGATCAGCTAGAAGATCGTTTCAAAGGTAAAGTCACGACTGATCCGGTAACGGGTGAGAAGATTGCTACTCCCCACGGTATGGTTGCATCTTCTCGAGCTTTGCTTGATATGATGAATGAGCCACTTCAAGAAGCACCAGACGAAATGTTTGCGGCGTTAAAGGAGTTGGGCTTTTTGGTGGAAACAGAAGGCCGTTTGATGCCCGATCCAACCAAATACCTCAGTATTGAATATGTAGAAAGGGTTAAATTCGATCATCCAGAAAATCCAGAGCTTGGTAGGGCAAATGTTATTTATTATCCCTTTGACTTTATTGCTTTTCACGGGGTAAGCGAATTTTTTGAAATGGTAGCGAAGGTAGGGGTCCAAAAAGGCGAAGTCGTGCGACAAGGGCCAAAACCCGGACCAGAAGATGATGGACCTGGAAAGCCTATTCCCTATAATCGCGCTGCGCTCAACAAGCTGGTTGAGTTGGTAACCCCATATGCCCCAGAGGGATTTAGAGTATTTGGTCCGGTTTCGCTTAAAGTGGCAGCCGAAGCGGGCGAAGACGGCGAAGACGTCGAAGGCGCTACTGATGAAGCATTAGTGCAGTTGGCAGAAAACATTGAGAGAGCATTGAATACAAACATTTCAATTAGAACAAGCGCTGATCCTAATATGCCCCCATTGACAATGACACTAGAAGAGTGGCTATCGAAAGCTAAAAATTTCAATTATAAACCGGATATCAAGATAAAACAAATCGTTAATGATGAAGTGCGAATTCGAAAGGTCAGTCCTTTTCATAAAGATATTCACCAAGCCCTTATTAATGATCAGAAATCTGTGTCGGAACTTGTTGAAGATCCGGAGATAGGAACTGACGAATGTGATTTATCTGGAAAGTTATATGCATGCGAAAAAGCGCTTTACGGTGCTATCTTTCTAGAGGCAGCCCGAATTTTAGGCAATACGGTTAAAGAGTCCTTGATGCCAGCAGTAGAAGAGTTTGGTCCTGCAGTCTCGCAGGAAGGTGTTGTTATCGATGCCGGCATGCCATTCGGCAAGAAGAAAACAGGACACGCTTTTAAAATAACTGGAGAGTTCATAGTAGATGCTAGCGGGGGCGCTTATGCTACTCAAACTAAGGAAGCGCCTCCACCTGGTTTACGCGAGGATGAAGAAGATGAGTGGTATAGTCCCGAACACGAGACTCGTGCTGATGCTAAATTTGCTGATAGATATGGCGAAGAAAGTGTTGATCTCAACATTATCGATGATGAAGATGCCGATCCGGTTGGCGGCGGCACAATTGCTATTGTTCCGGGGGCCTTTAAACCCCCTCACCAAGGTCACGCCGATATGGTGCGTCAATATGCTCAAATGGCAGATGAAGTGGTTGTATTGATATCTAAACCCCTAAAACAAGCACGTAAATTGCCAAATGGGCGCGAGATAACAGCCGAAGACTCTTTAAAGATATGGGACTTGCTCGTGGGAGATCTGCCCAATGTTACCGTAGGAATTTTTAATGATCCAGCGATTCGTTCCCCTATGAGCGCCGCATATGCCATAGCTGGCGCTCCCGCGGATCGTGAAGCAGCAGCCGCCAAAGTCGAACCCGGCATGGATGCTATTCAGCCTGGAACTGAGATAATCTTGGGCGCTAGTACTAAAGGCGGCGACGCAAATCGGTGGACGACGGCGGAAAAATACATTGGAGGGGGCCCCGAGGGAGATCTCATCTTAATTGATCCTGCCACGACGGCCGTATCTCCCTCGGGTCGCGCCGACGGAGAACCATATAGTGCTACAGATATGAGAGAACTCCTAGGAGATGCTCAAAATAACACCGCGTCACTCGAAGAATACATTGGGAAGGGGAATGTGCCTAAGTTGTTGTCTATTTTAGGGCTTGAAGGCGCATTAGAAGAAATGTCAGCAATGGGAAATGGGCCCGTCGCGGGAGGGAGCACAGGCGGTGTCCCTTTACGCCGATCTTCATCGGGACCTGGTCCCGGTAATAGAGATGTGAAAAAGAAGCGCAAGAAAAAGAAGAATGAATACTTGGATTTGTCAATGATAGATGAGATTTATGAACTACTTAGTGAGAGAGGCGTTATAAAATGAATTCGAGCGAAGAGAAGATCTTAAGAGAAAATATACAGCAAATGATTCGTATTGTCAAACAGAAGAGAATACAAAAAGATCATTTGGAAGAACAGAAGTTACGAGGCATCATTAAACAGCTAACTGACGTCGAATATATAAAGCTTAATGAAGAAAAACAGCTTCGTCACATTATCGACCAGTTCCTTAAAGTTGAATTAATGGCGTTAACGGAATCTGGCCTTCCCGATGACAAGCCAACACCCAATAAGTCCACTGGCATTAATGTTCTTGAAGATCTTCTCAAGAAAATTATTCCGGTTATAGAAATCGACTTTCGGCAATTAACCACTTCGGCCGAGCAGAGAAAATCTTATAGGGCACATATTGTTAATGCAGTGGTTACCACATTGACTCCTGTCGAAATCAATACGGCCGCCGGCGATGAGGAAGCAGATGATTTAGAAGAAGCGCTTGAAGTTGATATTATCGAGCCGGATGAAGAAAAATTTATCGATATTCGTACTGATAACGAAAAAGCAGCTGAGGAAGAAGAAAAGGAAGCAGACCCTAAGGATGAATTTAGTGCTGGCCTAGAAGGACAGGAAGAGACTGGAAGAAATATGGCTTTCCAAAGTTTTAACAAAGTTGAAGGAAATATTGTTGACGCATACGAGTTGCTTTCCGACCCTGAAGACCAAGAGTTGTTTTACGACTATTTGATTGCTAACCTCAAGCTTTATTTTGACAAGTTTGAAAGTGAATTGGCCTCGACAGTCGAAGAGCCTACCAATCAAGCCTACGATACTGCCAAAGAAGAGGAGCCGGCCGAAGGTGGCGAAGAAGAATTAGGACTAGGTGGCGAAGAAGAATTAGGACTAGGCGCCGAAGAGGGTGGTGAAGAAGAAGAATTGGCCCCTCTGGAAGAAGTGATAACCTGGGATATATAACCCAGAGATAAATGCGAAAAACTACCGATAAACGCTTCACAACCAAGCACAAAAGCGTTATACTATATCTACAACAGCGTCAGCAAATAGATGATAGTTTGTTGGTTCTGATAAATAATTTAACCTTAGAAGATTTGATTGCTTTGAAGTTAGAACTCTCAGCTAAAAATATCAATAACAGGCCTTTTGGCCTTGACATGTGGAGGAAAACAAGCTATATTATGAAGGAAGCGATGTTGATGTTTGCTATATCGACAACGCAGTCGAAGAAGGATGCTGCAAGGTTCTTAGGTTTAACCTACTTAGATTTTAAGAAGGCTCTTAAGAAATTTGAAGTTGATAACTATTTTTTAAACAAAGAGGAAAAGAAAAAATAATGTCACATATTGGTAAATCAGTTTTTCACGTTTGGAACATTCGAGATATTCATTTTGGAAAGGTTGTAGATGAGAAGACAGAAAATGATTGGAAGTTCCTATTAGTAGAGTGGGTAGACAACGAAGAATATGAAAACTCAAAAAAAGAAGCGACCAATCCAAAAGAGACGTCTAATTACCCGAACTGGCATAGAATTGATAGTGTCAGAGTATTTGAGCCAGAAGAAATGATGGCATCATTAAGAAAGCTATAATAGATATTTGAAAAATTTTTAGATTATCCAGTTTAACTTACATGGTGTAAGGAATATATAAGTAAGGGGTCCATATCTATCATGACCTTCGTTTCTTGGAAATGAAACAGTAAACTGTAGGTTAGCATGTGGGGAGCAAAAGAACCACAACTGGATAATCACCCTTCGGGGGCGAAATGGCTTCGACAGGGTAAGAAAGGATGAAAGTGCAAGCAGGTTAGATACGACCTTAACAGTTCAAAACCTAATAAGTGCTAACAATAATGTTCACTTCGAAACTATCGCTCTAGCAGCTTAGTTTCAGGGGCTTCTTAAAGCCTTTTTACCCAATTTAAGATAACAGGTAGATGCCTGCGAAACTAAAAAATCAAAATGGGTTACCCTACTTGTAGTAGGTGAGGCGCAACAGGGTAGTAAGCGTGGCGGTCCCCCTACCTATCTTTGCTGGTTTGTGACAGTAAACTAGCTAAGCTTGTGAATGACTTGAATTTAGACTTATTTTGGACGTGGGTTCGACTCCCACCGCCTCCACCATTTACCCCAACCTTCGCAGTATGCACGGGGCTGTAGCTCAGTTGGGAGAGCACTAGAATGGCATTCTAGGGGTCAGGGGTTCAATTCCCCTTAGCTCCACCATTCACTTACAAAGGAAATAAAAAATGAAATTACTAAAAACACTAACATTATTAATATTAATATTAATTCCTCAGAACGTCGCTGCAGCATCTCATGAAAACTCAAAAACACATGCACTTGGGTTTGCTGCAGGTTCAACTTACGGCATTGGTTTATCCTATTCTCATGATTGGGATCATAATGGTATACAATTTACAGCCCTCCCTGTTTGGGATCAAGAAGAGGGAGGTTTGATTGCGGGAGGAGTCAATCTTAAGAAGAATTTTCACCATAACAATATGGTAGGCATCTATGGTAGTTTTGGTATCGCTGGAATGCTAATGCGAGATGTTTGGGAAGACTGCGAGTGGGATGAAGAAAATAATGAAGAAATTAACTGCGTAACCGAAATCGAAGAAAACAGAAATTACGCAGTTGGCCCGGGCGTTGGAATGGAGTTTTCTTTTTGGGGAAACATGATATTCAGATTTGAGTTACCCCTCGCCGTCCGTAATGGCACCGATGGGTTTGGAATATCCCCCATTCCCAACGCTGCTATAATGTATCGATGGGCTGCGCCCCCCAAAGTACTACAATTCTAACGGAGTAAATGTGGAATATCCACCAAGAAGATATAAAAAATTCAATAAAACGGAACGGCGCAATAAACAAGCAGATTTGGACTTTAAGGCACAATTAGAGGACTTTTGGCATCTGCTTGAAAAGAAGAACAGATTAAAGCGAAAAGAGTTATATAAAAGAATAGAAGAATAAGTTGCCGTTGCCCCCTCGGACTAATATTTATGACGTCCGAGGGGGTTTTTATATTATGTTTACAAGGCTTGTAGCAAAAGTCAAGGAAGCTCTTTCCTACTTCTTATCTAAGTTTGGACTAGATAATAAAGAGGAAGAAGTTTTTAGATGTCCGTGTTGCGGATATGCTCCTTGCGATTGCGATGATCATTAAGAAATTACTTAAATATGCCATATTATTTATAGCAGCATGCTCAACAGATTACGGCATTAGTACAGAAATCATAGAATTAGTGGATCCATCACAACCGGTTGTGGTGGATTCTTTAATTCAATCTGGCTTGCCCACAAGTATTGATGTATTGATTGTCTTGGACACCTCAGGTTCAATGAGTGATAACTATGAACAAGTGAGCCGCGGCGTTGAGATTCTACGTGGAGACATTGAAGGTATTACGTATGATTATAAAATAGGCTTTATCAACTCTTCTTTAATAAAGCCATACTTTTCGGGGCCCTATGATATTTACTCCTCGGCAATAGATTTTTTGCTAGCCCCCTGGATCTTAGGAGGAGATCGAGAAGAAATAGCTTTCACAGCAACTTACGAATTTTTGCTTAACGCCGGCGAAGCTTCTGCTTTTTTCCGATATGATGCTGATAAACTAATAATTTTTATCTCTGATGAAGATGAGCAGTCAATATTAAGTGCTGATGTTTTTCATTATTGGCTTAAAGATGAGTTTAGAGATGTTCAACACGACATTGTGGCTATTGTGAATACTGGCGTTGGAGATTGTGAGAATGGGTGGAATGCCTACGTGGGTGAAAAATATATAGATTTAAGTGCATATTATGGAAAAACAGCAACCGATATTTGTAGTGATTGGGAATTAGCGTTAGCTGATAGTACCTTTTTGGTAGGCCCCGTAGACTATATAAATTTGAGCGAGACGCCTATTGAAGACACTCTGGTGGTATATATTGATAAAGTGATCACGGAAGAATGGTACTATTTATCCAATACCAATACCGTTTACTTAGACTTTATACCTACTGAGGGGTCTTTAATAGAAGTAGGATATGTGGCAGATACCGAATGAACTTCAATACGTTGCACAGGCATTTTATGCCTTAAGCTATATCGCGATTATTTATATTTTCGTGCGTTTGGTTTTAAATCTGAGAAAAGAACGAAAATTAATAGAAAAAGAGTTAGAAAGGCTTAACAAACTACTAGATCCTATATTAAACTCTAAGAAAGCAAAACTTAAACAAAAAGCAATTGAGGTAATGACTCAATATCATATTGTGAAAGATAAAGAAACCGGTCAATGGATTCGGATAAAACGAGAAGAAGATGAGTAAACAATGGAAACAAGTGAAGATTTTCGAGACCTTCGAAGAGGCTGATACTTTACGCAAGAAAATGCTGGAAGGAGATAAAACCAGCAAGTTAGAAATTAAAGTTCGAAGATGCGGAGAAGAGGGAACGCAATTCAAAGTTAAATCATTTTACCCCACCCCCCTGGAAACCACTAAAAAGAAGAAAAAATGATGGATAAAAAATTGACCGTGATGGTCTCCGGAGGTTTTGATCCCGTTCATGTGGGCCATATTCGATTAATTCAGGCGGCCGCCAAATATGGAGATGTAATAGTGATTGCGAATTCCGATAAATGGCTTTACAAAGAAAAGGGATTTGTTTTTATGAGTTTTAGCCAACGAAAAGAAATACTCAACGCACTTAAGGGCGTTATTTTAGTAGATGCAGTGGATGACAATGATGGCACCGTTTGTGAAGCTATTTATCGCCACCAGCCCGACTATTTCGCTAATGGCGGCCAGCGCCATCCATCTAATACCCCAGAGGCCTCTACTTGTGAAAAATTAGGAGTGGAAATGCTCTGGGGTGTTGGTGGCACACGAGGGTAAAACACTTGATAAAATTATGGTATAATCTATTTTATAAAAAGGAGAAAAAGATGAGTGATGTCTCAAAAACAAGCAGTACAATGAAGAATCAATTAAAAAGCCAAGAAACTGAAATCAGTAAGCTTCGTGGCCGACTTAATCAACTAGTTGATAATATAGCAGTGCTAGAAAATGATCTTGGTATGTTTAAGAAAAATGTAAGTAAAGATCTTCTTGATGTTATCGATTCGTTGAAAGAAAAACAAGATCGTTCATAGTTACTTATAGATGGTAACATTTTTACTGACGTTAATGGTCGCGTGCGCTCCCGTACTACAAACCGAAGAAATCAGTATATATGATACCGAAGTAGAAGAAGAAATTGTTTTTGGTATTCAAACTGACGGGGTTTGTGGCCACGCCGTAGGCGATGAAATTTGCGATCTTGTTTTAAAAGATCAAAATGATGACGTTTGGCGCCTTTATGATTTAGAAGGCGACATCGTCTTATTGGATTTCTCAGCTATGTGGTGTGGCCCTTGTCAATCGGCAGCTTCTACCGTGCAAGAGATTCAAGACTTCTATAATACAGAGGACTTTCAATATATTACAATCTTAATTGATGATACAACAGGCGACACTGTCGAACTGGATGAGGTGCAATTTTGGGCAGATACGTTCGGCATCGAAACCCAACCAGTTTTGCAAGGAAATCGCGATCTTGTTGACGGGGATCCAAGCTTGGGCTATCCTATTTCATCGTGGCCAACATTTATTTTTGTTGATAGAGACTTAAGCATATTTTGGGGCATATATGGATATAGTGAAGAATATCTGAAAATGGTAATAGAGGATATGCTATGAGATTATGGAATACTTTAAAAAGTTTGGCAAGTTCTCATTAATTTGGTATAGCCAGCAATTCGCCATTCCTTTTTGGATTATAGGACATGTCCACTTGCATTTGAATGATTACCATGATATGATAGAACTATCAAGTTCGATTCTCATGCATTTGATGGTTGGACTTGGTTTTTGGTTTGATTGGAAAGAACATGACAAAGGAGAATGAATGTCTATTATTGAAAATTTGAAGAACCTTGATTTGGAAAGCGGTGCAACTGCTACTCTCACATATAGCGACGGCGTCGACGTCTTTGTGCATAACGAGACAGAAGTAGAAACAGCGTTAGCGGAGACTGACGTTGTGAGGAATTTTGCGGAACTTATAGCCACACGGGGCCTGAAAGTTAACACACTATTTGGAACAAATGTACTACAGTCACTACGTGATGATGGCTTGTTGGACGATTATGAGCGCGACGACACATTTTCGGATTATCTCAACGAGGTAATTACGGATAACTTTTGGGACGTTGATTTTATTGAGTCATCTACTGAAAAGTATGACTACAAGCGAGGCTTTTGTACCCTCAGCACTGAGGTTGTGGTGCCTGTCGCACAATTGCTCGAGCTTAAGCCCTATTTGACTGGCTGGAGCGCTTCTGTTCGCTCTAATGGCGGTATGCTCACGTTTGAGTGAGCAAGCGCTGCTTCGTCGCTTTGTAACGGAGGGTGGCTGCCGATCCACACGCAGGCAGAGGTTTCCGGTCATCCTAAGGTGCGCACAAAAAACCGGTTATTTTGGGGTGTAGTTCAATTGGCAGAACGTCGGGCTGTTAACCCGGAAGTTGTAGGTTCAAGTCCTACTGCCCCAGCCATTATATGTATAAAAAAGGTGACATTGTTCTAGTAAAGTCTTTGGCTGGCCCCCAAGTTTATGTTAAATTACTTAAACGTGTAGAGAAGCCAAAAGACTATTGGGGCGCAGATGGTTGGGAAGCGGTACTATATAGAAAGGAAGATGCAGACAAACTAAGGAAAGCGGGAGTTCCTTATCCTCAAAAAGGTAAACATGAAGTATGGGTATATGATGAAGATATTATTAAAAGAAAGAGTAATAAAAAGCGCCACAAAAATTAAGAATATTATGCCTCAAAATCTAACATTAGCGATAGTCTCTTTAATAGCGGCGATTACTGTGTGGTCTTGGGTCACAAAAAATGTGGCGCCTTAATAGATTTGATTGTTATAACTATTTAATATATACGGTGTTAAATGAAGAAAAATTACATTTTAGACACCAGC
>Ga0080013_1002976_pt1 | contig 18758 bp, 35 predicted proteins | sample ETNvirenome_6_85_FD_69236 | JGI IMG/M metagenome (GOLD analysis project Ga0080013, IMG submission 69236) | Marine viral communities from the Pacific Ocean - ETNP_6_85 (SPADES assembly) (version 2) | ecosystem: Environmental > Aquatic > Marine > Oceanic | place: Pacific Ocean | collected 2013-06-19 | reverse complement strand
AATGTCCTCGTCTCTTGTTTTTTTAACCCCTTCAAGCTGTCTTTCTTTTTTCTCGACTTCGGTTTCTTGATCGTAGCCAGGTTTCACTTCGATATCTCGATAGAAACCTGAAACTTGTTTTTTTCTGAGATCGTTCTCAGACATTTTAAGTGTATGAATAACCGCCTCCGCATCAGCTAATGAGGTAGCTGTATACGGGACAATTAAATCGTCAGCTTGTACAAATTTAGATACAGCTCTTCCTAAAAGTTCATCGTAATAAACTTTTTTGAAAGCTGAACCTGCCAACGGTAGATAAAAGAGCATTTGATCGAACTCGGGTTCGTACTCTTTCATAACATCCATGATTTGATAATTCATGAAATTTTTTACTCGATTAGACTGTTCTTCTTTTTGTCTATTCGGTCTTCCTAAAACTTGAGTCCGTACCGGACCCATTGCTGGAAGTAATTCTTTATAAGCTTGTGCTTGGAATTGAGTGACCGCTTCTGCGAGCACCGGATGCGTTGCACCCGATGCACCTTGAAACGGCTGCGTCGGGTTAACATACTTAAATCCCAAAAGGTCTAAACCTTTTGTATAAGTCTCTTCCCATTCTCTACGGGAAGATTTGTATTGCATATAGTTTTCGTTTAATTCGTGACCGATCGGATCTAAAATATCGTCAGGCAATAAATCTGCTAAATTAGCAAAATGATCTTCTGTCGCTGGTTGTTGAGGCGCATTAGGATCAAAGTTAATCTCTGCTCCGCCTTCTTCATCCATAATAACTTCAGCTCCATCGGGAGTTACTTCTGTTTCCTTCTGTTCTTCAGTTACAACGATTTCTTCAGGTGATGATATGACTTCAGGATCTACGTTCGGTAGAGCCTTGTCTATATTGTCTTTGTCTGCCATTAATGTTCTCCGATTTTAACACATTATTAACTTGTTTTAAAGGGACATTCAACCCTTGTGAATCAGGGCCTTTGAGAGGAGGAATTTCTTTCCACTTCACATGGTCCATGTTTTTAACTAATGTTTTATTTTTTATCACGTTCTTTCCACCAATCATATCCCGTTAATCCTGCAGATGCGAGAAGTCCATATACTCCTCCTTTAGATAGTACTCTTAATGCAGCAGGACTCATTCCTAGTCTTATGGCTTTAGATAAAATTCCTGTAGAGGGCATCGCTCGAGTTGCCATCTCAGCTCCTGTACTAGCGAACGCTGGTCCCATCCAATTGAAGGGATCCGTTGCAATATCCGCCCACTCTGATCCGCCAGATCTTTGAGCCGCTATACTTAAAGGAGTTGTCACGGCAGCAGCGAGTGGAGAAAAAGTTCCTGCGGCTACTTTCCCTAAAACACCTTTTAATCCTAAAGCGGCTCTAACGGGACCCACTCCTTTTTCCATCGGTCCTATCAGTTTATCGGGACGAAGGGCTCTTCGTGCTTTGTATACTTCTCCGGAACCCGGGATCGCGGTTGCTGCTCCGGCCCCTAGAGCTGGATAATGCCACTTTAAAATTTCTCGATCAACTTTTGGAGTTTCCGCCTCTAGTAATGATAACAACACTCCTTTCTGTTGATTCTCATCTGTCATGTAAGTTGTTGGATCATCGTTTCTAAATTGTTTCACTAAAGGCTCTGCAATTGCACCTGCCGCAGCAATTGCTGCGTACGGCGCCGCTCTCACTCCGCCTCTACGCAAAAGACCAAACAAGCTTTTAGCTTTATCGGGCAACGTAGTTAAAGCCCTAGTAATTTTTCCTGGTTCGTTTTTAGCGACTGCGGCTAAACAGCCATCAGCACATCCGACTCGAGCCTCTAATAATTTTTTAAAATTCTTGGGAGCTTTGTTAATTAAACCGGCCGCTATCGATTCATTTTTAATTTGTTCTCCATAATTTAATTTAAACATAAAGTCAGTTAGACTTTTTGGTTTTATGTTGGATAAAGGAACCTTAGTCATTCCTAAATCGGCAGCATATCTATACTCGATAGGAGTGCTACTTACTTTTAGATTATAGGGGTCAACTTGAACACCCTGAATTCTTCCCTTGCTTTTTTCTGCAACGAGTTCGGCGATTTGTCTATTAACTTTATCCATAGATTCTGTAAGACTTTTCGGAATCGTTTTTAATTTCTTAGCTCTTTTCCAAAGATCATATTGTCTGTCATAGAGAGGATCGAGTGCAATTTCTAATTTACGCGCAGCGCTCGTATTAGTTCTAACCCAGTCTGCCCCAATATTCGATCCTGTATATTTTTCTCCCAATCTTTTGAGTTGTTTATAACTTAAACGATGGGACTGATCTAAAGGGACTCGTTCTCCGCCGCCACTCAATTTCATAGGAGGAATTTTTAAATCTTTAAGAACACCTTTTTTAAATGTAACTAATTCTCGTTCATAAGCACTTGCCCCTGATTTTCCAATACTAGAGGCTCTTGCTTCTTGTATTTTCGCTTTTTCAGCGGGAGTCTTGATAGGAGCTTTTTTATAAAGTCCTTCTCTTTCTAGAAGTTTACGAAATCTTGTCTTTCCTGTATTTCCACTACCTAATCCGTGATTCGTAAGCCATTTAGCATAAATTCCTTTTTGGTAAGGTCCACCTGTTTGAAAAGCAAATTTTTGTTTCTGTGAAAGTTTTTTATAGGCATTAATAGCGTTTTGTTCAATTTTGTTCGGAGGTACATTCTTTCTAGTGACTAAATTAAATTTATCACTAAATTCGGTTGCAATATTACCTACCTTCTTAACATGGGCATCAATCGTTTTTCCTGTAGCTTTTTTAAAATCTATAACTAATTGTGGAACTGTCGTCGATCGTTTATGGGTTTCCCTTAAATATTCCCTAAACGCTGTAATTCCTTTAACATCTGATAAACTTAAGATTTTAATATCTTCAAAAATTTTTGGATTCTCTTTAAGTAAATAAGTTGTTATTTTAGTTGCATTTGCAGTACCCCAGATCTCTCCTACTTTTTTTGTTAAAGCTGCTCGAGTAATGGTGTTGTCTTGTGTTTGAAGCCATTTAATTAAAGCATCTCTGTTTCTTGTTCCTTTTATTGCCATTATACCTCCAGGATCCTTGCGAGACCGCCATGCTTTAAATGGTGCCCTAGCATCGATCTTAAACGTGCCACAATTGTTTTTATATAATCCGTACTAATGTCGCCGGAAGTTAAATATTTCTTAGGAATAATCACTTGTCCCCCCAACCTAGGAATATCGAGTCTTTGCGAAAGTTTATGAGCTATATTAAATTGTTTTTTGGGCAAATCTAAATATTGAACTAAACCTGATTTAGTTCCCTTTCGACGAGCATACCATTTAGCGGTATCTAAATCAGAAGTAAAAAATCTTCCTTTTAAACCCTTAGGATACATCGTGAATGGTCCCGGATAATCAACTTTTGGAATCTTTGTTTCCACTCCTCTCCATACTCGAGTAATTCCTTCACCTGGTGGCTTCTTCATTTTGGATATAAAACGCAAAGCGCTTCGGGCTGCCGGAATCCCGGCTCTGGCTGCTAAATTAAAAAGGGACATTAAAGCTCCAGTATCCTAGCCAAGCCGCCTCCAGCAAACGCTGGAATCAGTTCAACATTTTTTAAAATCATTTCTGCAAACTCATCGGGACGGGCTGCTTCTAGATTAACGCTATTTAAAAATTCATCATAGGCCCCTACACTTTGTCCATAATATTTCTTCATCAAGTCTAAAGGTTCTCCTTTTCCTTCTCTCAACATGAAGAGTTCTTCGGGCTTAAGATTCAGTCGTGTATCTTTTAATAAAAGATTTCGGGCAATCGCTCGTGACATTCCTGTTTGTTGATCAAGCGCTTTGCTGAAAGCTGCCATTTCCTCGGGCCCTGGTTCCGGGAGCCTGGATGGTGGGTATTTTTTCAAAGCTTCTTCCCGAGTCATCTCCAAGGATTCTTTTCGGGTAGGATACATTCGTGGATTTTTTAATTTATGTTGTAACAGTGATTTATATCTCGGATTCTGATTTAATATATTATCCAGATTAATACCCTTAATTCCTTCTCGAATTGGGGCGACGCTTGCCATCGGTGGATTGAGTCCCTTATAGAGACTTTCAAGATTAATGGTTAACGCTTTGAGTTGAATGTCGTTTAATTTATTAGCGGTTGCAAAACCCATGGCATCTTCGACCGCACTGATCATGGGTTTATCTAAAGCCGCTCCTCGTTGACCTTGTAGCGTAATGGAAGTGATGTGTTCTTCTAATCCGGGAACAGGGCGCTGGAACAAGGGATTCTTCGTAGGACCTTTTCCTAAAAAGGTAATATTGGTTTTCGTTCCCATGAACTTACTTGGATTTGCTCCAATTCCTTGGGCCAATTTCATTAAATTCTCTAATATAAGTTTTCTAGCCATAATATGTTAATCCGCTTCGTTCAATCTTCTCATCTTTGTAATCTTCAGGGTGTGTTATAAAATAACCTTTTCTTAAACGTATAATTGCTTGAGTCATGGAATCCACATAGTCATCATGATCACCATGCGGAAACGCCGCACATTCCTCAATTACTTCTTGCGCAAAGCTCTTATGTTTCGGAGCCCACACTCTTCCCTGCTCAAAAAGATGAGCAATTGAATTCATTCTAACATGCTTATCATGTCCTTTGGAAGGCGTAAAGTCCGTAACTGGAATTTCCATTTGTCTAAGCTCGTGGATCAGAGGGATCCCTGAAGCCTTGGCCTCGACAATAACAATGTCTGGATTCCAATCTAAATATTCTTGATGAGCTAAACGTCTGAGTTCAGGGAACTCGTATCGTCCTTTAAAGGCGTCTAACAAAATAACATGTTGACCATCTCCTTCTGTATTAAAAACTCCCCACGTCGTAATCGCTGAATAGTCAGCCGTTTCTTTTTTCATAAACGCAGTATCGTAGGACTGAATAATAAACTTTAATGGAGGGGGCTTGTCCTTTTTCCAATCTTTCCACCACTCTCTTTTGATAATGGCTCCTTCTTCAGCCGTTGGAGTTTGCATGTACTGAGCATTCCATTTTCCAATACTAATAGAAGCTTTAACTGTTTCTAGTTCCTCAAGATTCCAATACTCTGGCCATACCGGTTTATTGTTAGGAAGAATAGCTGGGAACTCAACAATCTCCCATTGATCTCCTTTAACATCTCCCTGAGCCTTGAGTAATTGACCCGTGAGATCGTTTGTTGACCATCGGGTCATAACTAAAACGATCCGGCCGCCTGGTTGTAAACGTTGACGGGGCCCGGAGGTGTACCACTCGTAGGCCTTCTCAAAGGAGTCTCTGCTTAATAAATCCTTTTCCTTATGTGGATCGTCAATGATTAATAAGTCAGCTCCTCTTCCTGTCATGGCTCCTCCTACCCCTACCGCAAAGTACTCACCTCCTTGCGCTGTTTCCCAGCGACCCGCTGCCTTCGAGTCTTCTTGCAGCGAAGTCTCAAAAATTTCCTGGTATTCAGGGGAATCAATAACGTGCTTGGCTTTTCTTCCAAAACGTACTGCTAATTCCGCTGTGTGGGTTGCTTGAATGATTTTTAATTTTGGATTCTTTCCAATCATCCAAGCGGGTAGATAGTTAGATGCAAACTCTGATTTCGTATGCCTTGGTGGCATATTCACAATTAATCGCTTATTTTCACCAGAAGCGATTCTGTTAAATTTTTCAGAAATAATTTTGTGATGTTGACCTCCTATGAATTCAGGCCAAATATGGTGAATAAATTCTAAAAAATCTCCTGAGGCCTTCTCCTGGCGTTTTATTTGATCTGCTTTTAAATAAGCCTTTAAGTACTCTTTCTGTTCATCTAGGGGTAATTTTTTTATAAAATTTATATCATCATTCATTATATGGAACCGTTTTTAAAAGTCTTACCATGAGTGTCTGAATTAAGCAATAAAGGGTAAAGTTTGGGACCCCTATTTTTGTTTAAAGGGGGTGGGCCCTCCCTCTGAAGCCTGAGCCATGCAGAAAGTGGGACCCCTCGGGGGGCGGGTGGGCCCGCCCCCCGAGCCGTGGGGATGGGGGGTGGGCCCGCCCCGCAGGGCGATACAACCAGCACGAGCTATGCAAAAATAACATGGGATATTGTGAGATTTAGCTTGACAGGATATTAAAACTGGGCGATTTCTCGCCCAGTTCATGCATAACTATTAGGATATAGTTATTCGTCTAACTTGGTTTCAAGTGGCTCAGTTATTCTGCCAAAGTAATTGACAGCTTGTTCACCAAACCTTTCAAACCAATCACGTTCACAGCACATTGAACACGCATTTCCACCAAGATAATAGAATGAAGAACGTCTACGAGTTCGCAAAACTTTGTTGCCTTTCTTTCCTCTTATTCTATCCTGAGTTCTATATTCGTGGCACTTTGTTCCCTGACAATATGATAAGGTCATTTAATTAATTGTCCTTTCTTTCATCTTGTTCTGATACTTTCCGAACTCAGGACTTTCCTTTACAATGTCCAAAAGTTTTTCAAAAGTTAAAAGCGACATGACCCACATCATTTCTTTTTCGTTTAAATGTTTTTGTAGTTCATGTATTCTTTTAACTGCTTTTTCAAGATCAGGTGAACAAGAATGAATAAAAGCTACAGCCGAAATTATTTTCGGCTGCAGATATTCAGGTAACACCTTTATTGTTTTATGTAAGTGTTTTTTCATCATTAAATTCCCATTTAACACTTGCTGTTCTATATTGTGGCTTACCAAATTTTTCAGTTGCCCAAATATCAAGATAGTTAAAACAAGGGTGACCTTGCTTAGCAATAAATTCACCCTTTGCAATTCCATCAAGTGTTCCTTTCCTTTCAATGATTTCACCATACTTCAACGCATAGTATTTGATATAAAAGATTTCTTTAGAAAGTGATTTTGTCATCATTTTCCTCATTTTCTTTCTTGTCAACTTTTTGTATGGTTTCAACTTCAAACTGTCCAAACTCATTGAACAATTTATAAGTTGTTCTTTCGCTTTCATTTAGATTTTTCAAAGCAACTAAATACTCACTTGCTTTGTCTAAACTTTCAGCATGTTTTTTGATTGTGTAGCTTTTGCCCCAAGAATAATTTTGGCACTCAACTACTAGGATTGTTTTATCCATGTTTTTATCCTTTCTTTTGTTATACATGGGATAATACTACTAAATCCCATGTATAAAGTCAAGGACTACTTTTGTTGTGATTGTTGTTGATTATATTTTAATCTAGCCGCTATTTTTTGTTCTCTTGATATGTTTTTATTTTTCATACCCTTTATTCTATCAGCAAGATTTTTTGGGTTATAGATTACAAGCCCAGTTGAGTTCGTTCTAATGATTTCTGCGTCATTAACCGACAAGCCAAGTTCAGTACATAACTCAATCGCTTCATCTAAATATTTATATCCTTTAAGACCAACTTTGATTTCTTTCATCTGATCTAAAATAGATTTAATCCATTTATAATGAGCCATAACTAATTGACCTTTCGCTTGTTGCCAAATTACAAAAGTTTGAAACTCAGCTTCCGAAACTGCAATTTGACGATCTCTACAATATTCTCGCCCAATTAAATCTAGTTCATATTCATTGTTCCAATCTCTTGAGTGTGAGATCTCATTTCCACGACCACCTGAAAATCCCAATGCTTTCTCATTCGCATCATTATATTTAGTTTGGTGTGGATTTGATGGTTTGCCTTCCATTTCAATATTAATGTCAGGATTGCAACTATCTTTTGCGTTCAACTCATCACGAAAATAAGCATAAGCAAAGTCACGTGATTGTGGACTATAATCATCAATGTCGCCTTGTCTATCAACACCATCAATGTCACCATTTAACCTGAAGTCAAAATGTTTTGACACATACTTGTCGTCTTGTTCTTCGTGAAGTCTACCGAAGTTTTCTTCTATATTTTCTTCGCCAGTTTTCTTCGCCATATAACCAAAATGAAAACAACTATCTTTCGCAATAGTATTTACATTTGGATATTTATTTTGAAGATAATGTGCCATGTCCACATCTTTTTTAGGATATTGTCTAGTCACACATTGTTTTGCTAAATCCCATGTAGCATTTTGTTTATCTAAAAAACTCTCTCTTAACTGAAAGAATTTTTCTTTCTCTTGCGTGTTTTCTTGTTCAAGATGTACTCGCATACGATTAGCGATCTTATTACGATAATCTTGATTTAGTCTTATTCTACTCATTGGTTTTTGCCTTTCTTTTTGTTGTTGCATAACATGGGATATTATATGAGTAAAATCAAGTTGTCAAGGGGGTATGAGCGGTCAAGCCGCTGATACCTCGTATTATTTTTTTTTAGGGGTGGGCCCGCCCTAAAGAGTGCAGGAGAAATTTTTTGAGTTGACACCAGATCTAGGAGATTGTAAGATATTGGAATGATAGTAGACAGTATATTTTTAATACCGATTTTAGGATTCGTGGTTTTAATTGGTTTAATTATTTACCACGAATTTTAAAGCCAAACGGCGGCTATTACTAATTAATGCTATAGCAATTATTTTGGGAAGAGCCGCCCTTGAGCCCAGATCCAAGCGGTGATAGTCCGCTAGTGACTAGTTAAACCGACCGACTGCTAGCTGGTAGGTATTACTTGGATCTGGGGTCAAGTTGACTTATCGCTGTCGCTCGGCGCTATGGGTCTGACTTGGCCAAAAAATAAAAAATGACAACAAGGTCTCAAGCCCGCGAAGCGGGCTTTTTTATTAGATCTCAAGCAGGTGGGCCCGCCCAGGGTGGGCCCGCCCAGTATATATTAGCCGCCATCCCCAACCACCGGCCAAGTATATAAGATTTTCCGGGATAAGTAAATCACTTTATACGCGAATCATGAAAATAAATATATTGACTAGTCTCAGGGACCTGGGATATAGTGGGATCCAGAAAGGAAAATTATGGATATAGTAAAAAAAGGTTTAGACTTAACTTATTTAAGGGGCCAGGTGATCGCGCTCATGAAGTTAAGCGCTAATATACAAAGTACAATCAATAAACTAGAAGAAGAAATAAAAGAAAAAGAAGGTAAACATGAAAAATAAGTGGGGCGAAAAATTAGAGCCTAAGACAGTCACATGGCATGGCAAAAAAATTACAGTGCCATTTAACTGCGCAATCTATAAGGATAAAGAAGTTAAAATCCAGAATAGATTTGGGGGCGAAGAATGTACGGTCCCGGGCTACGCAGCCAGCGTCTATGATACGATCATTGGAGCTGAGCGATTCGAAGAATATAACACAATGCGCCTGGGCCTGGACTGGTTCAGCCGGCATTTTCCAAAACAATATATGGTCCTCCTTGATTAATAAAACATTCTCACAGCTGAACGCTGAGCGCGCCGCCAGGCGCGCCCGGCCAAAGAAAAAAATAAAACAAAACAGTAAGAGCCCAAGCTCCCAAGCGGGTGGGCCCGCCCATAAAGAATCAGGATTCAAGCAGCTAAGGTTGACAAGCGACAAGCTTATAAGATATTATAGGACTCATAGATGAATAAAAAAGAAGCAAGTAAGATCACAGGGGGCCTGAGCGCTCCCGGTAAAATGCCAGAAGGTTCTTATAACCTGCCGGCGCAGGCGTGCGCGACAGGCGCTAAGCTTCGTCTGGTCCCTGGCACCCCGTGCCATGGTTGCTACGCTCTGAAGGGTCGATATAATTTTCCAAATGTTAAGGACGCGTTGAGCAGGCGCCTGAAGAGTCTGGACCATCCAGACTGGATCCCGGCCATGGTTGTATTAATTAAAGGAAAAAAATTTTTTAGATGGCACGACTCCGGAGACCTACAAGGGCCCAAGCACCTAACCAATATTTTTGAAGTCTGCAAGCTTACACCGGATACACAGCACTGGCTGCCGACACAGGAGCGCAAGCTCTTACAGTTCCTGGATCCGGACATAATACCAACAAATTTAATTATTAGATTAAGCAATGCAAAAAATGATACAGTCCCCGGACAGGCCTGGACTCACTGGTCCACCGTCGTGACTGAGCCGCGTGCGGGTCACATCTGCCCGGCCCCGGAACAGGGGAACAGCTGCGGCGACTGCAGAGCATGCTGGTCCAGAGATGTCCATGAAGTTCAATATAAAATTCACTAGAAATTTAGAATGAGTCTAAGTAGCAAATCTACAAGGCCTCAAGCACCCTGGCGCAAGGCCCCAAGCCTTTGGCTAAGGGTTCAAGCCGCAAGCCGGAGTCTACAAGCTCCAAGATCCGGGAACCAGGGTACAAGCGTACAAGCTGGTCCAGGTCGCAAGCTACCAGGATAAAGGTATTTTTTTTATGCTTAATATGAAAAGATATTTGGTGCGGGGAGAACCGTACCAAATTACGGTTTTTTACGCTGGTCGCTTTTAATTCTACTGTAAAAAAGGTCCCGTTAGAAGTATAGCCCAATAGATCAGGAGTGCCGAATAAAGCCCAATTTTCCAGCCTGGTCCATGATATTGAGGTAGTTTCATTTTTTAATTTTTTCCAAAGTTTTCTTTCTCTCAATGCCATGTTAACCGGCGTAACCTAGAGCTAGAGTTTACCGATGATTTTGCCGATATTATAAGGAGATTTCCTACACCTAAAAACCAATCTATGGGTTTCATTATCCCCCAAAATTGCATTCTCAAGTAATAAGATATCCGTCATATCGTACATCTCACCGTTTGGTAATTCCACTTGGACTCTCGCGTTCTGAGCAACTTCAGCCTTCATGAACTTTTTCAAGACGTGATCTAGAATCTTTCCTGTAATCGCCATTCTGTTGCGCTTATAAAATAATTATTGTATATTGTCAAATTATGCCAGGACCAAACAAACAATTAACACCTCAGCAGATTAGATTTGCGAATATCATTGTCTATGGGGTAGAAGGTAACCCAGTTACAAAAACCGAAGCCGCAAAGCTTGCAGGATACTCAGATGCCGCAAGAGTCAGAGCATCTGAACTCACTAACCCAAAGTTATATCCACTTGTATGTGCTTACATCAGTAATCTCCAAGATGAAGTAAGGCATAAATATGGCATCAGTTTTGAAGGTCATTTAGAGGAACTAGGGAAGATTAGGGATAGAGGTAAAAAAGATAATAGAAATTTAGCTGCCGCAGCTACGACTGAAATAGCTAGAGGCAAAGTTGCTGGTTTTTATATAGACCAGAAGATTATACGTCATGGGAAAATCGATGATCTCAATCTCGATCAACTCTATGAAAGAATGAAGACAATCAAAGAGAAGAACGAGAGATTGTTGGAAGCTAAAGAATTTCTTAATAAACCGAGCGAATCACTGACATCAAAGACCAAAAACAGCACGAAAAAACAAGTGCCAGCATTAAGTAATACAGACGATCAGGATCCATCAGTTTAATTTATTTTTTCTTTTTAGCTTTTCTTTTTTTCTTCTTCTTTAAATTTTTCTTTTTAGTTTTCTTTTTCTTGTTTGGCATAAGATCTCCTTTCCAGATGTTGTACATATCTTCACTTAAATAGTCAATTCTTCTAGACATCTTTCTTCTCCATCTTGAGGATACACCCAACCGGGAATATATTCCTGTCAGAAAATACTTCATCCTTTTCATCATAGCTTGCAAACGTCCAGATAAACTTTTTCGTTTTCTTATAGATGTATGCGAAGGATACCATTTGTGAGCACTCAAACTTATCAAACTCTTCTCGAGTAGCGTGGCCTCCATCAGCTGTGATATCCACCCACGAGATCTTGTAGAAGTAATACTTCTTCTTGTTGATTTTGACATGCTTGTATTTTGATTTTTTTCTGAACATACTATTGTATACCTTCCTCCCTATAAAATGGAAATGTAAAATAGTGAATCATGTGCGCGCGTCCCTTAAGTTGTTGGTATTGCTAGCTTTTTGAAGAATTGTATCTTTTGTAACCAATTGTAACCAACGAAAAGATACAAATTTGAGCGAATAAGTGTTGGTATACAACACTTCTAGCTTTTGTACCAATTGTAACCACTTTTAAAAATAAATAAAAAAAATTTTTTTATTTTATAGAAAACAGTGTATACAGGGTACAGAATGCATTTATTGGCTAATTTACTGGGGTTTTTGTTCATTTTTTGTATCTTTTTGGCCTTCCTGATTTGGGTACAATTTATAGTATTGGTCAACTTTCTTCAGGAATTGATGCTGGTAGCGCACAAACTCTTGGTCCGATGCCTCAAATTTCTGAAACATGCCATCTTTTGAACACATTAGCACAACTCCTGATTGTATCTTAGTTTGATACACATAGTTGTGAGCCATCGCATAGGCCCCAAGTTGGACAAAATAATCATCAATCCATTCCCTTCTTTTGGGCTTGTTGGTTTGCTTAAAGTCTAATATACTTTCGCGTCCGTTATAAATTCCTACAATATCCGTGGCCCCTGCATATAGATCAGGATAATACAATGTCACCTCAGTCCCCCAGACTTCTTCCAGGTCCCCGAGCCCTGCTTCAATAACCTTCTTCGCCATTCTTTCTGCTTCCTTACCAATGCTCGTCAGGTCCTTGTGCCCTGAGCCCTCAATAAAGGCCTCCAGGTACTTGTGCATGGCGGTGCCGCGCATCGCAGCCACATCTCTCACTCGATCGGCAGCAGTAGCCCCGAGTCGTGCTTTCCAATTCGCTAATGCCTGTCGCTTCTCCTCCGACTGGGTTGCGGAGATAATAGTCGTTACACTCGGTAAGAACTTATTACCAATATCATAGTGTCTGGACCCATGGATCAGGGATCGTTGGGATCTGGGGTAGATAAATTTTTTATTCCATTTCATGTTGTTTTAAAAACCAGAGTTAGACGAGGAAGTCCAGGCTCTAAAGGAGCCAGCCCTCGGTGTTGAGCTTTCGCTTGAAAGACAACGAGTTTATTTTGTTCAAAAGAAACGGAGTGCGTTTGTTTCTTGTCCTTAATTTCAAAGATTCCTGAGCCCTGTTTCAAGGTCGGGGTCACCATCAGCATGTAAGTCGATTCCCCATCATCCGCATGCCAATCTCCATCCATACCACTAAACTGTAGATTCATATAGATGCGTTTAAAAGTCGTGACTCCAAACTTTTTAAAGAGTTTATACGTGACAAAGTTAGTAACAGGATCCTGCCTCACGTCTGCATAATAGAAGCGAGAGGTCGGCTGCTTACGCTCGGATGCTTGTCCATAGCGATGCGGGATATTAAATAAGTAATGATTGTTAAGATACCGGATGAAGTCTTCATCCATGAAGTGTTCGAAGGATTTATAGTTCATTTGGACTTCAGACTATCTCCGAACTTTCCGATCCAGGCATATTCGCCTCGATGACCGGTCATCGACTTCGTGTTGGCATAGAGTTTAAATCCTTGTTCTTGAGCGAGTTTACAAAAGGAGAGATCTTCTCCATACGTATACCCATCTTCAAAAGCGAAATCAAAGAAGAGATGATAGAAGCTGTGACTCTTCTCGTCCTCTTTAATTCCAGGATTCACATGATTCTTAATTTTCAAATCGGGACGATTTTTTATAATTTTTTCGAAGACGCCTCGATGAATCAACATCAGCCCCGTGGGGCCGGCTTTAATTTCAACAATCTCTCCAGGAAGAATGGGGATCGATTTCGGATCCGGAAACTTCACGGTGTAGGTATGATTATTGAGATCTGGATTCTTAGCGCGGTAAGGCGTACAGATAATATCTTTCTTCGCCATCATCATATGCAAGACCGCTTCAGGTGCAAACTCCACATCAGAATCGATGAATAGTAAATGGGTGTAGTTGGTCGTTAAAAAGACAGACGTTAAATAGTTTCGAGATTGATGAATCAAAGGGGATTTAATCGTATTGATTCCCACTTCAATCTTAGCTTGACCTAGTGTTTGAATGAGTTGAAAGATCGATAACATGGTATTGATCTTCACGGAGTCATAACAAGGCATTGCAATAAAAAGACTCGGTTTCATATGGTATAAAAAGTATAACGCAACGTTAACTCTTCTCCTTTTTTAATATCTTTGAGGGTGACGAGATTCCATTTCTTTTTAAAGGTTTCACCTTGATAACCATTGGCCCTCAGCTCCACCTTCGCACAGTTTGGATCATTAGCATGATTAACAAATCCTCCGAGTGGCGTTCGGATAAGCGTGTCATCAATCTTGATATGACTGATTCCTAGATTCGTTCCTTGCATGATCTGTTGTTCAGCAAAGAGTCCTAAGCCGTTGATGCCGGACTGTTTAATCGTTACAGATTCAGGTAAAGGTTTATACATTAGTGTAATGTTCCTTTCTTAAGATCATAAGGCTCGACTTCTGTTTCATACGCAATCTTCATAATGCGTTGGTAGTCGCTTTCACTTAAATTAGTTTTATAGAGTCGTTGAGCAATCGCCATGAGGGCGGCTGCTATCATTTCATAAGGACATTTTTGGGCTAACAGTGCATGCACATGTTCTAAGAGTTCTGAATAGACATCATCACAGTTTAATTTATTTGACACCAAAGCCTCCCTTTCCAAAAGTTTTTTTACTAAATTTTTTGTCATAGTAGTCAATCACCAGTTTTGCTTTTTCTCTTTTAACAATTAAATACTTGTAGACCTGCTTAAGGATCCGATAAACTCCTCGATGGCTAACACGCCAACGGTGTTGGTCCTGAGCATTTGGATTATTAGGAAAATATTTCATGTCCCTGCTCCCTTCATCCGTAGTCGCCATTAAATAATCAATGAGTCGTCCATCCACTTGTGGAACCTCCATACGAATGATTAACGTTTTGTAAACAGGTTTCCCGGGTAGTGTGTTCCGTCTTCGATTGACGTATCGGAACTCGACCCAACCTTCTCCATCGATAATGCCCGCAACGTAGGCCGCTTCGGGCTCGGTCATTGTTCTCACAGACCACTTTCCCTGGCTTTCTGAAGAGCGACCGCAGGATCAGTGAGATATCTAATTTTATTATAGAGATCATTATTTTCTTTACTTATTCTTTTTACTTTCTGTTTTAATTCTTCAATTTCTTTATAGTTCTTCAGCATTTTTTCTTCATACATCTCAATCTTTTTCATCATCAATTGATCTGCTTCTTTCTTTACGCGTTCAATCTCGTTCATTGATCGCCTCTTTAATTTTATCGTAAGCGTGGGTTTTTATATCCTTCTTTGTCGTAATAACCACACCAAAATCCGCCGCTGAAAATGCTTTGGAATAGGCATTTTGAGAAGCAGCAACGCTGCCCGCACTTGCAAGGAGTGCAAACTCACTGCAACCTGTGCACACCGTCAGCATCAACAATAATAGTATCGTTCGGGTCATTTAATTCTCCTTCTGATTCACACATTGTGCATCCCACTGTAACTTCTTTTCCAGTTTCTTCAACTGATTTATTGGGGACACGAATGTATCCATTCCCTTTACAACGGGGACAGATTTTATTTTTTCTTGTCTTTGGGTTTTGCTGCTCCATTGAGTCTTTCCATTTCTTTATTAATTAAAATATTAATGGTTCCACTTCTGCTTTGTACAATGTGGGGAGTAATGATTCTCCGGATCTTATCTAAGTTGTGATAAGTATCTTTGGCTAATGAAACATTTTTGTATTTACTTATGTCAGTCATTTGTTATATCCTCTTTCATGTTTATTGTTTAATGTAGGATTATTCCCATAAATTACAAGAGATGTCAATATGAAAATTATTATTTTATCAGTCATTATTTGCTCTGCCTTGCATGGTAATTGTCAACAACCCTATACTAAGAATGTAGAGTATAATAGCTGGGCAGAATGTATGTATGCAGGGACCAATGATACTCTCACCTTATACAACGTTATGGGGGATCACTATATCAATACCAATAAGATCTTTGTTAAGTTCGTCTGTGAAGAAAAGATGGATTCTTAATTATTTAAACACCGTATTAATTACTATTCGATAATCTGTTTTTACCGGAAAGGTAGTGGCGTGCACACAGTTACTATTAAATAAAATAGCCTGTCCTTTTTTGGGTTTAATTCTTTTTTTAATCTTATAATTTTTATCAAAAAATAATGTATCTCCATCTGCATCATTCACATAATAAAGGAATGATTTATATTGTGGACTCTTTACATCTTGATGAGGATACTGAAAGTTTTCTTTAGAGGATCGAGTTAAGTTAGATAAAAAATTACCTTTGACTCTTAAAATTTGTTTGATCTGAGAAATAATAGTTGCATGAAATAGATCTTCTATTAAATAAAAATGAGGGGAATTTATTTTCTCATCTTTGTAAAAAACATGAGAAAACTGGTACCCATCAACGGTTTTAGAAGGAGCATTTTTTAAGGGAGAGTTTGTGGAAGGAGCAAAATACCATGCGAATTGATCGCTGGTTAAGGCTTCTTCTATTTTATTGGCTAGATCTTCTTTAACATTAATTAATTGCATATCCAACCTAACAATAAGTTTCCTTTAGAATTATACCATCCTTGTAATTTTGGATCACCATTTCTTTCATTATAGTATTTCATATTCACATCTACCCAGGCATTCGCGATTCCGTCGCAGTTGTTACCATTATGTTTTAACTTTATTTTTTCTACATCAATTCCGTTCGTACTTAAGAGCAGAATGATAATAATGTATTTCATGCACAATCAATACAACAGTTCTCCACTTGAGAAGACCATTCATCTGGCTTAGGCATACACCCGCAAATGGCACAATGAGTCTTAAATATCTCATTATAATTTTTCTTATACAGGTCAGTTGTGGGTCTTGAACGACCATCCCATTTTCTACCTGATGCTTTGCTTTTCTTCTCTTCCGCCATTAAAAACTTTTACCTGTTGATGTCCTTTTTTATTAAAGTAAGAAGCCCAGCCACTGAATTTAGGATACTTGATTAATAAATTTTTTAACATCTTTTTAAAACTCATCGCTTCCATTTCTTCAGTTTCTCCGCCTTCTTTAGTTATTGTATATTTATATCTCATTTTTTATAATACATCCTATAGATAAAGTCGTCTACCTCTGCCTGACTATATTCTTTTTCTCCTTTTGATTCACATAACCAGCATTGTTTAATTTCATCTTTTTCCTTAATGACCATGGTTATATATCCGTTTCCACTACACAATGAACAAATTTCTTTATACGCCATAGAGTTTGGGTCTTCCTCCTTTTCTTCCCATGATTACATATTTAGAATTTTTAGTACGAGGTCTACCCACTTTTCTTTTAGGTTGCGTATTGTAGGGCCCACGTTTAAGACCGCCTCTATAATGACTGTGAAAATGTGGAACCGGTTGACGTGTTTCTTTTACGTAATAACGTCCACCATTCCTTCTCATCTCCATGTCAGTTTCTCTTTTAAGAATTGCTTTAATCATTCTTTTATGGACATAAAGAGGATCTTTTCCTGCAAAACTACAAACTTCCTTGAACCCTGAGCCCATGCCCTTAAACCAAGCAATGGCTATTTTAGCTTCTCTCCAATCGGATCCATAAACAGCATCATGTGCTGCTTTGCTTAAAACCGAAACCCAGAGATAATGCTCAGGAGTTGTAACTTCAGTACACTCAGTTATGTATTTCTGTTGGAACTTCATCGTTATGCTTTCTGTTTCCCCATTGAATAATTCTTTCTTGATTAGGCAAACTGATAGTAACCCCATATCGACTCCAGGATTTAGCCATATTATTAAGCTCTAAAACTAGAGTGGAATATTGTTTAGCATTACCACCTGTAATATTTAATGTTATCTTTTTCATACTTCCTTTCTTTTTTCATAGAACCCTCAGAGCCTCAGTGCACCTACTACTCAGAGGGCAAAGGCTCCACACCTACCCGTTAGGGATTTTCGGTTGTCGTACAGAGGCTAGCGCGAGGCATTACATGGACGCAGGTCCTTTTCATAGGTTTTAATATAGGTTATTGTAGGACTTCTGTCAAGGCTAAAAAAAATTATTTAACACGCTTTTTTCCCTGGCCCCTGGAGCGTTTTCTTGAGGGCGTGCGTTTTGAATAGGATTTAGCATGTCTTCCCGGTCGTTTACGAGGGGTACGTTTTATATGTTTATGTCCATATAGATTCTTAGCTCTCTTGCGGGCCATCAGCATCCACCATTTGTATCTTCGGAGTGGTACCAATTCCTTTAGTGGAAAGAGGAATATAACTAATAACCCCATTCACTTTTTGTTCAGTGTCCCCACCACATGTAATACATCTATAAATATTATGGTAAAGAGAAACAAAGACAGTTTTTTCTTGGCACAATGGACAGTATCCATTTGTTACTTCTGCTTTAAGATCAAAGCCCTTTCCAAAAATTCCTTTTCCAAATTTCTCCATCTTGTTTCCTATTATACTTAGTTTTATCTTTAAATCGCTTAGGAGTAAAGTGTTTTAAAATTCTGGCTATAGGGTTTCTACTTGAGTATGATTTTTTTAATTGATTTTGAGCCATCGTTATTAATCTCAACTTCAGCCTGAGTCTTAATACATTTATAAGAAACAGTATCAGAATAGGTTCTCTCGGCTTCGCGCTTCCCGCGGAGGCATACGCCCATCGACGGTTGGATACGATGTTCCTTAATTTCAAAATTTATGAACATTAATAATGCTACTACTGTTTCCATTTAGCGTGCTCCATTCTTATAGTGGATCTCTCGATTTGAATCTTTAAGTTTTTCAATATCTTCAAGAGCCTTTTCCATTTGTTTAGTTAAAAACTCTATGTTTACCTTATTGTGCATCATGTTTTCAATCTGTTTATTAATTCGATCGGTGGTCTTGTAA
>Ga0080013_1002975_pt1 | contig 18774 bp, 12 predicted proteins | sample ETNvirenome_6_85_FD_69236 | JGI IMG/M metagenome (GOLD analysis project Ga0080013, IMG submission 69236) | Marine viral communities from the Pacific Ocean - ETNP_6_85 (SPADES assembly) (version 2) | ecosystem: Environmental > Aquatic > Marine > Oceanic | place: Pacific Ocean | collected 2013-06-19 | reverse complement strand
CTTACTGAGGAAGGGCTTCAGGAGTGCATGGAGGAGATGCGAGGGTCTGAATGGATTGCGTATGATACCGAATCAACGGGTCTGCGCCGTCCTAAAGACCTCGCTCTCTTCCTGGCGCTATCTAACGGCACCAGCCGATATTGTATTGGGCCCGAATATATCATGCACCCACTGGTGACGGAGCTACTTGAGGACCCCACCAAGAAGTTCATAGCGCACAATGCAAACTTCGACGCATGGATGATGCACAACAAAGGATCGAAAATCTACAAGACACCTGGGCGGGTGTATGACACTGCCGTTATGCACCTGCTCTATGATGACCTCGCTTCCCACCGACTAGACTTTGTGGCGGAGCAGGTAGCAGGGATCTACAAATACTCCTTCTCTACAGCATTCCCGGAAATGGAAAAAGGGAAGCCAGGAGAAGCACTGCTGAAAGTATGGAGCGAGGATAAAGAGAGGGTAAGCCACTATGCTTCCCTCGATGCCTACGCCACGTACAAAGTATTCTTCGCCTTACAGAAGCTGCTGCAAGCCCGCCCGATCTCGGATACGGAAAGTGTATGGGACTACTACGTCAAGTATGAACTTCCGTTCACAGATGTACTCCTCCAGATGGAACTGACGGGGGTGCTCGCAGACAACGAGGCGCTCGAAGAGCTTGTACCGATTACCGAAGAGCGAGCATATGAGCTCCGGAAATGGTTCACGAAGGAAGCAGGTAGAATGGTCTCCCCCACCGGGGCAAGGATCAATGAGCTATTCTTCGACAAACTGAAACTTCCCGTAATCAAGCGCTCAGAGCTGACTAAGAAGCCATCACTCGATAAAGAAACCCTGGGTGAGTGGGTAAAGATGGGCTTTGAGCACGCCAAGAAACTACTAGAATGGCGGCAGGCTGAGGACCTAAGTACACGCTACCTGGCAAACCTGCGGAACCTGATCTCCACTAAGACAGGACGCATCCACACCACTTTCAACCAGCATATTGTGAAGACTGGTAGGTTGAGTTGTGTCAGTGGCGCTACTTTGCTCCACACGACGCGGGGAAGTTTCCGGTTTGATGAGTATGCCCCGCATGTGGGCGATAGAGTCCGTACCCACACGGGTGCCCTCAAGCCCATCCTCCGGAAGGTTTATAAAGGCATTGACAAAATGTTCCGAGTTTGCTTGGATAATGGTGCGGCTTTGGAGTGCACAGCTGACCACCGTGTCTTGACAGCTTCGGGCTGGGTGCGGGTAGGCAACTTGACCCCCGGGGACAGTGTAAGGACCTACAATGTCAGTGTCGAAGCGCTTTACGCAGAACCCGGAGAACGTGCGTCGTGTCCTGGACACATACCTGGCGGACGACCGACCAACGCTAGAGGAGACTGCAAAGCGGCTCTCCACGACGTTCCAAAATGTACAGTTTGTGGTAAACACGCACTTGTCCACGGAGAGGGTGAAGGCCGAGCAGGCTTTGAGGTATTCCCGATCCAAGATGGGTGCTGCCAACCCCATGCAGGGGAAGACGGGAAAAGAACACCACAGCTGGAAGGGGGTGTGCAACGATGGCTACGGATACCTGACTTGCCTCGTGAACAAGAGGAGGGTGTTCGTGCACCGGGTAGTATTCGCGGAGATGCTGGGAATCGAGGTAGAGGATCTCCGCCCGGAACTCGTGGTTCACCACATCAACGGGGACCTAGAGGACAACAGGCCGGACAACCTGGCGATGGCCACGAAAGGGGGCCATCAACACATCCACACGAGGGAGAAACCGGAACGGTCGTCGAAATCACCCCTCTGGGAACAATGGGTGTCTGGACGGTCGAAGTAGCGGAGGACCACTCGTATGCAACGCACGGCTTCTTCTCGAAGAACTCATCAGACCCAAATCTGCAGAATCAGCCTAAGCACATACGTGTAGTCTTTATTGCTGCGCCCGGAAAGATTTTCCATGTAATGGATTACGGGCAGGTAGAGTGGAGGATTACAGCGCACCTCTCCCAAGATGAAAGAATGATGGCAGATATCTTCGCCGGGAAGGATGCCCACAGTAGCACCGCTGCGGCAATGTTTGGGGTTTCCTACGATGAGGTCATGGAAGCCAAGGATATAGAAGATGACTCTGCCCTGACGGAACATCAAAAGAAATTGCTGAAGCTGCGCTCCTTCGCCAAAACATTAAACTTCGGAATCCTTTACGGAGAAGGTCCCATGAAGTTGGCGGGGCAGTTGGGCATCTCAAAGGAAGAAGCCATAAAGCTACTGCAAAGGTTTAGAGACACCTACCCGGGTCTACATAGATACTTCCGGAAGGTAATCGCTCGTGCTAAGAAGCTGGGCTACTGTCAAACCCTACTGGGTCGACCCCGGCTTCTACCAAACCTTTCCTCTACGAACCGAGCAAAGGCAGCTAGTGACGAGCGAAGAGCAAAGAATTCACCAATCCAGGGAACCGCAGCAGACATCATTAAGGCAGCTATGTTGGCTCTAAGTAAAGACCCATTCTTCACCTCGGGAAGGGCCAAAATAGTTTTACAGGTTCACGATGAATTGGTGATTGAGATCGACGAAGAACTCCGCTACGATGAAGCATATAACCGAGCGGTAGAGTGGCACATGCTGAATCCTTTGGGGATGAATACTCTGTGTGTACCGCTGACTATTGACCAGGCATTTGCCTACAACTGGAGGGACGGAAAATGACCTATAAACACTGCCCTATGCAGGGTGGAAGCTGCGGCGCAAATTGCGTGTGGTTCATTGAAGACACTTGCGCCGTTACTCTGCTCGGAAAGGTAGCAAAGGAAATGTTGGCCCCCGAGCGAGACTCCCTGGATACCACTTTCGACGAGCACTTCGCTAAGTTCGAGAAAGGTAAAAAACTGCCCTTCAAGGGGAGGAGTACTGATGGATAAGTACGGTGTAAAGGTAAGCGAGGAACTAACTAAAACAGCGGGAGCAACGAAGTCCTGCCCCGAGTGTGGGCAGGAGGTTATCCTGCATGGAAATGTCCCCAAGTGTGATGCCTGCGGGACTAAACCCTTCGAGGACCATGGCAAAGAAAAAGAAGAGTAAAGCCCCACCCACCTTTGATCAGGTGATGGCTTCCATACAAGCAACTACGGACGGGGTCTCCTTTCTGCCTGCCAGTGAAGTTGCTACTTCCTACTCTCTGCGCAGAAAGTTTGGTATCCCCAAGCTGGATATTGGTCTTCGTGGTGGTCTGCCTGCCGGAACATTGAGTCAACTCTTTGGCCCGGATGGTATCGGCAAGGACTACCTGGCTAACAAGGCCATTGCTAATGTGCAAAATGCCTACCAGGAAGAGGCTGCAGTATTCATTGCAAGCTTCGGCTACAAGATGGACCGTGGAGCCATGTACCTGGCAGGTGTGCAGATGCCCGGTGTACCCGGGGAGTTCAATGGCCAGTATGACCATCTAATGAATCAGGTAGGGCAGCTCGTCACACTTGAAGTAGATGACTCCACTACGTCAAAGTTCCCCGCGGAGGCGGTACTGGAAGGTGTACTAGCTTGCGTACGCTCCGGTCGCTTCCAGCTGGGAATCATTAACGAGCTTCCTGCAGCAGAGACTAGCTTCCACAAGCGGGTGTCCTTACTGGAATCTGCTCGACATGCATCCTTGGCATCCCTCATCGCGGACTTCCAGCGGAAGTTTTACAACGCAATGAAGGCGATCCCCAATAATGAGACTACGGTTCTCGTCATCAATCAGGTCCGGGCTAACATGAATGCCCAGGGCCCATACTCCAAGAAAACCTCCGAGACGGGTGGCTTCGCCCTCAAGCACTTGAAGGCGGCAGACATCCACCTACGCCATGCCGGGAAGATCAAGAACAAGAAGGGTGATGTAGTTCTCGGTAAAGAAGTCGCCTGGCAAATCTCGAAGGGTAAGTGTGGTCTCAGTGAAGGAGCGGAAGGTAGTTATGACTTCCTCTACTACAGAGGGGCGGACATTCTGAAGGATCTAATCGACCTGGGCCAAGAGTACGGCATCGTCACCCGGGCAGGTCCTTACTACTACATTGGGGACCTCAAGTTCCTGGGGCTGGACAAGTTCAAGGAGTACTTGCAGCAAGACGACAACGCCCTCGCCATAGAGCAGGCTGTGTATGCAGCAGCGGAGCTAGGGCACGTGAGGTACACCTAGATGGGATACCAGAAAAACTTGGAAAAGGCTGTAGCGAAGAAGCATAAGGGAAAAGCACGTCCTGCTTCTGGAGCTATGTGGGGATTGAAGCGGGATGTCCGGAGCAATGGACACTACTTGATGGAGCATAAGCTAACTAGCGCTGCTTCCTTCCCGCTCGATGTCCGAGATTTCAAGTTCCTGGAGAAGCAGTGCAAGGACCCCCTACCGGTCTACATGATTGAGTTTGAGGGAGGGGGCTCCTTGTATGCAGTTCCCGGTGAGCTTGATGAAACCGAAAGGGAAATTATTAGGACCAAATATTTTTCCTGCAAACTGTCGATCCCGGAAACGGTGAACGTCAAGATCTGCTACACCAAGGTCCACAAAGTAGTATCAATTCTAACCCACAGCGAATTTATGAAAGTATGCGAGGCGCTCAATGTCGAAGCATGAGTATGTAAAGGCTAAGGACCTGGAAGACTATCGGTGCCTCATGGGGGAGATTCCTGTAGAGCATATGGGCTTCTCCCTCAAAGAAGTGATCGATAGCCACCTGATGAAGAAGCAGGCAGAGCGTAAACGGGAAAGCTCTGGGTGGATACATCCCTCCTCGTTGAGTATCTGTCAGCGGCAGGTGTACTACAACGCTATAGAAGGTGTGCCCTGCTCCGAGCGACGTAGCCCCGTGGACATCAAGTTAAGTGAGATTGGGCACTCCACCCACGATAAATTGCAGGCCTGGGCTCTGGAGGCCTTAGGGGCTGAGGAGTTTGAAGTAGAGAAGTCCCTCCGGATCAAAGGGCTGAACCTATCTATGCGGGTGGATGGTGTCCTGGTCAAGAAGGACTGGGTGCTGGAGATCAAGTCTCTCGGGGAGTCCGGGTACCGCAATCTCCGGAAGCCACGTCCCAGTGACCTGCTTCAGGTGCACTGCTACATGTTCGTCACAGATATTCCCCGGACGATCCTGTACTACTACAACCGGAACACCGGGGAAGACTGCGAGTTCAAGGTGACCTTCGACCCGGGAATCTGGGAAAAGGTACTGGTCATCCTGTCGGACATTGATCGGCACTTTGAAGCAGGAACCAAACCTGACCGACTAACTAGCACCTTCTGGTGCCGAGGCTGCCGGTACAACGAGCACTGCATGGCAGACAAGTAGGAGAGATATGGCTCCAAAGAAAGAAGTTGACCCACAGATGGTTGCGGAATTGCTGGAAGAGATAGACCGGAAGATTGCTCTATACAACTCTGTACCAGCACAAGTAACCGATTACCTGCAGAGCGCTGGACTCTCCCCGATACCTCTAAAGGTGGAAGAGGAAGAACCCCAGCTCCCCGAGGACATCTCCACGTTGGACGTCGAGGGGCTTAACCGACTTTATGACCGCTTTGCCCGGTACTACGATTTTGTCTCTCGGAAGCTGTCCGAGGCTGAAGGCCTAGAGCACAACTCGAAACGGCTGAAGAAACTACTGGACTCTGTGCTGTACTTCAAGTACTTGAACGACCCGAGATTTTCCTCGGCTCAGGATAGGAATCACGCCATAGCGCTCGATTGGGATTTCGTGCGGGCGGACGTACAAGCAGACCACATCAAAAACGTAGTCAACACCCTTACCCGACGCTTGGCCAATATGGCTCAGGCCCGGGACCGCATCTACCGAGAAATCAGTAGAAGAACTCGAACCTTTGATGGGCCCGCCAAACGAGGACCCGGGGGGCTGTTGAACGCATGATCTGGACAGCAACGATTCCTCTGGATATTGGCTTTGGTGCGCTCTCCGTGAACGCACTATACATCAACCGCATACAGGGAGGTAAAACACTTAGCAAGATTGGCCGGAAGTTTCAGCGGATAGCAGTGTCGATACTGGTCAAGAAATGGGGGTTGCAGGAGACCCCCGATGTAAACCATGCATTCAAGCTGAAACTGCACTTCTACTTTCCCTCGGTGTATACTAAGGGTTGGCCGAAGAAAGCAAAGAACCGCTTCAAGAAGATCGATCAAAGCAACTTCGCCAAGTTTTTCCAGGATTGCGTAGCCTCAGTGTCAGGTGTCGATGACGCTAACCACCTGAAGCTCGTAGTAGAGAAGAGCGAGGATGCTGAAAACCCAAGAGTAGAAATCGTCCTCGAGGATATAGAATGACGGACCTATTCGTCAGTAAAGGTGAGATGGTGTACATGGCCCGGGATGGGGAGTATGAAGCGGACTCCTCACTCCCCACCTCAGAGCTAATAAAGTTGCTGAGCGGGTCCATTGACTGCACTAAGATGCCAACCCCAATCTATACCGCTTCCCGAGAACTAGAAGACTTTGTCACCAAATACCGAAGCCTGCTGAATCTAGCCTGCGATGGTATTTGTACCCAATGCGTAGAACTGATGATATCGATGTGCCACCTGGAACTCCCACAAGCGAGGAAAGAGATTTATGAAAAGTATCCCGTTACAAGTGCTGAATCACCTGACCAGTCTGGAACTCCGCCGGATCCTGATGAATAAGGTTAAGCTGGATAATGAGCAGATGCTCCGCCTTAAGGATAAGCCGCAATTGGTTGCTGCTGCCGCCGACCCCGCGCACCTGGAAGCAATCCTATCAGGGCACATGGAAGGCGAATGGACAGCAAAGTTGGCGGATGATGTAGAAGACTACTTCGTACTAATCCGGCAATACAGTCAGGGACTCCTGCGGAAGGTTCCCCCACGAACTGACTTCCGGGAAGCTGAGTTGGTATACACCAAGAAGGGAGAAGCTGCCCTTAAGGATGCACCTGCAGGGGGAGTTCCGGCAAAGAAAGGGAAGCGGGTTGTAAAGACTAAACCCTTCGGAGCTCCAGCAGAAGAGAAACCCTCCCACTTGGAGTTGGTTGAAGAGCCTGCTGCCGAAGAGCCTGCACCGGAACCTCCGGTAGAGGAAGAGCCTGCACCCCCGACGTATGACCCTGTTGAAGCAGAAGAATCCCTCCCGGAACCAGTAGTGGATGAGGAGAAGCAGGATAAGTGGGATGCGCTGAAGGCAGTGTCGGAGGCGCTTAATGGTGTAGCTGAAAGCCTGACTCAGTTGGAAGCTCGCCTAACTTCCTTGGAAGGGTACGTAACCAGTCAAGAAGCTGCACCAGCCCCACCGGCTCCGTTATCAAAGGAAGATATCGTGTCCGCAGTAACCCCCACCCTGGAACCCATCAAGATCGCTCTCCATTTCCTCGCCAATACTGTAATTGACTATGGCGACGCGGAACCCATTGAAACTCTTGATGAACTGGTAGCCTGGCTGGAAGGGTAGTTATAGAGGGGGCGAAAGCCCCCTCTTATTAGGTTAGCGTGTTGTCTATTGCGTTGTACGTGGTAGTTGCGGCAGCGGCAGCATCTACATCAACCAACACTCCGGCAGCACCGTTAGCGTCAATGACATTAGACATGACTATGCAGTCCCGGGCGTCAAACCCAACAGCGATCATCGAATCGGTGACCGCGGTACCTGGGTGCTTGCCGTACACGATATTCCCGGTAACAGTAGTCTGGTCCCCCTGGATCTCCAGCACCGAGCGGAGGTACGGAGCGCCACCCAAGTCCGTGCAAATTAGGTTATTACCAGTGATTACTGTGTGTGAAGCCGCTATCAAGGTATACAACGCGCCAGCAGCCTCGAAAGAGCAGACTATATCGTTACCGGTTACCGTAGTAAACGTCCCCTCGACAGAGACTGTGGCTGATGTCTGCGCAGGGTCCAGGTTCAAGCAGTTATTGTTGGCGAGCACATTGTTCGCCGCTGTAGCAGCCACAGCGACTGCGCTAGCCGCTCTTCCTACCGCCTCGGCGTAATTCCCCGAGAAGGTGCCAAAGTTTCCATCAAGGGTTACAGTGGCTGCGGTTTGGCCAGCGTTAGTGTTCATAAATGTGTTACCCGTTATGCGAGAACCAGCAGCAGCACCGGTGCAGGCAAAGGCTACTGCAGCAACCCCCCCGGCTTCTACCCGATTCCCCGAAAATACCCCGGAGCCCCCGGAGTACGTAACGGTGTCTGCCGTTTGGCCTGCATTGGCATTGAGGATTACATTACTGGAGACGTTTGCCCCAAGCATAGCGTTGTTCATAAACAGCGTTACCCCGGCTACCCCGGTGCCAGTCACACGATTGTTAGTGAACGTCATGTTCGCCCCATCCAAGTCCACGGTAGGAGCAGTCTGTCCCGCAGCAGTGTGCGCGAACGTATTCCCCACAATGTTGCAGCGGTTTACCCCGGCTCCCACGAAAAGAGCGGAGCTGCCGACGGCTGTTGAGCACACGACGTAATTGTCTATGATGTGGATAGCGCTCGTAGCAGCGTTCGCCAGATTGATCCCGTCGCCGTCTATCACTATAATCTTGTTACCGATGATACTCCCCGGCGAAATTGCTGCGGATACTGCGATGCCACGGCCCTTGCTGCTGCCCTTAACCACGTTGTCCGCAATGAGGAACCCCGCAGCGCCTGCACTACTAGCACCGATAATCCCACCAGCACCCGTCGCGTCCCAGTCCTCGAACGAATTCCCCCTAACCTCAGAGTCTAGCCCAGAGATATTGATCGCCTGCGCTGAGAGGTCTGCTGCCTTACCAAGGAAGACGCAGTCTAGCACCTTACCCCGAACAGACGTGACTGCATTAAGATCGACACCGAAGCGGCCAACGGAGCCCGCAGAGAAATCAAACCGGGAATTGCTGACGATACAGTCCGCGGCAGTTACCACTACTGCTGCGGCAGCGCCGCTTTGTGCCACAACTTCACACCCATCCATTACGCAACCGACATCCGCCAAGTATACAAAACCTCCACCAGGGGTGCCTGTAGTAGTGATGGCGTAACAATCTTCCATTTTGCATCCGGGAGCGTCCAGCCAACAGGCTACAACATCTGCTTCATAGAACCGACACTGCTTAATTAGTGTGTTATTGGCATAGGCGCTGTCAATGTAAATTCCATAGTCGAAGACATCCCCAGGCCCACCAGGGTTGGTATTGAGCGTGAACGTGCACCCCACAATCTCTCTGCGGGCAACAGCCTCTCCCTGCCCGGCAGCATCATCGCCGATCTTAATGAAAATGCCATACTCGGCAGCTGTAGTCCCGGCAGTAAAGTTGAAGTTCTCTATATGGTACTCCCCGATGTAATGGGTACCCACAACATCAGTGATATCGATACCCGCTTCGTCAGATAGCCAGGTAACATTCTCGATATGCAGATACTTAAGTGTCTTGGTACCAGCGCCTAAAGAATAGAAGAAGTGGAGTGGATTACTAGCACCAGTTGCCTCAATGTCGTGCAAGTATACTTTGTTCAACGTAGTAGGCGCTGCGGCTGTGGTGCACTCCAGGAAAGAATCTCCTGTAAACACAGCCCATGTGCTAGTAACCTTCATGTTGCAGATCTCGAGATCAGCAGCATTACCTGCTGTGCGGAACAACGACTGCGCGGCAGCTGGAGTCCACGTCAAGGTACGTCCATCACCATCAATCTTCGTAGGATACGGGATGCCTGTAAGCTCGATCTCCTCCGTGACAGTCATATCCGTAGCCATCCGGATTTCGCATTTGAAGGAGAAATCTGCTATAGACCCACCACCAGCAGTTATCCATGCCCCGAGACTCTTAATGAAGCCCACCGCCTCATTAAACGTCTCAAAGTTGCAGCCAGTACCAGTGCCCACTGTGAGGGATAATTGACTCTCCGACTTAGAGTGCCTCCAGGCAGACTCTACCTCAAGGACATCACCACCACCGGTAGTAGTAAACCACCCAATAAGCACGTCACCACCACCACTACCATAAGGTGTGGCCCCGGCAGGGTCAGCAAGGTCAGAAAAGGTGATAGAGCCAGGAGCATCAATGGCAGCGATTGCTCCGGTAGCGCCTACGTAGTAAATGAAGTAAGTAGTATCGATGGTCCACGCCGGGCCGCTATCCACAATACCGGCTGCCCCGGACACTTTAGTAGCTGCCCCGGCGCTGGTAACCCAAAAGTCATTAGCGGCATCTACAGCATGTACCCCACCAGCAGTAGAAAACCCTGGATCCGTAAGCAGACGGCCTGTGTGTGACAGCTCATTCAACGCCTGCTGCTCAATAATGTTCCGCTGGACGCTAACACTCAGGGACTTGTAGCCAGCAAACGGCGCAACATTCTCGGAGCTTCCGGGTGCGGGAGCGTTATACCACCACCCTTCCTGGTTAATCCACCCGGTAACCACGCCAGGGGTTGCGGAGTTGTAAACGGCAATCTGCTCTTCGTGCCAAGCATCCGCGCTGTGTGCTACAACTCGGATCTTACGATCCCCACTCGTAGAGTTCCCTGTGGAAATGGTATTCAGCCGAGCTTCGCCCAAAATTGCTTCCATACGACCGTGCGTATTCGGGAGGGCGTACCCAACTTCCTGTAAGGTTCGGTGGGCATCTTCGGTAGGAGCGTACAACCCGCAGAGCAAATTGAAAATGTCTTGTCCGAAACCGCCGATAGGGTTCGCAAAAAGAAGGTCCACAGTTACTGTAGTACCCAGGGGGACAAACCCCGGAGGGCAGTACACAGTGACTTGGGTACCGCTGGTCAAGGATGTATCCAGCACCAGAGGCTCCCCAACGTCCTCTACAGTATTAGTCCCTGATAAATCGACATCACAGAAAATAAGGTTATCGTCTGAGGCATACAGCGTGGCATTGTTCACCAATGCGTGAATGTCTCCCACCTGTCCGATTGCTCCAACCCAACGAGAACCTGTAAACGGGTACAAATGGAGGAGGTCGTTGACTTGGTCATTACTGATAACATAGAAGAACTTTCCGGGATTGGCGGGCGGAGCACCTGCTGGGTCGACATCTTGGATTCGGTATCCTTCGGTGTTGGCCCAGTTCGCCCCGGACCACCCATCGACCGGAACGGTCTTAACAGCCGTTTTGGCCAATACAGCTTTTAGCCCACCGTCAGTGATCTCAATGACCTGGTACCACCCGGGGTTAATTGGTCCGGTAATCTGCACGTAAGCGCCAACCAGACAGTTAAGCGTGTACCAGTTGATCCCTACCAACCCATCCCGCTCAAATAACGTGGTGCCCGTCAAGACCCCCGTTTGCCCTAGCTGCACAGGAGCAGCGATCTTAGTGGGGATGTCATCATCCTCGGTAACGGTATCCGGCCAGAAGTTTGAGCCGCCAACAACAATGTTGCTCAGGGCTTCTTGTTCCATCAACTGGCCTTCCCGGGCGGATGCCGCTACATTATGCTGTAGGGCCACGGGAGTTCCCAAACGGCGGTTGTACAGCCCAGCGAACATATACTGGACCTGCGGCACCAGACCATAAATGGAGCCGGTCTCCAGAGTACTGATGACCACATTAGCGGAAGCACCCAAACTCATATCCAAGCCAGTGATCAGATCATCAGAGATGCTACATGGGATAATGTCCTCCCAGGAGTGAATCATCTGCTGAAGATCGCTCTGCCGGGAAATCCCGAGGAATGCCCGGTTGAAGGACGTAGCGTTACCACCCTCTCCGAAAGCCATGAGTTTGGTGCCATCGGGCTGTGCTACACCCGGAGAAATACCACCAGACCTATTGGCGGGAGTCGTAGAGGTAAGATCGTAGGGTACGTTGCCTACAAGTTTTCCTGATGTGTCGTAATTTTTAGGCATTACCTATCTCCTAAGCAAACGTAATTTCCCAGATTACTTCAAGTTCAACATTCGGGGTCTTGTGGATGGGGTCCATGAGACCATATGCAATCATTCCCGGAACATCCCCACCCCCGAAATTCGAGTTAAGAGGAGCGTAGAAAGGATCCGCAGCGGAAGTGAAGAGACCAACCTCAGTAACAGGAACCGAAGTGCCATACGGGTTGCTCGCATGCACAAAGGAAATCTCAGTCTCAGTAAACAGCTTGTAGAACGTGATTGTGTTACCATCCAGAGAGATATTCCCGGCCGGGGGAGCGGCAGTGGTTTGTGGTTGAACTTCACCCATCCACATCTCGGTAGTGCTAAGGGCGGAGGTACCTACAATGCATGGAGCTTCCATTGCATTAATCGTTGGCAGTTCCGCGTAGCCACCCTGTCCCGGAGGAGTAACAGTCTGAAGAAGACCGCCAACCCCAACGCCTACATAGCGCACCCGATACGTACGTTCTACCGATGCCGGAGGAGGAGTGACCCACGAAGATTCCAGGGAGCGGGAGGTAGGGATATCAGTATCCCGCATGTTTGCTACTGAGCCTGCGGGGTACCCGGTGCAGCCAATCATCTTGGCTAACCATGCCCGGCCGAGGTACAGGAATACATTGTGCTTAACCCGCTCGTCCTGCACTACACCATTGCGCTTAGTCCTGACGTACAGGTTGTCCTTAATCCTAAGATCATCTTTCTGAAGAATCATTCCTTACCTCGAGCCTATGGTACCGTAAGAGTCTGGTGTGTGAAAATGGTCGATTCTCCATTCGGGAGAATTATTTCAATCCAATATACCCCAGCACCGAGCACACCGATAGCAGGAACTTCGACCAATACTATCTTGCCGCCAGTTTCTGCGTAGTTAGCATACCTCGCTACTACGGGAGCAGACCAGCTAGGAATGGTGGACCATTCGATGGCCCCGGAAGCCCCATCAAATACAAAGGTCTTCTCCGTCAACACCTGCGTGGGGGAGATGAACTGTGTTATCAAAGCGTGACCCCAGTTCTCCTGAGCGCAATTAAAGAGGTATAGGTACTTCCCCTCATCACTGGGATTGAAATTGGCTGCTGCATCGGTGAAGATAGCAGAACCTGCAGCAACCACTCCGGTAACATCTGAAGCAATAGCGAACTGGGTAAGTGCATCTTCCAGCAAAGTAACTGTAACCGCGGCTACCTTAGTCGCTGGGGCGGTAGAGTCTACAAAGTTCGCCGCAATGAGAGTGGCGGTAGTCGTGTAGAAGTGACTACCGTACACCACGCAGTTCCGTACCCCCAGAAATTCATAGGCACCCCGGTCGTACCCCACAGCCTGCGGCCTCGTCACCCCCGCCAAATCGTAAGTAACAGCAGACAGGGTGCGACCAGTACCAATATCCGGTGACGTACTTGCCAGGCGGAAATCTCCTCCAGCAGGATTCACTAAATCAGGGTCGGTAATTACGTCATTCGCCGCAGCAACCCAATTGGGGCCATAATCGGTGCCGTTATTGTAGGCAGTGTTGTAGTCTGAGGTGTAGGGCATCGCTGCGGCCGAGCAAGTAAACCCGGAGCCCGTACAAGAATGGGCGATGTTGTTGTAGGCAATTATAGGTGTGTTCCCTGCGGTGTTAAACATGTAGATACCCAGCACAGTGTTGTAGAAGGTATTGTTGTAGATGAGCGTGCTCGGGTGCGTGGGGTCGGGGGTAGTACTGAAACTCAGGACTCCTCGTCCCGTAGGGGCCGTGAAGTTGTAGCATAAGCTGTTGAACACCTGGTAGCTGCCTCGCTCTAAGCGGAAACCATAAGCGACAGTGCCAACCATGTTGTACACCACACACTGCTCCACCCGACTCATTTGCCCAGCCGTAGACGCCCTACCCTGACAACGAATGCCTCCGCACCAAGCAACTGACGTGCAGTTACGGACAATGCTGCGGTATATCTGGATGTTTTCACAATTACTGTTGAGGTAGATACCCCACACGCGATCCCCACCCGCCGCAGTCTCTAGCCCCTCGACGATAATGTGGTCCAGTACGCTGTCGGTAACACTCTCTAGGAATATGCCAACGCACGCGATCCCGGCCGAAGGAACAATATTTGTATCGATGGTGATGTCGGCGAGCCGTAACCCAGTAACCCCCGCACTGAAAATTTGGTAGATCCCTGTAGCCGCTGTACCGTTCCGAGTAAAAGTGATCCCACTAAAGGAACAGTTATCCGCTACAATGTCCAGTACGGGTCCCGTAGTGTAGTTGGTTACCTCAAGAAAACCATTCCCTGTGATTGTGAGATTCGCTGCCCCAGCTCCCGGAACGTCCATCCATTGCCCGAGAGCACCAAGCCCATCAAAGGTATAGATGTCGTTGTACACTGTTATAGTAGACCCCGTTAGCGCCCATAGGAAAGTTTGATTGTCTTCCGTATGAGGGCCATATAGCTTGAATTCCGCTATGGGGTCCGCTCCGGCAGCAGTAACTGCGTCCGCCAAGGCGGTAAACATGTATCCGGATGCACCAACCGTGTATACCCCCATCTAGGCGACCTCGTCTTTTGCTTCTGGTAGCTTCTGCCGGGGGTTGCGCTCTAGAAGCCAAGGGGTTCTTGCTCTTCGTAGAGACCCTGTAGCGGGGTAGTACTTTAGAGAACGCAGCGCAATATCCTCGGCAGTGTACTGGCCCAGCTCCACCTCTGCGACACTGAGGCGCAGCTGTAGGGCTGGATTAGCAAAATCCTCTCCCTTCTCGAGGGCACTCCACTCGCAAGCCAGGGGCAGAGTCCGCATCGAAGCGACCAAGCCGATCTGCTTCTTCTGAGCGCTTCCGGCAATATAGCAAATCGAAACTTTCATACTTACTCCGGTTCAGCAACGATCATACCAACTACAACAGGATCCGCAAACCATTCATGCACTTCGCGCATCGTATGTCCGTGGGTCACATTCGGCATACGATCCCCAGCCAGGAGATACCGGTAAACGACATCGTCTCGGTGTACATAGTCCGGGTGCACTGGTGTCCACGTAGTATCCCACCACGAAGGCAGCACGCACCAACGCAGGTTTGGATCAGGAAAAGTCATAGTAGCTAGCACCGTAGTTATATTGGCCCCGACGAGAAGAATCTCCCAGTAGCCCGAGTTCCCCGGTACCGCCGTGCTCTCTATGTAGAGATAGTCGCCCGGAGCGGCACCATTGTAACTTCCGGTGCCAGTGGCGGAGGTGAAGGTGTTAGCTGCAGTAATACTGCCGTCATCAACATTTGGTGCAGCAATATTCCAGTAGGTCCACGGCTGGTACTTCCCGATAATGTGCCACCGGAGTGATCCGTTATTGGGGTCAGCGCCAGCGAAAGTGCCAGCAGCAAAGTTCAGCACTCCGGGAGCGCCAGGCACCACACCTGTGATTGTGAACGCTCCGTTGTTTGCCGCAGTAGTCGCCCCCATAATCAGGAGCTGGTCCCCAGGCAGGGCCCCTGCGTAATTCTCGAAACCATTCCCACCAATCGCAGACTGGAATTGGGTAGTGCTGTTGATAAACCCATCAGTAATCTCGGCGTAATCATCTACCGCAGGAGTATCTACCCACCAATACTGCCCGAAATCAAAACTCGGAACCATATTGGTTATAGGAACCGTGGTGCTTCCCGTGGGGGTGGTGTGCGGTTCCTGGTCATCCAGTGCCAGGCCATAGTCGAGTGAGGGCAGGATGCCCGCAGGCGTCGAGTAGAATGCCGGACAGAAACCGGGACGGCTCTCGGGCTTCTGTGTATTGGTGTCCACCTCGAAGATATACTCTGTGTATATACGAGTCTCCGTCACAGTAGCGGTAGCCCCACTGTTGCTACCCGTTATGAGGTCCCCTACGTTGAATTCCAACAACTCGGGTATACCCATGGGCAGGGGGGTCAGTGTATTGATTGGGTACCGCTGGACCAAAATAAACGAAGTAAAATGGTTTTCCGGGTGCAGACGGTTCTGGACATATACAATCCGTCCCTCCCCCTGGAACACACCACCAACCACAGGCCCAGTAACTATCTCATTCAGGTCAAAGCCGGTAGTGGTCGCCAATTCCATCCCAACCCACTGAACCGTCTTACTCCAATCTACATCAGAGTCTACCTGGTTAACCTGCACCAAGGCGTCGGTGGGTGTGTATAGCTTAAACGTGGTGCCATTCACAGGGTTCCCGCCCGTCCAGGTATCATCCTTTGTGAAGGTGAAGGTGTCGTTGCCGCTGGCCGTTATCTTTCCCCACATCCCCGGGCCGAGTGTTTCAAACCACACATAGTAGTCCGTTAGGTCGGGCCACATCTCCCCGGCGTCCTCTACAGTGACGATGTCACCAACAGTCCCCGTCCCCGCAGTAGCAGTACCCGAGAAGTACTCAAAGATGCCGGGAGCATCGATGTGCCAGCTACCATCACCACCATAGTCGTCCAGGTGCCCCGCGAGATAGCATGACTCGTATACTTCCAGGTTTTCCAGGGGAAGGCCCGGGAACCGGGCAGGGAATGCATTGGCTGTATCATCGATGGTCCCAAGTGTGGGAGCAGTTGGTGGAAACGCTGTTGTGTAGATCGCCTGTGGCAAGTTATCCGCCATGTGCAGCTTAACCTTGAAACTATGGTTAGCTACCACATCTACATTGTCTTGCTGCAGCACAACCAGCACGAAAATAATGTCGGTGTACTGCGGCCGTAACTGCCGGAACTGCTCTACAAGTAATGCAACCTCTTCCGCCGAAACACCTGCCTTAGCATCGATCTTCAGCGTGAAGTGGAAATACTTCTTAATGACATCCTGGCCTGTAAGGTATCGAGCGAACCAGGCCGGGTCCGACTTGTAGTCATCTACCGTAAGGCCACCATTAACGGGCCAGTAATCCTCAATGGCGTCCCCAACGGCATACGAAACTCCTGTATCCGGGTGGATCGCCAAACCTGAAGCCTTAAGGTAGGTGTACCCAAAGTATAAGCCCGTCCCCGTCTCCTGAATGAAGATCCGACCTGAGGTAGCATTGTAGTTAGTCTCAATGCCAACCACTGTCCCTTTCCGCAGAAAAAGTTCCCGGTCTACGATAGCATTCGCAGCGATCTCCAGGTTAGTCAGCTTCGGACCATTCCACAGACAGAACCACATAGCGGTTATGTCAGACTTGTAGTTCTCCTGGGCAACCTTTGGCAGGCCCACCACCGCACCAAAGTTATCGGAAATTCTCTCGTCATTGTTGAACTTAACCAACTCCGCCCACTCAATATCAGGGACTAATAATGGAGGAGTTAGTTTCGGGTACCACCCAACGGTAGAACCTGCGGAAAGTGGTGGGAGACCCGTTTTCGCTGTGAGCGCCGTAGCGTCGTAGTCGTATAGCTCCAGGGAAGCACCATTCGCTGTATAGTACAGCACCCCGGGGTTTGTAGCCGGTAACCCAGAGACAGTGCCGTCCGCCGCCCAGGTAAACGTCAAAGCAGTCGGTGTCCAGTAGATGTACTGCTGATCCTGGATCGTCGTTAAGGTGTAGTCGACATTCTCATAGTAGGTGGTGTCTCCTACGATGGTGTCCTTAAGTACTGGGATCCCCACGATATCCGAGTCAATGGGTACGTATGTATGCGGCTGGAAGCCCAGCAGTGCTGGATTCAGCTCATGGATGTACGCGCAGATTCCCCAGTAGTCCTCACTGCCGTCAATGATGCTACCCATGTACTTAATGAAGCCCGCGGAATAGCTGGAGTTGACCACGTCGCCTGGGTCAAGCAACGCACCAAGCTGGCGAGAGAAGGAAGACCAATCCGGGAAAGCCCGGGTAGAAGTACCGTACCGGATCGGGATATACAACTCATGCAGGGTCGCTGCGAGGGTTATCGACACCTTGGCATAACACTGCCGGGGAGGTGCTTCCGTAAGTGTGTAGTAGGGGTAGAATTCCGCGGTTGCCCCTACCGGCACAGGAGTAATAATGGACCAGTTAAGGAATAGCCCGGTAGTGGGTAGTGCCGTGGCGAATACTTTCGGACAAACCGTAGCATTATAGTAGTCGGCGTTGAACGGTATAGGGGCTGGGCTATCGATTATCAGCCGAGTACTGTCGGTGGGGTCAATGCTGTTAATGCTGTAGTAGACCTCCCCTATTTGGAGAATCTTTCCGGCGATTGCAGCAGGAAAGACTCCGTACTCGGTAGAGAAGGTTGTGCTGCTGACTACTCTCCCTGAGGTTCCGGAAGCGTCTACAGTGTACGCCGCGTGCTCCTCCGAGAGAATGATGTAGTTAATGCCCCCGGCAGTTCCAACCTGTGTAGCCAGATCTGTGTAGATATCATCCCGGGTGTGGATCAGACCAGCATTCCCCAACTCCAGGTCATCGGTAGTTAGGGGGTCTGTGCCTAGCTTGAAGATAGAGGTAGTGGTATCCCAGTCGTTATCGTCCTGGATCTCCCCCACATAACGATCATACCCAACGTACCCTTCTAGCTTATACGTCGGCGCAGGGATGAGTGTATTGAAGCCCACCCACTTACGCTGGTAGACAGTGGGAATGTCTCTAATCGACTTAGCATAGTCATCCTGCCAGGCACGGAGCAGCTGCCCGGAGGCTACTTGCATTAGCGAGGACCATACCGTAGTAAAGACACCACGATCAGACTTAGCCAACCTACCCCAGAAATCGGGGAGGGTATCCCAGATAAACTCTGCGTCTGGGACAGTCTCTAGCAAACTGTCGTCCGCACTAATCTCCAGCGTATGCTGGACCTCTTCACTATCGAATACGCCGTCGTTGACTGTTAGCCCGAAAACATAAGTGCCTGGCACCTGCGGGGCAAAGGAAGGTGTAGGTGCGTTGGAGTCGACACCACCAGAAAAGGTGTATGTCCCGGTCGGCATTGCCTCTAAACCATTGTTGGTAATAATGGCTCCGGTGAACACCTCCGAGATT
>Ga0080013_1002974_pt1 | contig 18778 bp, 42 predicted proteins | sample ETNvirenome_6_85_FD_69236 | JGI IMG/M metagenome (GOLD analysis project Ga0080013, IMG submission 69236) | Marine viral communities from the Pacific Ocean - ETNP_6_85 (SPADES assembly) (version 2) | ecosystem: Environmental > Aquatic > Marine > Oceanic | place: Pacific Ocean | collected 2013-06-19 | reverse complement strand
CTTCAGACTATGAGAAAGGCGTATCCCAAATTATTCTCTGCCCACAGAGTTGTTACTGCTAAGAAAAACTTAACATGGAACACTAAACCAGATTTTGCATGGCGACGGGCTGGCTCTAGAGCAGGCGAAGTTTTCACTGAATATAGAGATTGTCCCATAGAGGGGTTTGATTTCATCAAAGCCAATAAAGAAGGTGTCATTGACATTTTTAAAGAAATGTGGGATAATATTTGGAATCCTAAAAATAATAAGAAAAAAGAATCTCAAAAATGGGACATCGCCGGACAACCCAGTATATCGAAGCACGAGCTAATTGAAAACTATATTCAGACAAAAAAAGAAATTACTTGACAATCAGCGCAAAATTTCGTATACTAAATCAACAAGGAGTAGAAATGGCTGGCAAAAAGTGGGGATATAGAAATTTAAATAGACTTATCGATATGATTGCCGAGAGGGTAAAAAAGGAAGACCTATGCGATGATGGCACCTTATTGAGCACTCAATCGCGAAAAGAAATTGCCATGGGGTATTATTACGGATATGCAGCCTCTAAGCTTCCAGAAACTCAAATACCGAAAAGCGTTGATGCTGTCCGTGCAATGATTAATTTCATTGTGTCCTATCAAAAGCCGGAGGAAATGCTACAAAGACACGGCAATACTATGAAATTCAATGCAAAAGTAATTATATATTCCAGATTCAGACTGGAAGGGGAGCACGGCATCTCAATCACCGAAAGATCTATGTCTCCCCGATATAATTATTAAATTCCTTGACAAGCCCTTCTCTCTGGGCTATAATAAGAGAGAACTTTGGGGGTGTATCCCAGCCGTCTTATAAGCGGTGCGTTTCGCGGGTAACTTGGTTGCATGCGGGTTCAACTCCCGCCATCCCTACTAACACTTTGAAGGAGGTGAACTATGAAGTACGCTATTGCAATTGCTGCGTGCTGCTTTCTATCCGGTTGCGGAGACAAAGAAGACAGCGCAGCAGATACTGGCGAATCAGCAGAAACCGCTGATACCGTGTAGTTTCTTTCAGCCGCTGGCACACCGGTTAATGTGTGCTTTGCCATTTTAGCTCAGTTGGCAGAGCAGCGGTTTTGTAAACCGCAGGTCATCAGTTCAAATCTGATAAATGGCTTTAACAAGCGCAGGTAGCAGATATATAATATGGGGCAGTATACGCTTCACGTCTGCCTGTTGGAACATGTAGGGGATTATGATTTGGCTTATTTACGTCCAGAGAACCAAAACGGAAGCTGGCCGGGATCCTCGCGAGAAGTAGGACCACTGTTAACTGCGCTTGTTATTCACTTTCAAGGAGAAGAGATGGAAAAGACAAAGGAATATCTTACAGGATGGCTCAACGCCATTGAAGATATTAAAAGAAATCCCACGATATTCATGCGTCCATCTGCGGAGCAGTATCCGCGCGAATATGTTAGTGGCTACCATGCCGGTAGAAATGCATTTAAGAATGCAAAGGCGGTTTCTGAACGAGATGATTCGGAAGAAACCAGTTATCTCATTGGAATTTAAGGAGGAAAAATGGGTATCAGTACAGCGTTTATTATAAGTATGTCATTCGGAGCCTTGTTCGCGGCTTTAATGATGATTGAATAAGAAAGGAGAAGTAATGCCAAGTGTACTATCGGGCTAAAGAGTTAGCCGTAAATAATGGAAGAACCTTTCATCTGGCTGCAATTTTACGCCGCAACGGAGGAGTCGTCAGGATCGGAGAGAACACCGACAAAACTCATCCACGCTTCAAAAGGCAGTATACAGACGGAACTTGGGCATCTCATATGCATGCTGAAATGAATGTATTGAGATTTGCCAAACCCGGCGATACCATCGAAGTCATTAGATTTTCGAAGTGTGGACATCAATGGACAATGGCAAAGCCCTGCCGCCTGTGTATGGCAGCTATGAGAAATGCAGGAATAATAAAGGTTCGATATACAAATTGGGAGGGTGAGTGGGAAGAAATTAAAATATAATTCGGGGTGTAGCGCAGTCTGGCAGCGCATCTGCTTTGGGAGCAGAGGGTCGCAGGTTCGAATCCTGCCACCCCGATTTTGGACCTTTAGCTCAGTTGGTTAGAGCACCCGGCTCATAACCGGTCGGTCCTCGGTTCAAGTCCGAGAGGGTCCACTTAAAAATAAAGCTTGACTTTTAAAAAATATTTTGGTATACTTATTAATATGGTGGAAGAAAGATTAAAAGTTGGCGACTTAGTTATGCACTCCGTAGAATTCAGAAAAGGTACCTCAACGGCTCTAAATTTTTGGCCAAAATCATCGAATGAATTTTGGGGTAGAGGGCTGGGTATTATAATCTCATTCGACGAAGATGGAGATCCGGTCGTTTACTTCACGAGAACCGGAACACGCGACAGTTGCTATTGGCAGGAAATAACAGGAGTTTTTAACAATGATTAGTAGAAAAATCTTTCTAATGGTAGTAGGCGACTACCTTTTTTACTTTACTTTAGGGCTGCTTGTAGGAGCGGCATTCTGCTAAATTAGGCACCCTTAGCTCAGTTGGATAGAGCATCGGCCTTCTAAGCCGAGGGCCATAGGTTCGAATCCTATAGGGTGTACCATTTATGTCTGTGAGCGTGGATCGCAGTCCTGACGGGGGCGAGACTGGTTCAATTCCAGTAAGGGAAACTCCAGGTTCAACCCCTGGCACAGACACTTATTCCGACATAGCTCAGTTGGTAGAGCAATGGACTGTTAATCCGTGGGTCGTAGGTTCAAGCCCTACTGTCGGAGTTTTCCGCTGATTCGTCGGAAATAAAATATAACGAACCCGCTCCGGCGACGGTCACAGTCGGGGGTTGCCGGTTATCCTTGGACGCAGAAAACCGGTTCTTTTTAAATCCAGAAAGACTACTTATTGCGTGGTCTTTCTTCTTTTTCTATCTTGTAGAACACCAGTGATTGACACTACCACCTTTGAAAACTCATGGTGGCAAATGGAGGGTCAAAGCTGGTGTTTTAATTTTTCAGAAGATGCAGACACATCAGGCGAAAATAAATTAATAATATATGAAGCGGGCCAATATGACGATTGGGGTATTTGGAGTTTCGAAGAACCAAATGAGTATTGGGTTGATGACCAGCACATTGAAGTGCTAACTGACGGTGACTGCTGGGATGTGAGTTTAAATCTGGCATCCCATCGAGCATGCGAATGCGAATTGGACTTACGACAAACAGGTGATTTCTTGATTAGCGACTATAAAACTATAAAACTTCCAAGCCCGATTCAGCCTCTTCGAGCGGCTGAGGACATCGGAGTGCCCGACTACATCGACCTTTCCGGTCGATTTTATCAAAAATATATAATAACTTGTGATTCACAATATCTCTCTTACGCCCAGCATTATCTCAAGGTTGCCGAAGAGGTCGGCCTTTGCGTAATAGAAGAGAATGAAACTCAGGAATTCTTCTTTGACAATCTCCTGACAAAATAAATGTTGACTTTCTGAGTCAGATCGGATATATTATAGAGACAAGGAGAAATAATATGAGCAACATAATCTATGAGATAGGAGAATGTGAGCTTTCAATCCACGATATTGTCGGATTGAATCTGGTGATGGAGCATATGTCAGATAATAAGTATGATTTGACAGAGGAGGCTCCATCGTGGATGAGGCACGCACTCGATATGCTGGTTCTTGAGGGGATTTTGCAAAGGATCGGAGTGCCTGACAACTGGACAAACTCTTGGAGCCTGACAGCGGGAGGCCAAGAATTCGTGGAAGATCCTGAGACATTGGCGGATATTAATATGGTGACCGAGGTGGCTGATATGGCCAGCGGCTTCTATAACTGACTTTCGAGGCTGTGATATCAAGCCTTGACAATCACCTGACAATTAAAATCTTGACTTCTTCGCCAGATGATCATATAATATAAAGACAAGAGGGAGAAATATCATGATCAACTTGATTACGCTACTGTTTGTCGTTATGGGCGTGTTTGTCGGCGTATATATGGAGGAAGCACGATGAAAGTCGGTGATCTGGTAAAAATTAATCGCCACATGCTTGGTGTTCCCATGGGCAGCCATGGGATAATCATTAAGACCAAACGGTCAGTATTTGGCGACGTGTGGGTGGTTCACATAGTCCAATTGATCGGATCCAGTCGTGTTAACGCTTCCCTCCCAATTTTGAGCAGCAACCTGGAGGTTGTAGCATGAAAGTCGGTGATGTGGTAAGGTCAAAGCCGTGGAGAGGGCATTACCTTTGGGTCGTATTGAAAGCGCCCGATCTACTTGATCAGATATACGTTCTATCGGTAGAGCACGGTTTTACGACGCACCTAAACAAAGATATGCTGGATGTGTTCTATGAAAGTCGGTGATCTGGTTCGATATAAGGACTTTGGCCCCAGCGGCATCGTAACCAAAGTATGGATTCATCCCCATCTCAGTACGCCCGAATCGACGAGATATCAGGTTTATGAACTCGATGGCGATCATGAAGGTGAGTTTCATTGGTGGGCGGACACTGACGGATCCAAATGGGAGGTAATCAGTGAAAGTCGGTGATTTAATCAGAGATATCAGGGACGCCTATGGCTCGATAGGAGTTGTCACCAGAATAGACCACGAACACAAAGACTCAGATCGCTACTGGGTATATTGGATTTCTGGCGATCCTAACTTCATCGAGCATACCACCAGCGAATATTTAGGCAGCGAACGAAAGTGCGTCTATAGACTTGTGACATCCTCTTGACAAAAAAGTTCTTGACTTTCTTGTCAAATGATCTTATAATATAAAGACAAGGAGGAGAAATATGACACTCATCAACGCATATGAACGAGCAATTCTGGAGGTGTTCTCTGCTGAACGCTCTGAAATCTACTTTACAACTGAGGAATACGCGACTCTCCTGCACATTGAGTCTGGATCGGTCCCGTCTTGGAACCTCACTTCTGCCGATAGTTGGTCCGAAGTACAGGATCTAACCTCAGAATACTACGGCTCCCACATCTATATCGAAGCCGTGAACGATGCACAATTTGCCGCCTACGAGGTATAATGATGTTTGAACTTATATTAATCATTGCTCTTGTTTTCTATGTCCTCGATAACCTATTTCCAAAGAGAAGATAATGAAACGCGGAGATTTAATTAAATATGTCTGTGAGGACGAAAGCGGCGAAAGATGCCATCGATGCACTTTTTGCACTCCTCATGCCTTATTCGGCTTTGATGACGTTCCAACAAAAAAATCCAATCGGATAGGCGTAGTCCTCAGCCAAGCCCCAGATGGTGCATGGTGGTGCCAGTTTGATTTTGGCAAATGGGACGTTTGGCCTAATGAAGTGGTGGTCCTCAGTGAAAGTCGGTGATCTGGTATCAAAGTATGTCAAGCGGGACGATCGCAACAATCGCATGATCGAAAAGATCCTATATGGCGTGATTATCAACATAGAAGCATCAGAACTCTACGTTAAGGTTCACTGGTTCGGTGATTACGGGACTTTCTGGACAAATATTTGGGATATGGAGGTGATAACTTGAAGATCGGAGATTTGGTGAGAATCTCAGAAGAGATCCCCCACAACGTACGCTCCCTCACAGCACCCAGAGGATCTTTGGGGGTCATCGTGGGCAATGCCACAGATCTATATCAGCAATGGCACAAATTCAACCCAGACTGGGAACCACGCGCTCCACGGTGGAACGTTTATTGCCCTGAGATGCTTGAAACCTATACAATTTTAGAATCTGAATTGGAGGTGATCGAGTGAAAGTCGGTGATCTAGTTTATAACCAGTCAATCGAGACATGGGGGATGATAACGAAGATTGAAGAGAATAAAATTAAATGGACTCACATCGATTATTGGATTAGAATGTATTGTTTCGACAACGGCAGCACAGAAGTGGCTTCCAATCTGGAAATTGTATCCCTGACAAACTCCTCACAAAATAAATCTTGACTTTTCAGCCCATCTGGTCTATAATAGTATAGAAATCAAGGAGAAATCACATGCCCCGTATCACATACGCCGATCGCTTCGAGGCTTTGCTCGCCAAAGACTACATAAGAAAGAGAGATCGCCAGTTTTTGGAGAGCCTGTACACATATTACAAGAGCAATCGAGTCCTAACATCAGGCAGAAGGTTCCATTTCATCCGTTTGGAAAACCAATATCGCAACCCGCCAGCGGTGACATCAGAAGATAAAGAATTGCTTGCGGAACTCGATACACTTATTTCGACGCTCGATATCATCGATGATGAGCGCGGCCAGACAATCCTTGCAAGCTTTGGCGAGCAACTGCGCAGCGGAAGGGTGCTTTCCCCCAAGCAAATGGCCGTCGTCGAGGAAAAACGAGATGTGTGCTCGGAGAAAAACATCCAGCAAGCACGACAATGGAAGGATACTTGGAATTCTGAGAAAGCAGAAAAATTTAATATTTGCGCAAAATATTATGATAATGCAGGATATTTCGGCAATATCGTAGTCAAGGTAAAAGTCGATCCTGAATATGTCCCTTCCTTCGGTGAATATAAGAAGTTGACCGAAAACAAGTATGCCAAGAAGATTTTGGCTGGCTGGTATGGCACTGCAAAATACGAACTTGGCGATATGGTGCAGGGATCGGCAAATGCCCCATGGACCGCCAGAGATCTGACATTGGGCACCATTATCAAGGTTAATCATATCATACCGACATCAGCATCAAGAGGAAATAAAAAATATTTGGTGATGGACCTGCTGACCACCCGACAATTCGAGATGGAAGAGCGTCACTTAAAACAGGCTAAGAAGCCCAAGAAAAAGAAGTAAACATTTCCTTGACAATTAAATTCTTGACTTTCCCCTCCAGATGACCTATAATATATACAGTTGAACAAAAAAAGGAGCGTTCACATGGCCAGAAAGACTCACTCTGTCGCAAGGCTACTTGCAAAGACCAATTTCCTGCTTCAGAAGCCGGACTTTCAAATCTCTCTTGACCAAAAGCGTATTCTATGCATGGTTATCGAGGATGTCCTCCACAGCACCGGCAATTACGAGGGCTTCGGATACAACGATCCCTATACCCCAGAGTTGGGTTCTCCCGCCGGTTATCGTCGGGGCTACTATGTCAGCCGGACTTTGAGGTCGGCATACCGCACCTTTGAAGCAGAGTTGAAGAAAAACTACTTTGAAACAGCCTCCAAGGGGAATTAAATTTTCGGGATGATAGCTCAATTGGTAGAGCACCGGCCTTTTAAGCCGTAGGTTCTGGGTTCGAGTCCCAGTCATCCCACCACCTTCTCCATAATCAGCAAAGAAGCAACAAAATAGTTTCCTGACATTCTCTTGACAATTAAATTGTTGACTTCTTGCTCAGACTGATATATATTAATAGAGTCAAGCAAGACACCAACCAAAAAAAGGACCACTACCATGGCTGTCGATTTCAATACTTTCCTGAGCACTGCTCCTCATATCCTTGATTGCAGGCTTCCTGTCCTCATTCGTGGTCGCCATGGCGTCGGCAAGTCCGAGGTCGTCTATCAGATCGGTGAGCAGCGCGGACTTCCTGTGGTTGAACGCCGAGCATCACAGATGACTGAAGGCGATCTGCTCGGACTTCCCGATACCACCGACCTTGCCGATGGTCGCCGAGCAACCACTTGGAACGCCCCAGATTGGCTGGTGGAGGCATGCACAACCGCTGTTGTCCTCTTCCTCGATGAAGTTGACCGCGCCACATTGGAGGTTCGTCAAGGACTTTTCGAACTTACCGATAGCCGCAAGATCAACGGCTGGAAGCTGCACCCTGATACCATCATTGTTGCGGCAGTGAATGGCGGCGAACATGGCCAACAATACCAAGTTGGTGAGATGGATCCTGCCGAATTGGACCGCTGGACTGTCTTCGATATCGAGCCTTCCGTCGAGGATTGGCTTGGCTGGGCGAAAGACAACGTTCACAGTCTGGTTTGGGACTTCATCACTCATCAGAGCGATCACCTTGAGCATAAGGATGATTTCGAGCCGAATAAGGTCTATCCTTCCCGTCGCTCTTGGAAGCGATTCAATGATACTGGAGTTCGTGCCGGGATCTTCGAGGACGGTGCTTCTGATGTGCTGATTTATCAACTTGCGAACTCCTTTCTCGGCTTCGAGGCTGCTTCAGCCTTCCGTGATTTCGCTCGAAACTACTCTTTCGCAGTCACTGTTGAGCAGTTGATCGATGAAGGCGACTTTTCCAAGGTTGTTAACTGGACTATCAATGACCAGTTGGCGATGGTCGAGAAAATCTGTGCTTCTTCCCGGATTACCACCTTCCTCAACGATAACGCTGTTTCAAACTTGGTTAAGTTCTGGCACATGTGCGATGGTGAAGTGGCCATGAAGTTCCACACGATGATTACCAACCTTAAAACTGAGGAAAACCCTGATTACGGTCAGCAGATCACCATCCGTATCCACCCTGACATCAAGGATCGCTTCATCAAGTTGGTCACTGGTCAGGAGTAATGCAGGTCGAACCTGGGGATTTGGTGACCCTCCATCGCAGCGGATTTGATCGCGGCAGCAGGGAGCGTCGAGAGAAGAGGTTGGACCGGATGAATCAAAGACACGGGGTAGGAATTGTGCTCCGCGTCTTTGAAAAGGCAGGTGCTAACTACGCTGTCATCCACTGGACAAAAACGACAGAGGAGATGACATTGGATGTCGGTTTCCTCAAAAAGCACGGAGAAGGCTACTAATGAAGAGTGTATATCAAGAAAGAGAGGTGGGAGATTTATTGACTCATATTGAGGATTCAGGAGTATATATGGTCATTTCCAAGGAGCAGATGAAAAGATATAAGAAAGTGACCAGATATGTCTATAAAGTATACTGCTTCAAAACTGGACAATTCGAAACCCACAGAGATGCTGTGGTCAATGCAAGATTCAAACTCAAGTTAGAAGGTAAACAATGAGCAACTACTACATCAGCGCTGTCGATCTCCGCGTGATCAACGGGAAAATTGTTCCCATCGAAACTGTACTTACAAAGCCGTGCGACGAAAAGACCGCTCGCTATGTGGCTTCTAAGTGGAAAACCGCCCTGGAGATGAAAAACCTACATGTAAACCGGTATGGCAACGGATCCGAATACCGCAAGTTGATGGCCGATCAGTCAAAGCGCAGGAAGAAGGCGCGAGATCTCACAGTCGCAGAGGTTGTCGAGATCATCGGGCAGGTCGAGGAGGAGATAGGAGGAGGATCAACCTCCGATATCGCCACTTGACAATCACTTAACAATTAAGTCCTTGCAATTCTTCTCAGAATGTACTATATTATAGAGACAAGGAGAGAAAATGACTAAAAACTACGTTCTCAGCGAACACGTCTTCCGCCTCCTCCGAGATGAGCCTTTCTTTGCGGCTTTTTCTCGGAGGATTCACAAGCGGGCTACTGATATCATCCCTACGGCTGGCGTGATGATCAACAAGCAAACCCAACAATTCGAACTTATGTACAATCCGCAGTTCTTTGCTGAACTTTCGGATGTTCATGCTCAGGGAGTCCTTAAGCACGAGTTCTATCACATCATTCTGGAGCATGTAACTGGCAGACGCCCTGCCGATGGCCTCAAACGCATTGACAATATCGCCATGGATCTGGCCATTAACAGCCATCTTCAGGGCGAATTGCCATGTGAGAAGGATCCTGGCCCTATCATGCCATCTGGTGAGCCGATGATCGGCTGCTTTGCTGGCGAGGGCATTTTCAAGGATCTTCCTGCTTATAAGACATATGAGTGGTATCTCAATGCTTTGAAGGATATGGTCGATAAAGAGCGTGAAAAGTCCGATTCCGGCGACGGTGGAGAAGGCGAGGGCAGCGAGGGATCTGGCGATCCTTTCGGTGGAATGGACTCTTTGGACAATCACGACAGTTTCGGCGATGCATCCGATCAGACCGGTCAGGATGCCATGGACATCGCAAAGGAGCGTTTGAAGCAGAATCTCAAGGATGCAGCCCGAGAGGCCAACGCCCGATCCAATGGATGGGGAAGTGTTCCTGCTGACATGAGAAAGCAGATTATGCTGGCTTGTAAGTCATCTATCAACTGGCGAGCAGTGCTCCGCTACTTCGTGAAAACCAGCGAGCGAGCAGACCGACGCTCAACACCTCGGCGCATCAATCGGCGCTTTCCTAAGATTCATCCTGGCAAACGGGTTCGTCGGCATGCCAAGATCGCGATCAGCGTCGATCAGAGCGGATCTGTCGATGATGGAATGTTGGCCTTGTTTTTCGCCGAATTGAACAAATTGTCTGAACTTGCCACCTTCACGATTATCCCCTTTGATACTCGCGTTGACGAGAGTCTGGTCTATATCTGGAAGAAGGGTGAGAAACGAGTTTGGGAGCGTGTTATGTGCGGAGGGACTGATTTTGACCCTCCAACCAAGTATGTCAACGATCGGGACTTCGACGGTCACATCGTTTTGACTGATATGATGGCACCAAAGCCTGTTTCCAGCCGCTGCCAGCGCATGTGGATGACCACTGAGGATTGCGCTAATCATCCTTATTTCACAACTTCAGAGCGGGTTATCGCCATTAAGGCGTAGTTGTTGACAAACACCTGACAATTAAAATCTTGACTTTCTGATCCAGATCGGATAAATTATAAGAGCAAGGAGAGAAAACCATGAAGGTTAGCGAACTTATCGAGCAGGCACAAGCAATCCTCGAAAAGCATGGAGATATCAAGATTACGACACACACTCCCGGAGAGAGTGAATTCCACCAGGGCTGGCCAGTCCAAGCCTTCCAAATGATGACGTTTGAAGAGGCTGATGAGGCTTTTATCTGGGGCGGGGATTGGGGCTGGAGTGAGGGCGACAAAATCGCCGTTCTCGTTCTTGGGCATGGTTGAAAGCCAACTATCAAGTCCTGACAAACACCTGACAAAATAAATCTTGACAAACCGACTCAGATCGGATAAATTATAAGAGCAAGGAGAGAAAATGATCTATGTAGTGATCGAGAACCAGTACGACAAGAACGTGAGCACGCCATTTAAGGAGGTTGTCGGCGTTTTTTCCTCAGCAGCGAGTGCACAAGCGCACGTCTATGGACTTGAGGAGAATAACTACCTTCCAAGCGGAGTTTGGCAGATCACCTATGATATCGACACCCACACACTTGATGTGTTGGGCGCATAAACAAGGAGAAAACACAGATGGCAAGTAATATATACCGAGTTATGACCCGCGATCAAGCGGTTAATGAGTTCGAAATGTTCGTTTTACCCACGGTTATCGAGCATTACGAGCAGGACGGCATCATCGATGGCCCTGCACGTCGAGAAGCATGGAACAACTGGACGGATAGTTTATGCAAGGATAATCAGATTTCCGACTGGCAATACGCGAACTGGACACAACCACGCTGCTGCGGAGCATAAAGCAATGGACAAAACACGACTTACAACCGACATTTCCTATGTCAATTCTGTGGGAAGCGCATTTAAAATTCACGTCGAGCCAGATGGAGGTTTGATCCTCTATCATAAAGATCACCCATCTGAAGACCTTCAAACCGTCGTTATGATGCGGCCGGATGCGCGCATGCTGATTGCGCTGCTTGAACACGGACTTTCCGTCAACACCCTCCAGCAGAAACTTGAAGAGCGAGGATCAAACTCATGAATGAACGATACATCCAAATCAATGATCATCCCACCACAATTCGCTGCGATTTTGAAGGTCTTGAAAACGCGCGTTCATGCTCGATTAACGATTTCATCCTCAATTATCTACGCTACGAAGGTGGTTTTGCCGCAAACCTCCGACCCATCGAGGATAGCGACGTTTACCCCGATGGCGAGTACAGCGAGATCCGCATCATTATCAGGAATACCAACGAAGAACCTGAAGAATCCGAAGACGAGGAGAACTACTAATGTTTCAGATCCACTGGGATAATTCGCATTCATGCGGCATTTTCCCGGAAACTTACGAAAACTACGAGGATGCCCGGGCATCGGCCAGAGACTGGCTTCTAAGCATGCTTTTGGTAGATGATGACCCAGCAACCGCACGAGAAGAGTACTCATACACAATTGTGGAGGTTTCAAGCCGATGACCATCACTCGCCGCCAAAAGGCTATTAAATACTGGAATCACGAGCGGCACCGCGCCGATTGCCATGGTCTGTGGGAAGAAGCGGAGTATCAAACTGAACTTTTAGCGGCTGTTGATGAAAAAGCACGCGGAGACAACCTTATCTGGGACGCCGACCGGGAGTCCTATATCGAACTGCCTTTTGAGGAGCGAACATGGCACAGAACCTACTAACTAACCCGATCAACCTTGCCCATTCAGCGCTTAGAATGCTGTCAACCGAGCAGCGCGATAGCCTCGATGTCCTCGAATTCTGCGAGCTATCCGAGCAAATCGTAGTTAGATGGTCGGAAGACTGGCCAGAAGACGCCGGATTCGGATCCAGCGACAGCACCTATATGCTGCGCGATCTGCTTCAGAGCGCAGGATTCAAGACCCATTTCGTCAATCACAGTTTGGCTGTCATGTCCTCTTGACAATCACTTGACAATTAATCTCTTGACTTCTACCCCGATTGATGCTAAATTATAGATGTCAGCAAGAAAACTGACAAATCAACTCACTCCCTGGAGAAAATGATGGAAAATCGACTTCTAAACTCTGATGTCGTCAAGTATTGGACTGCTGGCCGCGAGGGCTGCTCTCACACCAGCAACCTCCGCACCGATGGAAATCGGCTTTGGTCCTACAATCTGCTCATCGGCGCTACTGTCGGCGGCGAGAAGGTTCTCGCAAATTACACAGCGGCTGGTGAATTTCGCTCGATGACCACTTCCTGCCATGTCGGCAAAGCGCGATTGTCCGCTTCCGAGGTCGTTCATCCCGAATTCTTCCGCCTTTCCGGCTTCGGCCGCAGCTAATCACTCTTTCACTCTAAAACAGAGGTTCAAACTATGAAGATTCACAATATCACTTTCAACGCCAGCAATTGGGTTGATGGCGAGCAGACCCTGAAATATCGCGAACTTAAAGACGGTCGCGTGAAGTTCGATTATCGAGGAGAATCCTGGGTTATGAGTCCAATCCTCCGCCAGAGCGGCGGCTGGGACTTCATGGAATGCAAGGTTTATCGTGCAAAACGAACAGTCAGCGAATATCCTACGGTGAAACTGATGAAATCTGAACGCGACGATGAGTGGTGCGCTACAGACGACGATTACCTCAATGGCATCACAAGAGAGCATTCAAGCAGGGTTATCGCGGCTTGCCAGATCCTGGCCAACATCATATGATGCTGCCCTTCGAGAAAGGCGAGTTAGTATCTGTGGTTTGGAAGCATGACCCGGATAATCCAGGTCTTTACAAACGCTGGTATGGTGCCTTGTTCGTATTTATTCAGCAACATACATGGACCGGCGCTGTGGAATTATACAGTATCAAAGCGCAAAGAATGATATCCCACCGGCTTGACATGTTTCAAAGCCTACAAACGAGAAAGGAGGTTTGAAGAGATGAATCTCCCCTTTACCAAAGGTGACCTTGTAACTGTGAAATGGCTACCCGGCACCTACATGAATGCTGAGGCGAAGACCGCGCGATATGGCACCTTGCTGGTGCATATCGGAGATCCGATACCGGGAAAGGTAGTTAGAATGTACAGTATCAAGTTGGCATCAACCGTCACACTGCCGATTAAGCGCTTAGAAGTTATCGAAATAAGGAAAGGGAAGACATGAACATTGAAATTGGAGCTACAATCTTGATTAAGGCGGCATCTGGCGCTTGTAGGCGTACAAAGAACCGTATCGAAGAGCACGGTGCCGAGGGTTTTATCATTAAGGATTTCACGCCTGGATCGTGGCTTTTCGGAGGCGCACCAGCCATTAACGTGAAATCCGCCGTTGAAGGCGACGATTGGTTTGGTTGGCTTCCATTGCCTGAAATCGAGGAGCAGAGTTGAAGAGAATGATGATATACCTATTTGTTAGTCTATTATTGCTTGCTTATGTTGTCTATGGCCAGCGGATCGTCAGTGAGCCTGTCAAAGTCTCCTCGATAACCGAGGATAAAGGCTGATTTGTCATTTGTTGACATTCTCTTGACAAAGATTTCCTTGACTTTTGCCCCCAAATCGCATAAATTATAAGGGTGAGCAAGGGATCTAACCTCAAATTCGGAGTATCTCACATGGCTAACTTCTCCCCTTTCCAAACCGCAGTTATCAGCGCGGTTACCGAAGGCCAGAATCACATCGTCGTGGATGCCAAGGCAGGAAGCGGAAAATCCTTCACCATCCTCGCGAGCATCGAGAAGCTTGCTTCTCAGCACGATTTGCGCGGTGGCACCCTTCTGATGGCGTTCAACAAGTCCATTCAGGAGGAACTTACTGACAAATGCAAGACCAAGGGAATCCCTACGGGCGGTTTCAATGGTTTGACGGTCAAAACCTTCCACAGCCTCGGTTTCTCGGCTTGGATGCGCTTTATGGGTCGCAGCGTCAAAGTCAAGGTTGATGACCGCAAATCGTGGAACATCATGAACAACGCTGTTCGAAACAACGTTTTCGAGAAAGAATTCATCTCAGAGTACGGCTCCACTGCGGCGAAGCTGGTCGCGTACGCCAAGAATGAGGGAGTCGGCTGTGTCATCGATGGCGTCAAGATCGGCAATACTGCCGATGTCTACGGCCGGATCTTCAATCATCACTGCATGATGCTTCAAAACGAGGATTCCGAGCTTTCCGAGGCTATCCGGCTTGCAATGTGGCTTCTCCGGGAGTCTGCCCGCGTCAAGACTGTGATCGACTACAACGACATGCTGTGGCTTCCTGTCGTATTCCGGGCTTCCTTCTTCCGTAATCAGCGAGTCTTCGTTGATGAATTGCAGGACACCAACCCGCTCCAGCTTGAGATTGCAGTTAGAAGCCTGAAAAACAGCGGCCAGTTCATCGGTGTCGGCGACCCGAATCAGGCGATCTACGGGTTCCGTGGTGCTGATAGTGATGCTTTCAACGCTGTTATCGACCGCTTCGGTGCCACCGTCCTTCCGCTGTCCATCTGCTACCGCTGCCCGAAAGCAGTGATTGCAGCAGCACAATCGCTTGTCCCTGCCATCGTCGCTGCCGATGATGCCGATGAGGGCGAGGTTGTCGATATTATCGACTATGATGCTAAGTTCTTCGAAGGCGGCGATATCGCAGTTTTGTGCCGCAATAACGCGCCTTTGATCGGCATGGCTTATGGTCTGCTCCGCCGAAATGTCCCGGCCAAAGTGCTTGGTCGTGATATTGGTGCTGGAATGCTCAATCTCATCGACAAGATGAACGCTCTGGACATCGAGACTCTGATTTCCCGCCTTGAAACTTATTTTAAGCGTGAGCACAAGCGTGCAGAGGAGAAGGGACAAGAGCAGCGCTTGCAGGCACTTGAGGATCAGGGGGCTTGCATGCAGGTTTTCATCGACAACCTGACCGAGACTAACCGCACCGTTGCTGGCCTCAAACGTCAGATCTCCACTTTGTTCGATGACAATGGCTCTGCTGGTGTCACTCTTTCCTCCATTCACAAGTCGAAAGGTCGCGAATGGCCAACCGTCTGCATCCTCGATCGTGATTTGATGCCTTCTCCCTGGGCAAAGCGCGCATGGATGCAGGTCCAAGAGGCCAATTTGGAGTACGTCGCCATCACACGCGCCGAAAAGACGCTTTGCTACATCAATTCCGGCTGCTGGTCAGACGACAAGTAGTCTCCATCGGTCCTCTCCTCCAAAGCCCTGCTTCAAGCGGGGTTTTCCTTTATCTGAGAATAGGAAGTTTTAAACATGCTTTTCAAGCGAATCCACAGAACCGCTCTCAGAGGCTCTCAGGGCGTCCTGACAGGCTCCACGGGTATGCTGACACTCCAAAGCGCTCAGAATGGACTACAGAGCCTCTCAGGAGCCTTACAGAGCAGATCCCGGCATCTTCGGAGGTCACAGGATCACCGGTGGCCATGGCTCGTATCATGCGCGCGTATGGAGAGCAGATCGTCAAATATGGGGCATACAGGCACTCAGGACGTCCTCAGAGGCATCCTACAGCCTTTCAGGTGTCAGCACACTACAGAGCGCTCAGGAGCCGCTCAGGAGCCTTACAGAGCGCTTTTAAGAACTTTCGATAGAACCTCCACTTTCGGGCAGTCGCTGATATCAGGGGTTCAAACGGATCGGGTTCTGCACCGTAGGATCTGCCAGGATCAGCCGATTCCAGCGCCGTCAGGGCGTCCTGAGCGCTTCCTGACTGCTTCAGAGTGTCAGCACACCTCAAAGCGCTCAGAACGCCGTACAGGGCACGTCATGTCTCTTGACAATCACTTGACAATTAAATGCTTGCAATCCATGGCCAGAACTGATATATTTATAGTGTGCCGAGGGATCCGGCACATGGCATCCTGCCAAAATCACTGAGAACCGAGGTTCTAACTATGACCACCACCGTTTTTCTCCCTAAACTCCGCCCCACTGCTAACTCCAATGGTCGATATGTCAGCTTCTCCGATGGTAAACGCCAGATTCGCGCTGCTCTCAAGAAAGCAGGCATCGAGGCTATCGGCACCTTCCGCCCGAGAAACAGCAATCGAAGCCAGTTTTCGCTGGCTGTCACCGGTGGCTCCATCGTCGCAGATCGCAAGGTGGGCGCGGAAATGGTGTTTGTACCTGCTGTTATCAAGCAGTGGAGCGATCTGACCGACGCAGAGAAGGCCGAAATCCTCGCGGTCGGCTGATATCACCCCTTCAACCTCAACAAAGGAATTATTATGGATCTAACTGAACTTCACAACGGCATCAGCTACGAGACTCGAAACACAGTCCGAACCTGGACAATCAACCTTTATTCTCCCGATGAGGACGCGCCAGCAACTACGGGCGAACCTGCCTTATGGCGATATGTCATCTATGACGACGAGGATCTCATCGTTGAAACTGACTTTTACAGCAAACGCCGAGAAGACACGTTGGCCTTTGCATGCACCGTGATCGCGAAACTTGAGGATCAAGCACAAGAAACCGACAGCAACACCCTCCACTTCACCAATTCTTAAGGATCAAAGTAATGAATACCACAATGGACAACTCAGTGAACACCGCTTATCGGCTTGCAATGTCACTTATGGCGGCTGGAGCCTGGATCGGCTCTCAAAACGAAGAGTCAACGCCTGAAATCGATGAGCACCTCGAAAGCGAGCTTATCAAGTTCGTTATGACAGCATACATCCCAGCAGAGGCATAAATTATGAGTGAACAAGTTCAAAACCGGCTTATCGTCGGGGTGATTATCCTGGCGTCCATTCTCGCCATGCTAACTGTGTATTCAGGGGGTGCCAGCGCTGGCCGCGTTGAAGCCTGTGAATCGATGTGTGGCGGAGAAGCACGTTGGATCCTTGATAATCACGGACACTGCGGCTGCATCATGATCGACCATGTTTATGCACCATCTAACTGATAAATTGAAGAGGAGAATCAAGCAAGTGGATATCGTGCTTTCAAACTACCAAGCCATCGGCATCGCAGAGGGATTTATTCCTTGTGACGATGAGGATCGCTATTACGCTGCTTGGCAGCACATTATCGACAATGGCTTACATCGGTCTTTACAAGGCTGGTATGGGCGAACTGCCAAAGTGCTCATTGAATCTGGACTTTGTCGAGATCCAGAATAAAAAAGAAATTTCTTGACTTCCATCTAAGACTCTGTCATAATACAAGAGCAATCGGGGATTTCCCCCACCAACCCAAAAGGACCATTAAATGCCCACTTCCGTATCCGCTACCGACTTCCGCGTGAACTTCACCCGCCTCCTTCCAGAGGTTATGGCAGGTGGAACCGTCAATATCACCAAGCACGGCAAGACCATTGCTCGGCTGATGCCCGGTAATGTAATTGCAACGCCGAATGACACGATCAGCGCTACTGCTGTCCGCGTCAAGTTCAAGAGCCTCATTGCTCGCCTTTCCGCAGGGGAAACCTTCCATATCACGAAGCACAATAAGGTGCTTGCTTCCCTGACTTCCAACCGTATCGATGTTTTGACGCCGATTACACCAAAGTCCACTGTCAACGTCGAGAATGACGACACCGAGGAGGAAGCAGCCTACAACGCCACTAATGACGCGATGGATCGACTGTCTGAAGACATGAACCCGGTTACACCGGATACCCCTGCTTCAACGCCGGGTTTCTCGCCTTCTGGATATCGTCTTGATACTCTGACGCCGATTACGCCGGAAGATGCTGCAATGTCGGACGCTCTGGCTGATATCGAGGCTTCCGAGGAGGTTATCGATGAGGTCGAGACTTCTGAAGCAGATATCGTTGATATCGAGGCTGCAACGCCTGTAACCCCTGTGGGCGACGATGATCACCTTGACACGCTGACTATGAAGGAGCTTCATTCTTTCGCTAACAAGCACAATATCACCATTCCTCCACGCTCCCGTAAAAGCGAGGTTAAGGCTGCAATTCGCGCTGACATGGTGGATATGAAGATTGATGACCACGATTGGCTCGATGAGGAGCACGACGACGATTATGATGCTTTCTTCGCCGAGCTTGCCGACCGCTCCGAACGCCGCCGCCAACGTCGCAATACGACGGTTTAGTCGAGAGCCTTAAGTTATGAATTACTCACAGCCGGTTGACTACTGGAAAGCTGGACAGTTAGTAACTTTAGACTTCTATGGCCAACCACACCTTGCAGA
>Ga0080013_1002973_pt1 | contig 18778 bp, 5 predicted proteins | sample ETNvirenome_6_85_FD_69236 | JGI IMG/M metagenome (GOLD analysis project Ga0080013, IMG submission 69236) | Marine viral communities from the Pacific Ocean - ETNP_6_85 (SPADES assembly) (version 2) | ecosystem: Environmental > Aquatic > Marine > Oceanic | place: Pacific Ocean | collected 2013-06-19 | reverse complement strand
TCAAATTTTGATCTTCTGCGAAAGGAGTGCTCAGAGCTATTTGTGATGTCTCAACGTCTACAAAATATTTTGATGTCTCTGCGGTCACTCTGGACTCATACTGTTCTTTTGTAATTCTTGTTAACCCCATGGGGTTTGTCGGACTTTGGTCGTTAACAACTTTTTGTTGAGACTTTATAACATCAGGTGGATAATCAACGTAGTTGTTACCTGGCACATTTGACAAGAAATCATAACCAGTGTCTCTATAAGACATCAGATCTTGAAACGGTATAAAGAACCTCTTAAGATCAAAACTAAGCTCTGCTGTTACTGAAGAGCCAGGAGTATTTTCTTTTTCTGGAACGGTGGAGCTTTTGTTGTTCGGCTTCATTCCAAAAATACCTTGCAAGATTGAACAGACTTGATTCTTTATTTGCATCAAGCTTGCTATGCCAGTGGGGTTTCCATAAGACGGGCTAATTAAATTAGTGATTTTAGACGTGAATTTGGAATAAGGCTCATACGCGGCGTCTAGATCATTTAATACGCCTTGCTTCGTTATATATGGCGCAGCCAGCATTTGGACCGCGATCATCATAACGAGAACGTTGTTTTTTATAATTTCATAATCTTGTTGAACTTGGTCATTATTTTTGAAAACATCGTTAAACTTGCTAACATCGTAATTAAAAAACCCAGCAGCAGTAGCATATGTATTGTATCTGTCTAAGGCGGGGGACATACTTTCCAACATAGAGTCAAGAGCGTTTCTCAGTACAGCCTCCGCGCCGTCTTGTATTTTTACTTGAATGTGATAATATGGAATCACGGAGTTAATTTGCCCTTTTGAATTAGGATTGTATTGAACTGGAGATGCGTCTAGCAATTCAAAGTGATGCACTCCTGAGTTTGTTTTTTCTGTTTGCAAGTACAAACGCTTTCCTACTTGACCAATGCTTTCAGATTTGCCAGTTAGTGGGTTGATTTTTGAGGGTCCATTAAAAGTAATTTCTTTTCCAGCGTTAGGAGCCATCGCAACAAAGTATTCTTTATCCGGCTCTACGCCTGGAGGGACTATGTGTGGAGAGCTAGCTTGAGCAAAAGGATGTGGAACCACTTTATCAATTTTAAAAAATGTATATATATTTTGTTTAGAAATTTCTTGCTTTATATATTCGGGCAAAAATGAATTATGGATTGCTCTAAACTTAGATTCTCTTTTTAACGCTTCATGAAAATTAAAACTAAAAAATAACCGAATCCCATTGTCAGGAGCTATAGATGGATGCAAAATTCCTAAAAGGGGCTTTTGCGGTATTGAAATGACAATTCTCTTCTCGGATGCTGCTTTGGCAAGAGGGGCATATATAGAACTTTCGATAAAAGAAAGATCAAATGGAATATCAAAGATTTTTTCTCTGATTCTAAAGTCTTGTATTTTTCTATTTTTTACCCTTCTTTGAATTAACGGGGTCGGTGGACCCTGGGCAACTCCGTTTGGATTAAATTGAATTCCCTCATACTGAGCCTTCGACTGATTATAATAAACTTGACCTTTCCAGATTTCTGAGCCTCCACTGTTTTTTGTGCCGTATACGAACCCAGTTTCTTTCAACGAGCCATCTTTAATAACCAACTCGGATTTTATGTCATTAAGATAAAACATGTGGGCACCAAGTTCATAATAATCAGTTGCATCGGGGTAGAAGTCAAAACCGAAATCATTAGCCATCTGGCTTACATTCAACCCTACGAAATAAAAATATGATAGATGTTGTGGACGAGATTCTACCAAATTAAAACTTGTATTAAAATTAAAGCTGTAATATCGTTTTCCATCATTATTTATTTCAACATAATTTTGATCTAATATCTGCGTATCCGCTTCAGGGTCATCTATGTCAATAACCTTATAATCATCTTGACTTGTATTATTCGACATAATATTGAAAAAACTAAATTTATCTTTTATATTAAACTTTAGCTGATCGTATATGTTAGATTCCTTAATCTGAACAATATAAATTCTTAAGTATTTTTTAAAATCTTGGTTTGAATACCAAGAGCTTATAAGATTGTCACCAAAAGTATCTTTTATGTTAAAATATAACTCTACTGATAGGGGATTGGAATCGTCTTGGTCAACAGGATTAACACCGCCGCCTTGCGGCGTTGCGCCTCCTTCCCCAGGGTCTATAACATGAGGATTGTCAAATACAAAGTCAGGTGCCCGATTTTGTAATACAATGCGATTTACCCTTGCTAGCGGAAGAAAATCTCCTAAAATTGATTGTGAAACTGCATCCATCAACAAACCTCCACATCTTCATCTGTCGTGCCATAAATGACGCCCTCTTCAGTTTGATCAGGGCAATCAAATTCTAATTCAATGTCTGTTTTATAATCTTTAATTTTATTTTCAAATTTAACATCACACAATATTTCATCTCGTATTTCTTGATCTACATCAATAGTAAAATAATGTTCAACATAATTTGGGTCGTTATATACGTCTTCATAGTTGATAGTTGCCATGTTATATTCTTCTGGTGTTTCGGCAAAATATAGTTGATTTAAAATTTCTATAGAATTGCCAAAAGAATCCTTGCCATCTTCAACCAAAAAAACTTCTATTTCAAAATTTTCAATATCTTTTACACCATTATTCTCTAAGACATCTAAAAAGACGTATTGCTGACTAATATTGTAAAAGCTACCATCGAAGTAGGGCTCGGAAGCTTGATCTAATTGAGCTTCTGGAACTGCGCTGGAGAAATTAATTTGCTCATCCATTTCTTCTCCCGGTGTTAATCCCGGTGCGGGGGAAGTGAAAGCTGTATAGTGCGCTTCAAGTTGTGGTATTTGTTGAACTTTTTCAGCCGATCCAGTATAAAAATCAACAGATGCGCTTAAAGGAGCTTTTAAAAAGTCTATTTGCCATGCTGGTGATTTTTCTGAATTTGGATTGCACGTACCAAGAGGCATAGACAAGGCATCTATTTTGTCTTGTATTTCTTGTTTCTTGGGGTCTTCTATGTTTAAAGTACCTCCAACAACTTGACTGTTTAATGTATTGACATACGTATCTATACCTCTAAAAACGTATTGTGCTTTAGTGTAAGATGTTAAATCTTTTATACGCTGTTGAGCCTCGTTTTGAGTTTCTGCGCCGGGTCCATATTCACCATCATATATAATGTCTTGATCATAAAAAGCATAATAAACTGGCTTTAGCTCGCCCTTTGAAAGCAAGTGTTTGCCATATTGAGTGAGTTGAATGTCCATCACATCTTCTTTTTTATCAAAAAATTCTGCCATAATTTTTATTTAATCCTTGGAATAGGAGGCGAAACTCCTAAGCTCTTCCCATCAAAATTATCTTTCTTTATAGACTTTACCTGAGCCTTTTTTTGAGGATCTACTATCTCTGGTTGGGAGCGGTTTGCAACACCTGCTTCTACTGGCTGGGGTATCTGCTGCCTCAATTGTTGTGCGGGATTGCTGGGTGAGTCTTGCTTCTTGCTCTTTCTTGGTCGTTCTTCTATCAAGGAATCTTCAAAACGAGGATCTACTCCTTTTGTAAATTTCACTGTTGCACTAATTTTTGCTAACTCTACCATCGAAAAGAAATCGTATGGCCAGTTATAACTATAATCAGGAGAGGTTTCTTTATTAGAATCACCGCTGCCAACTTGAAAATTAAATTTAAATCTTACATCATCTTTAGAGTCTGCTGTCATTTCATAGTAATTTGTTTTAGCCTTTTGCTTGACTTTAAAAACAAGCCATTGCGTCTTTGAATCAATTGTGGTTTTTTTGTTCGCTGGCGATGGCGTAAGTCCATAAAACTCATCTATCAAAAGAGGATGAGAGATGGAAGCCACAGAGGTCATTGACTTAGGCTCTTGCATGTCCATAAGGCTGTCAGGAGGTAAGTTTTGCCAAATATCAGACAAATCTTTCTCCTTAAGCTTATGTTTAAACTCAAAAAGATACATAGCAAATGGTTGTAAACTTTGATTAGTCACGAAATCAAACTTGGGCGGAATGACATATCTTTGCATTTTTCTAACCATTTCAGTAATGGATGCGCCAGGATTTTTTAACTGCCCTACCGGGACCTGGTCTGCGTTTATTTTGCCTAATAATAAATCTACAGTTTTTCTATCAATAGAGTAGAACTGCATTTTTCCGTTCTCTCTTCTTGTAAATGGTATGGCGATGATTGCTTCATAAATTTCTTTTTCGGGAGCTATTTGTCCTAGCCTTGTTTCCCCTTTCTTAAACCCAACAAGATCTGCAAGCGATCCAGTTCTTTCAGAAAGTCCAAGTTCTTCTACTTGAGGATCTTGAATAGACATGAAAAGCCCTGCTTCGGAATTGGCTGGAACTTGTCCGTACTGATGCCACAAGCCCAAAGGAACTGATCCTGTTGCGGACGACGGAAGCGTAACAGAGGAACCAGAAAAATCAAGAACAGGTGTTTCCCACTTAGGTTGAATGACCCATTGCAGAACAGCCGCATTGGGATCTTTTATTTCTCTTGGATTACCTGCGGGGTCTGTTTGCACATCTTTAACATTTGCTTTCTGCAAGAAGTTAAGACTCGATGTTAGCTGCATCATGTTTCGTGTGCATATATCATATGTGTCTGGAGTTATATCAAATTCAGAACTTAAAATTCTTTGCCCCGTTGGATAACGCCTAACCTCATGAGTTGTTTGCCCCAGAAGCTCATTAAGATCATATTCTCCTTCGTGAGTGGGGCGGAAAGTAAATTCAATTTCAGAATAACCATCATAATAAGGAGGAGTAAACGGAGTATATTCTATACTTCCGTATGAACTAAAGTTTGACCCGTCTCTGGTTCCACAGAAGAAAGTTTTTGCTGCACGAGTTGGAGGTCCGAATGAAGAACCATATCTCATGTTTTGAAACGGAATTTGTGATCCATAGTACTGCCCTGTCGATATTTTTTGGTGGGGGTTCGAAGTGAACCTTCGATAAATGTCGATTGTTGGAGGATTGAACTCCCAAGATGCTGTCGTGCGAGAAGTAAAGGCACTTAAGTCCCCCGTGGCTTTAAACAAATCAGCTATCTGTTTGCGGGTCCTAAATTTAGCGTTAGAGACAACCACTCTCATTTTGTATTCTTTTGGATTGGTTCCATCAAATGTTTCTACAACATACGAATTCCTATCGTCTTTAGAAGCAAAAGTTGTCAACCCAGAGTCCTTCAAAAAGAAGCCAGGTACTTCAGCTAAGAAGTTGTGCATAGCTAATCTGTATGTGGAACTTCCGGCTCCTGGTAGGGACGCGGTGCAGTTTATAGAAGCAGATGGGTGGGGCTCGCCGTCAGCAATATTAACACCAGCAAGGTAAAATTCTGGATCCACTAGAGTCTCAAACGGAAGTCTTTTTTGATAATCATCGTTATTCCAAGGAACTGCGGTGTTCGAATTAGTAGTCATGACGGCGTGGGAGCCAGTATAAATTGGATAATCAACTGCAAGAGCAGATTTAATTGAATTGTGCAAAATACCGGGGGCGAAAAGAGGAGTAGCCATTGTTCTATAGCTCGGCTGGCTTCCAGAATAAACTATTGTTGTGCCGTAAGATTGCGAAAACATTTGCGACAATTGTTCTGTTCTTTGTGCAGGATAAAATCCGTTATAAGGCAAGAATTTTTTAAGGGCGCTGCATTCTAGTGTCAGCTCCGATGCTCTTGCGAATCCTTCGTGGTCTTGGCGAACTACTGAAAACATTTGTAAAAAGTCAGTTGTTGAATATATCTTTCCAAAAGAACTAGTCGCAGAATCATGGATTGATGAGCCCGTAATAGTTAAAAAACCAGGGTTATCAGAAAGAAAGTTTCCATATTTGTCGTCGATATAAAAATTCATGTGCTCTGAAATTCTAAATTCTGGGATCAAAGAGTATTCTTTGCCAACAAATTTTAATTCTTTAGCATATTCATCATAGCTTTCGTAAAAAGGACCAGACAAATTTTTGCCAGATTGAGCACCTGCTTCCCAGACCGCATCGCCTGCGACGACACGAACCTCGTGTCTCGGAGTGGAGCCCCCTGCGGCGGCGGATATTTCTTCCTCAATTGGTCTAGAATAAAGAGTTGCTCCGCTAACGGTGGTGGGATTGTTCATGTGATAAATCGAATACTGATTTTGTAACTCGCCAAGTGCGCCAGTTGGCTGGGTGTTGGCATTTGATGTCACCATATCATATCCTCGATAATCTTGCTTTCTACCATCGAGAACCCACATACTTTGTGAAGGAATTATAATGCCAAACGAATTAGCAAGGTCGTTTATTTCTCTTTGACTTCTCTCATCTCTCCAGTATTCAATAGCAAAATTTTCTCTATAATGAGTTCCACTTAAGAAAGCGGCGGAACGTTTTGGATAGATTGTATCAGCATACGAAAGACTAACAAAATCGTCAATTGGACTTGCAAATTTAGGGTCTATTTCGTACATATACGATTTTCGAAGTGTGTCGTAGGGCTGACTTCTCTTTCCTTCATTGTCTAACAAGATTTGATTTATGCCTAACTTGTTTCTAAGAGATGGATTATCGAAAGTAATGTTCTGGTTTTGCATTGAAAACGCATAGTTTTTTGGAACTATAAGCTGTTCATTGTTTACTCGCTTGCTACTAATCATCTCTAACTCTACGCTAGATGGCTTGGTCTTGGACACAGGAGGTATTCGGTAATTTATTATTTGATTGTCTCTTTTGTTTAGCCCTTGTGCAGGTCCAAAATTAATAGACAATTCGTTTCGTTTATTAAACTCGCGAATAATAGGATGCTCGCTCCCTCGAATCTGTTTCCAAGTTGGCCAGCCATATGGTCCTTGGCGATTCAAAATGATAGAATTTAATAGATTCGCATCTGCCATGTTGCCTGATCCGAACGAAGAAGTTGTCCATCTATCTACCATACCGCCAGCATATAAGCCTGGAACTACAGTATGTCCCCAATTAATTGGACTGGGGCGGTATCCGTTTGCACTATCTACATAACCAAAGTATGTGGTAGTAGTTCCATCGGCTGCATTTCTTTCAGTTATTATAGGTGAATATACGTTAGTATTTAATCCAACAAAATCAGTAAATGTCCTTTCAGCAGAAGAAGACAGATTCGCGTCTAAACCAAAAACACGATTACCATTTGTATCAACAAAGACACCATATTGGCTTTGTGATTGAAAAGTAAACACTGGGGCATTATAATCGGATCCGCTTAAGTGAGTCCCATCAAGAGTAACAACATAATCTAAAGGAGCCGAAGCGCCTGGGTAATCACTTACAAGAGATTTCTTAAACCATGCGTATATCACGTCAGAATATCCCTGCTGCCAGGTCACACTTCCATTGTTGTATATTTTTTTCAACTGAATAAAGCCAGCATTACTGCTACTATCATTGATCATAGTAAGTTTATAGGCTAAGTTCTGTTTTACTTGATGATAAGAAGCAGTAGCTGTTGTGACACTAAATGGTGTTGGAGACAGAACTGCATCATAGCCAACTACTTCAGCCATGCCGCCTGGAGAGAGTGGATCCCACTGGTTTGTCGTCTGGTGGTTTGTTAAAAGCTTGTTTAGCTGCTTTCGAACTGTAAGATTTCTGAACGGTAACGCATTGTAAACTGAGTACTGGGCACTATATGTATCTAAAAATCCAATGCCCATTGTTTCTGGTCCACCTGGGGCAGAAAATCTTTCAAGAAAAATCGTTTCGTTTCTTTGTCCGTTTTCAAGAATGCCTCTATTTGGCACCGTAAATTCTACAGATGAAGAAAAGACAAGCGATTCTGATGTGGATTGCGAAAATCCGCCATCACCAGTTGAGCCTGAAATCCACCAAAGGTTATTAATATCATGCCCAGAGGATTGAAAGTACTCTCTTCTTTTTTCGTAATTACCTATCACCGTTGGAGATGAAGAGGTCATTTTAACATTCTTTATGTTAATCGGTCTTTTTGCAACTTCGTCGCGGAAATATGGTGCTTGTGGAAATTGATGTTCCACATCTTGAATTTTAATTTCTGAATTTGTTACCGATACGTGAAAGGCTTCTGCGCGATTTACAGGCGTGTCGAGATTTTTATACGCGCCAGCATAATTTATGTTGGTGTGCCTATGTTGCGAACCCCCAACCCATCTTTCGGTAAAAGGACCTTGCATGGGAGCAGGCATGTTTTCATAAGTGTCCTGATGCATGTTGTTAATAGCGGTTCCGGCATTATTAAAACTAGAAAGCTGAGAATTGTACCCTGTGCTTACTGAGCTTGAATAAAGCGTGAACGGAGTAAACATGTCTCCTTTGCCAGAAGTATAAGAACCAGAAGATGCAAGGTTTGTTTGAGCCTTGTAAATCCACTTGTGTTTTCTTGTCACCAAGCTACCTTTAGAATCACAAGGCTTGTCTGTCTCAAAAGAAGACGCTAATATATCCATGCTCCCGCTAGAGCCAAATTTTATTATTGGTTTATAGAAAAATTGTTTTTTATTTTCATACTTGTTGTTCGACGATCCCTGGCTAGTAAGGTCATCGATTGTGAATTTATATGTTTGACTAAGTGCTCTTTTTGCATAAGTTGATCCAGTAATTTCTGTTGTTATAACGTTTAGAAGATCATTTCTATTAGCGTCAACAGATGGGTTTCCTGATGTTATCCACGTCCCGCCCCTTTCAGCTCTTTCTTTCCACCACAAACAATTTTCATCTGGTGGCACGAGGACGCGGCAAACCTCGGGAGAATCTCGTTCGATAATGGGATTATTAAGAGGTACTGCATTTAAACCAAAACCACTAGAATCTTGAATTACAGATTCATCATTTTCTCCCATCCTCCAGTATGCAACTATGTTTGAACTCCATGAATTGTTCAAAACATCTGTCGGACAGCCTGCATTGTAAATTCCTGTCACCTGGGCTTGTGTGAGCGCAGATCCAGAAAAAACAACAAACTCATCAAGATATCCATCATATGTTAATCCGCCGAGAGGAGAAGCTGCTACCCTAAAATTAGTTGCGGAGTTTTCCATTGCTGTATAGCTTGAGCCGTTTGTGCTGGAAGCAGAATGATCCGTTCCATTCACATACATCTTAATCCCATTTCTTGCACTTGAACCACCGGCACCATTGTAGGTAGCAGCTATATGTGTCCAGGCGGACAAGTAAGATGATCCGTCAATCGAAGAAGATACAGGATTAAAATCAAAAGTTGCAAACTCAAATCTTGCAGGAGTTCCATCAAACAAAATGACTTTTATTTCATTTTCTGAATGGTCAAAAAATACTTGATATTCATCTGCTGATGATCCATCACCTTTGCAAAAGAAGTATTGATCCGCCGTAACTGCTGAATTCCATTTCATCCAAAAACTGACAGAAAATGGCGAATCGCTTGTTCCATTTCCAAAAGATAAGTGGTCTGAATCGCTGACCCTTAAAGACTGGTTTGAGCTTGAAGCAAATAACAGTGAGTGGCTTGAATATGGAACAGGTACTGGAGCGTGTCCTATTTTCCAATTATATCCTAATTCTTCTGCGCCTTTTATAGTTGCAGAGGGTTGAGGATCTTTAAATTCTAATGTTGGAAACTTATTCCAATATTTGTTTCTTTCTAGTAAGTGACTTTCAACAACAGTGCTAATATCTTCAGAATTTCTTGCACTTGCAGGAATGAAGTTCTGAATCATAGTAGAAACGGCATCATCAAACCATTTATAATAATTTATAAACTTTTCTAAATCTGCTGTGTTCTGGATTCTTTCAAAGAAAAGTTGTCTTAACTTTTCTACCTGTTTGTAACGCATTCGATATCTATTAACAGGTTCTCCAATAATGTTGTTAAAATCTTTAGCTGTTGCAAAGTATTGAAGCATTTCTTCAGATATTGCTTGATACATGTTTTTTTCAATCGAGAAGAAATAATTTATTGGGCGACTGTCTTTATCAAAGTAAATATCATCATCTGTCAAGACTTGTACCATGTCGTTACTAGCAATTGAATCTGGCAACGTTTGTTTGTAGTTTGTAAGATAATCTATATCAATAACATCTGTTGAATTCAGTGGCAGAATATCAGCGCGTCCAGAGTAGTTCTTGTCAACAATATCAGAAAGCCAGCTATATCTATCTGAAGATTCTATAGATCCAGAGGTGGTGTCAAAAACAGTCATCTGTCCACTGTTGTCTGAGCCTGTTAGGTTTGAAAAATCCCAATTGAACAACAGCGTCGCTATGCTTGGCACCGATACGCCCTGTAGGGCCGAATCAAACAAAGCAGTATTTCTGTATGCATCAATAGTACCTATGTTGTTGTTAAATTTGGCATGATACCTTATCTCTTCACTGGAAAGAGCTTTCGCCCAGGTTTTAAAGTTGTTTACGCGGACATCTGTGTACTGTAAAAGAGATGACGTAAAGTCTTGTCTATGGGCTCCTACGTAAACCCTTCTTGGCACTCCTAAAGACCCTGTAGCTTGTGCTCTTGTCATGGTTCCTGTGACAGAAAATTCATTGTTTATTTGGTCACCCACATAATTCACACCGTAAAATTCAATAGTGTAAGTGTCGGAGCTAGAAGATGTGTCTGGAACCATAGTAGCCCAAGGGTCTTTTGTTGGACTCATTTTTACAGCTAAGTTCCATTTTGAATTTTCATAAACATCTTTGTAGCCGCTGGATGTCAGAAATGGAACTGCGCTTCCGTCGCTACTTGTTAAAATAAAAGTAATGTTATTGGAATATGCGGCGGGTCGGACTGCATAAACTTGAAAGTTAGAAGTGTCTGAGGAAGCCCAAGTAGTGTCAGTAGGGAAGGCTGCTTGTGCAGTATGCACGCCAAAAAGCGAGGAAGTAAGATATGGATAATCATAAGTTTCAAAAGTTGTGTTCCCAATTTCAGGCTTTTTAGGGAAAACAAACTCCCCTTCATATGTGTATCCAAGACCTTCTAACTGTTTGTCTGACGCTCCTGATATGAACGAAACTGTTTCAGAATCGGAAGATATTGGATATTGGTATATTGTCCCTTGAAATCTTTTAGCATGATTAAAATCTATGAGTTTTGATTTCTCTTCGGATATTCTAAAGTTATCTCTTATTTTGTAAGTTAAATTATTAGCATATAAATTAGTTTTGATAACATCTTCGTTAATTCCAATACAATGTAGCAGATGTCTTATAGATTTAAAAGTTCCTTTTGTTTTATAAAGATTATCAAGATTATTGTATATGTTGGTATAGATCAAATTCTTGATTCTTTGAACTTTTTCTTGTAGCTGTATATCTTCATTTTTATCGAAAATCTCTTCAAGAGCACTAGCTTCTACAAAAAGGTCGTCAAATTGAAAACCACTGCTCTTCAAAAGTCTTTCGGCAAACACATTTGGCTTAGAAAGTAGCCTGTTAAGAGAGCCACTAGCATACTTGCGAGATTTTATTTCTGGAATTTGTTCAATTAATACGGAAAGATTATCAAGGTAATACGAGGTAACCTGTATCAAGCCCATCAGATTATCATATCCTGGTGCCTGGTCGTCATCAAGTAACCAAGATGGAATTAGCCTATTGAAGTTACTATTATTATTTGTATCCCATGCTTTTCCTGTAAGCTGTAAGTCACTGGAAAGGGCTGTAATATCTGGATGGGAAGATCTAACGATTGGATCTTCGAACTCTCTGTATCCAGCATCGTTAATCGCTGACCCTGTGTTTCTAGAACTTACCGTGTAACCAGTCCAAGATCCGTTACTGATCCTTCCAGAGTAATCCAAAGCCACACTATCTATAGAATTGTTAGTAGTGACTCCTTCATTAAACTTATAATAAACACCAAGGGTGGTATTTGCTGGATCGGTATTTGTACCAGCGCCAACTTGAGAAAACCAATTTTGTCCTATCTGTTTAGGATCTCTTTTGGTTTTCCAATATCTAAATTCATCTAAAGATGCAGAAAGTTTTCCCCATCCCAACATACTTGACATTGAAGATGCATAGTCTGACGGAGTTGTAACAAGGGAGCCAATCGCAGCTTGCATAGCCCCCGTAACTGGATTGAATATCGCGCCTGTAACAACTGTTTCAATCCTCTTACCATCGCGATAAAGTTCAAATTGAATATCGGTTCTTCCGTTCAACGCTGTAAAACAATAATGATGCCAAGTATCATCGCCAATATCATTAAAGGTAAGGCTTGAGCCAATTTCTGCTCGCAACGCGCCATCAGTTCCAGACAATGCAGTGATTAAGAAAGGTGTTCCAGAAGAAGTTAGCTCTACACGGAAGCGACCGTGACCAGCCCCAACGTGGTTAGTGTTGTTCCACAAGTCAAATATCACTTGTCTTCCAGGCTCATTACTCATGGCAGCACGCTTCAGCCAGAATTCAACAGTCGCGCCGTTTTCTAAATTAAAATCTAAATTACTATTTCTATTTGAAGCTGTATTGTATAAGTTAGCCGAACCTCCGTCTCTTCGAATGTCATACTGTTCGGGCCAAGAAGCGGCAAATGTAGACGCACTAGAATCTTTATGTGGTCCGCCTTTTACATAAATATATTCTTTTGTTGTTGGTTCTTCATACCCTCCAGTAATTGTGGTTGTTGTAACGTTGTCTGGGGAAAATATGGCGTGACCAGTTCGGCGTGGATACTTGTGTTCAAAAATCCAATTGTCCAAAAATGAAGCAGAGTTGTGCCATGCCTCTTTTTCGTACAAAGAGCCATCATAAGGATATGTTCCATAAATAAACTCAATAGAGTTTTTATAGTATTCAGATGCAAAGCCAAATCTAGCAAAATTAGATGGTTCTGAATAATCGACATCAGGAACATACCGAACAACTTCATGAGTATGACTATCAAGTTGATTTGCAGATTCAAGATCGCTATTCTCTATTAAATCATCAACAGTCTTGTTACTGATTTTGAATTTGTTAAGAATGTTCTGTTTTTGTTTTTTATCAAATAATTTTTTGATACTCATCTTAGCTCTCTACTCTAAAAGTGAATGTTTCAGGTTGTTCTTGATAGTCTCCATTTACATAATATGAAAACTTTAGCCCATACATTGCGTCTTTCTGTAACAAGGAAATGTCTAAATCAAAATAATTTCCAGATACGTCATAAGACATTCTAGTATAATTTAGCACCTCACTGCCTGTGCCATATGGTATTACTTCAAAATCATCTTGAACTCTAATGATTTTGTAATATGCATCTTCAATAACGGTATTTTCTATGTTACTTGTTGCTTTAACATATAAGTTTGGGTTCCAATTTTTTGGTCGAGTAAATATCCTAAAGCGGGCATTTTCTGTAGTGTTGTAAGAAAATTTCAAATTTTGCACAGTAGTGACATATTCTTTTGTTGGATTGGTCTGCGATGCCACTCTCTCTTTAGGAATTATAGATCCTGTAAAATATTCAACACCAGTTGAACTTTGCCAAACATCAAATAATTTAGTCAAGGGGGTTGTCGAAGCAGTGATGGCAAGCGACGCAGTGTAGATACCTACGGATTCATATCCACCTGTGACATAGAATAGTTGTGAAGACACAACATCTCCACCTTCAGATAGTTGAAGGTTTGTCCCAGAGGGCTCCGTATTATTTGCGGAACCGGAATATATCCTAACATATACTGCGCCTGTCCCAACATCTGGTATATTTTTTAATTGTCCGTCAATGTAGTTGTACAGATATAAAGTGTTCAAGTTATCGGCAGCAGGAGCTAAAGAGCTACTGTAATAAAAATTTCCCCTATTGTCTTTCTCAGATGAATTCCATCTTGCCTCAATAGTTGGTTTTTTAAAGAAGAATTCGGTCCCTCTTGCAAAAAACTTTTTTGTATAATAAGAGCGAGTAGCTCCATCTACATTTTGTAAAACACCCGTTGTGGTGTTATCAGTTCCAGCGGAGCTTGAAAAGTATGCTTCTTGACTTGCCGTGAGTCTTATTCCTAGTCCATAATTTTCTTGATTACCTGCAATCCATTCTTCAACAAGAGAGGTGATGTTCAATTCAAGATCTTCAGTCCCAATATCTTGTGTTACTTCATAAGTTGGTAGTGTACCATTTGTCGCGGTATACGATGCTGTATGATATTCCCCCCCAGGAACTCCCCATGATGTTTCGTCTTTCCTCTGAAGCCAGTTCGAAGTCCCAAAGTTTTTATACTCTTCCATGTCAAGCCCTGTGCCCTCACTCCAAGATTGAGAAACGGCTTGAATAACATACTTCGCGTCTCTTGGCAGCGTTTGTCCGTGCCTTGCATTGTATAATCTTAAATAAAATTGAACACTTCCACTAGCTGGTATATCTCCACTAGTTCTATCTGCTTTAATCTCTCCAACAGACGATCCCGATACAGGAAATTGTATTATAAATCTTGTGAGTTCTTGTGTGTTATTATTTGCTTCAGACCCAGTTCCCTGAACGGTGGCTTGACCATAAATAGAAAAGACTTCTATTATGTCAGCCTCTCCCATATTAGAGCCGGTTGCGCGAGTTATAAGGTCTTGCTTGAAAGCATTTGTTATAGTATTATCTTTGGTTGCATCGTAGCGCTTGATAGCCATTATTTAATTGTCCCCTTAATGTCTAAATTCGGATATCTTAATTCCATAATGGTGTCTTGCGGAACTCTAAAAACTCTTCCAGAGTTTGACAAAGCAGAGTCAAAATTAAAACCAAACCCAGAATAATTTGTTCCTGATCTTTCTACAATACGAATTGTAGTAGTATCAACGACGCCTGGGATGTCATTTAACTGCTTGTAGAAGTCATCTAAATAGATTGGTTCTCCAATGCCAATATTCGTTCTTGTTAAATAATCTTGTACTACTTGGTTTACTATCAACAGCATATCAAATTTGTTAGTTCCTGGTTCACTTATCAGCGTGTATTCAATACCAAAATTGCATATATTTGCATCCAAAATATCTATAGTATCGTTCATCATCTTATAATCATTTAACCAAGTTTTTAAGTTATTTTTTATAGTTTGATTGGTAGCGATCTTTATTCCATTTGCATCTTCTGAAGTTACATACAAATTCATGTTTCTTCTGTTGGAATCTAAATCTTGAATTAAGTTACAGCTTTTTATTGTGCCAAATTTTGGAGGCATTCTGTAAACCAAATTCATGTAATCTTGCCGAGTTACAGCTCGATTTTGGGCTGCATAGACGCCCTTTGCTCTAACCTTAATTTCTTCTATTGTCATTGTTGAACTATCGCCAATTATTGGAGCTTCATTGATACACTCTAAGCTTCTAAGAACATCATCTGATGTTTGAGATGTTGTAAATGTTGGAAACTCCATTAAAGGCGTTGCTACATTAACAACAGTACCTACGGCAGCATTAGCGTTTTGTCTCGAATTCACTCTAAGAGAAAAAATTAAATTAGTGTTAGTAGGTGTAACCCCTAGTTTATCAGTTTGATCTAGATTAGACGGATCAAAGTTAGGAGAAGACACATAATCTTTTGCATACCTTTGTAGAACAACGTCTGAAGGGTTTGATATTTGATTAGACTTTAAATTTTTATCAGAGCCGTACCCAAATTGCACGACAGTGGTATTGTCTATCTGTTCAGAGGTAAACCTTCTTGGAACAGAAATTGCTTTCAAAATGTACGAAGGAGCATCAACAGCATTGTCTGTTTTGTTTTTCATCTGCTTATAAATTACATCTTGAGTCAAATTGTCAACTTCGTAGTATTGATGCCCTTCGGAATCAAAAACAGACACGACTTCAGTAACATTAGACGTTTGTAGCGATATTTGTTGAAGTGGGGCATAAGACCCAAAACTAACAATTTCTTGTCTTACCTCTCCAGAAATTACATTCCCATATGCTCTAATCCCATAGCTTGTGGGTTCTCCAGTGGTTGCGTTTGTTTTTGCAACTATAATTTCATTATTGGGATTTGAAAAATCTACATCTTCAATCAAATTAAAAGCCGAGCCAGCAGAACTATTAAAAACGCTTCCAGCTAGCATTCTTGGAATTAAATTAGGATCTGGTCCTGAACCATTTGTGACTTTTGGAACTTCCACAAAGAAAGTCAATTTTCCAGAAGATGCAAAGCTTAAATTAGGATTATACCCCATCTGTCTTATGATTTTTTGAACATTTTTATACTCTTGGGCTGTTTCTAAAAAAGTTTCATTTGTTTGATAATCTAGGTAAAAAGACAAAACGTCTCCGATATAAGAAACTGAATCTAACATTAAAGCCCCAAAGGATGCATCTGACAGATCCTTGAATGTGTCTGGAAAATATCTTTGGGCATGATTGATTAGCTCTTTCTTTATAGACTCAAAATCTCTAGCTAAATAATTTACTGGGGTTGTTTTTTTGGTCATTTTTTAAGCCTCTTTAAGTACAGGTAATTAGTATCTTTTTTATAATGTTATTGCAAATGTTTCCGCTGTGTTTGATCCTAAAATTTCATAATCAATAAACAACTGCATTGTATTTGGGTGCTCCCCTTGCTCATCGCCAGGATTAACCACCTCTATACTTATAATTCTTATAAAAGGAACGTATACTCTCGCTTGTCGAAGTATCTCCTCTCTCAACAACGATGCATCGGCTGGATTTTCAAATAAAAAGGCTTTCGCTCCGCATCCAAACGTCGGATTCATTACTCTTTCGCCAGGAGATGTCAAGATAAGCATTTTTAAGTTTTGTCTTGCAACTTCTTTAGTGGTCTTGTTTAATTTAAAAAGACCATCTGTTTCACTTTCTGTTAGAGGTAAAGCTGGTGAAATTCCTTCCATTTTATTCTTCCTTCTTATTAATTAGAGCTTTTACAAAATATCGCTCTCTTCATCTGTATCTTCTTCAGGCACAGGGAGTTGTTCTAGGGCATTAGTATAAGGTGTATCACAAAGAACATCTTTTTGATCATCGGCTTTTGCATTGGGGCTAAACTTTTTCAGATAATCATCACCTATCAGTCCAAATGCCAAATATGGTATTGCAAATGGCGTCATCGGAGGTCCAAGGCCCGGACCCAGCGGAGGGGGCGGAAATCCAACCCCATATGGAATGGCTGACGGTAGTAGGCTTAAAGATATAAAGGGCGCTATGCCAGGAGGTATGTTGACTTCAGGATTGGGTACATCTTTATCATTTTTTGCCGCCCATTGTTCAAAAGAGTCTGCTTCTTCAGCGGGTATGTCAGCTTTATAATCTTTATACTCTTCTTCTAGATTCTTTTTTTGGTCTGCTTTAACACTTTTGCTTGTAGTGTTGGCAAATTCATAAATGGCTTTTGTAGCTTGGATGTTCGGATCTATTACTTCTGCTACGCCTTTTACTATCTGTAAGGGTGTTTGCCATATAAATTTAGCAACTAAAGGCCAGATTTGATTGCCGGTGTCATTAGGATCAAGTGGCTTGGCTAAACCTATAGGGTTAGAAGCAGGATCTTGATATTCAATAACATTTCCAGCGGCGGACATTTCTACTAACGCCTTAGCTACTAATTTTGTGTGAAGCAAGAAATCTTTTATCATCATATTTTCTTTAACTGTCATCATAGACCTAACCGTAGCTAATGCCATATGATCATTAAAAGGCATTGCAAGTTTAGACATTGCTTGGAACTGAGGTGTTTTTATAAAAAGTTTTCTTAATTTGCTTTGGTTAACTTCTTTAGAAAGAATTTTAGACAAATTAGCATTAGAATATTTAAAATGCACCAACTTCCATGGATCTCCTCTGGTCACCGGACCTTCAAAAACAGTTGGAGTTTGTGTCTTCTTGTAAGAAAGCCAGTCGTTATTAAATTTAGTAGTGTTCATCTCACACAAAGGAGCTGAAAAATATGAAACGCCGTTTTCTCTAGTCCTCCATGTTAAAATTCCTCCAAATGGAACCTTATTTGTGTCCACTAGGGCGTTAGGATCATTTACGCTGAATCCAAAAACGTGACTATCTATCGATTCATAAAATATCTTAGCATCTTGTGAGGCGAAGCCTTGGACGGTGCGTGGTGTTGTATGAATCAACCTCATACCAATTTTAATTTTAAAATATTCAGTCCAAGGTTCTTTTAAAATTTTGCGAAGCTTGTTTTTATCAGCAGCGTACAAACAAACTATTTCAGTTATTTCATATAAAAAATTGAAATATTTTTCCCAGTCGTCAATACGAACAAAGTTTCGCAACCAATCTCCGCGACGTAGTTTTTCAGGCTTAGCTGGATTGTATTGTAAATATAATTGCGGCTTGAGAAGTTCAAAACTTCCATCGTCAACTCCCTCTTTAAAAGAGAGATTTTCCATAGCCTTATCCCATTTAGAATCACCGTGGGAGTCCAGTTTGTCTTCTACAAAAATGTATTGTTCTATAAAAAAGTTGCCCGATAGACCTTTTATCGAAGCTCCATCCCAATTGCTATTAGTTACATAATTTGTTTCCTCAAAGTCCTCAAGCTTGTATCTTGGATTTTCTATGGCCCAACTGGGAGACGTTAGAGGTTTTTGTCCAAAAAAGACATTGGGATCTCCAAACTTAGGAATACCGGCTATTGGAATAATATCTTTTACCAGAAAAGCAAACAAACTTTCTTCCGCAGTAAGTCCACCTAGAGAAGCAACGCTCTGGATAATAGGAGAAATTTCCTCAATTTTTTCAAAAAACAAATATTTTAAACATTGAGGTTTGCTCACTGCGTTGATTGTTTCTCCAGCTTCTTTGCGTTCATAAACAATTTTTTCCGCTCTGTGCTTAAATAAGAAATATA
>Ga0080013_1002972_pt1 | contig 18790 bp, 30 predicted proteins | sample ETNvirenome_6_85_FD_69236 | JGI IMG/M metagenome (GOLD analysis project Ga0080013, IMG submission 69236) | Marine viral communities from the Pacific Ocean - ETNP_6_85 (SPADES assembly) (version 2) | ecosystem: Environmental > Aquatic > Marine > Oceanic | place: Pacific Ocean | collected 2013-06-19 | reverse complement strand
AATTAGGCGGTCAAGATACCAAGAAGCTTTCTTTAGATCTTCCACACCGTTCTTTTCTTCATAACGGGTAACGTATTTAATTACGTTCCCTTCAAGGAAATCGAAAGCGTGACTTTCAATATAGTCAATGCACTCTATTACGGCATCATCCCCGAATCCGTAGTAACTAGGGTTGGTAGAATCGGAGGTTGCCATAATTCAATGTCGTCGAAGGTGTAATCAGTATCTCGTAGGATACGAGCTAAACGGGCTTGTTTCAAGGCATAGGAAGAACTGAGACCCTTCTTCTCATACTGTTTGACTACAGCTCTCCATGCGGAGGCAGGGTTGAACCGTTCCAACGGTATAAGTTTTTCTGCGGTTTTAGGCCCCACGCCAGGGCAGCCAGGATAATTGTCGACGCTGTCCCCAATGAGACACTGACGATAGAAATAGGCATCGGCTTGATCCTCCGTAATAAGTTCAATGTCACCATCTTCATTAAGATGAAATCCAGGGATTTGTTTTAGATCTTTATCACCAGACCAGATAATAGGTGTTTTATCTGTATGACGTGTACTTAGAATACCAAGCACATCATCTGCTTCAAGTCTCCACCAGCATTCAGATGGATAACGGTCTTCGATTCGCCTACGAGATTCTTTAAAACCAACAGGCTTTAAGCGATGACTCGTAGTTCTTCTATTACCTTTATACCCTGGATCGACCTTGTAACGAAAGTTATCAGTACTAGTCCAACAGAGTGTTGTGTTTTTAGCTTTGACTTGCTGCTTCTTAAGGCTTAACAAATCATCAAATAGCATCATCACTTCCCTAACAGGAAGATGAGTAGTGATGATATCTGGCATCCATTCTATCTCCTGTTCACAAGCGCAAACAGCTTTGAATAGAAGCATATCGGCATCAATTAAGAGCCAAGTCATAAAGCCTCCGAAAGGGTGTGACCTAAGAGCTAGAACCTACCACTAGAATCCTAGCTCCGGTCATCCTCTACAGTATCTACCTGGAGGAGGTAATTCACGGCGTTAGTGACACCTTCAAGATTGTCACCCAGCTTACCAATCCCTGTGTTGCAGCTATAGCACAGCCACCCCCTATGACTCTGAGTTTCGTGACAATGATCCCACTGTAATATCTCATCAGTCTTACCACAACACTCACAAGGAGTACCAAGCTCAGGGGTGGGGTATTTTCTTCTTAATTTGTTGTACTGTTTTTGAATTTCATTAAAACAATTAGTACATTCAGGTCTTCTCCAGGCTGCGTTCTTGTAAAACCTAGAGATGTCTTTTACTTTGCCACAAATCTTACATTTCTTAGTGACACTCGGACCAGTTGTCTCCAATCTTATATTCAGATTCGATATCTATTCTCATATTAAGCCTATTTCCAGCAATTTTAGAAGCGTTAGTGACTATACCTGCGAATTTTTCCACGCTATCTTCACCACAAGCAAACTGAATTTCATCATGAACGTGTGCTAAGAACGACCAATTCCATCCGTAAATGAAACCAGCTTCAGTAAGTTCTTCATAGCAAACGTTATACCAAAGCTTACTAATAATTGCCCCAGCACTTTGGAGTAAAAAGTTTAATGCGGAATGAGGAGATCTGATCTTAATAGGTCGACCATCAATCGCCTTAACAATTCCTTCAGTTTCTGCTTTTGCTGTTACTCTTTTAGTAAGTTCTGCTAAAGCTGGCATATTTTTGTAGTAGCGCTGCTTTAACTTCTTACCGTTTTGACCAGTGATCCTGCCTAACTTCTCATTTCCAGCTCCATAAATTAAGGCATAGAAAAAAGTCTTAGCATCATCTCTAGTTGGAAGTCCTGCAGCCCGTTGATTGGCAGAATGAATATCGCCCTCGATGACCTCTCGTGCAAATTTTCCATCATCAAAGGGCCGCAAGTAATGAGCTAGACAACGAGCCTCTATGCCAGATAAGTCCACGCCGACCTGCTTGGTGACAGGATAACCGTGCCCTACTAACTGTCCCTCAGGGGTGTACAGTTTTGACAGCACATCAGGTCCAAACAGAGTTCGGCACTCCGGTCCCAAGATTGACCTGACGGCAGGTACTTGGGCCATGTTGGGGCCAACGTGAGCACATCTTTGAGTGGCACAGCCAACCGTAATCACGCTGCCATGAATACGATCGTCTTTGTCGACTAGCTTTAACCAAGCACTGTTACCAGTACTTAGTTGACTGAGTCTCTTTTGAAGCGTCAGAGATTCTACGAAATCTTCAGCACCAGGAATCTCCTTAAGAATCGTCTCATCGATCTTGGTTTTACCAGTATCGGTGAACCTTGAAGCCTTCCAATTCAAGTGAGTCTTAAGTACCCAAGCAATATGATCCCTTGAGTTGGGGTTCAAAGGAGTCAAGCGGCACATAGATGCGCCAGCTATATACCCCCGACTTTTATCGTTTCGCTTAGGAGTAAAGATACCTCCGTCAATGAACGGGAACCTTTGTCTCAATCGTCCATCAAGAGTATTCAGTTTTAATGAGATACTGGCTTCCAATTCCAATGCCCCATTCACATCAAAATGGAAACCAGTTTCCTCTTGGAGTGAGATAAGAGTGGCAAACTCCATCTCAAGGTCAACAGCTTTGCGATAAGCGTCAACCTTAGGTTGCAACCTGGACCAAAGCTTAGCAGTTACGTCAACATCACAAACACACCTATCCATTAACTCTTTAGAAAGTATTGAAAAATCTGCTAGGTCTGCATGTTTCTTATTAAGACCTAACCTGTGACCATAAGCTTCTAAGGAGTGTCTACCATATAGCTGTATTGGCATATGCTTCCACTTTCTTTTGAAATCAGTATCAAGGATATCTGGATAGAACATCCGACTCAATATCAACGTATCTACTACTCTTCCTTCTGGTCTAAATCTTGGGTATAGCTTTTTAATAACAGCTATGTCATATGAAATGATATTGTGACCGATGATAGTACCAGCACTTTCTAGGATGGGTATCCATTCATCAGGATCTTTATAAAGAACTGTCTCATCACCGTTGTTTATTGCACAACAGTGAATTTCTGTAACATCGCTAATCTTCAGCGCGTTCGTCTCGATATCGAAGATTGTCATCGAGATGGATTTTGAGTTTGTTCTTATGGCAGTATTCGACCAAGTCCCTGAGCTTAGGACGGTTGAAGGAATAGACAAAGTCATTGGATCTAAAGAAATCAGAAAGGGAGCGTCTTGCTTTATCAGTAGCAGCAAAAGCAGATACTTTAATTTTGTTAACTTGTCTTATGTGAACATCAAAAATCGGGTTCAGTAAAATCATTCTTAATCACAGTATTAGCGTCTAGCCCCAACATTCTGCCAGTATTTTCATAATATTTCACACTCCCTGCAACCCCCAACCATCCTGTGAATCTATTCTTAAGTACACGGACTCTACATTCAGAGTTGTCTTCTGCCTGCTGGTCTCTTTCAAGGCCAAGGCAAATGTCGCTGAGCTGAGCAATAGATTGAGAACCACGCATACTGTTAACGCTTGTCTGTTGTCCTTCTTCATAACCCTTATCTCCAGTTGGTCTTCTAGTGTGACTAACCAGTATCATGCCACAACCTGTCTCTTCTACAAGAGATCTTAGTTTGGTCATCGTGTAATCGATCGCCCTCCTTTCGTCTTGAGCTTGATCCATACCTGAGACAAGAATCGATAAGTGGTCAAGAAAAATCCAGCCACAATCCAAAGAGCTAATACAATACCGTATCCGATTAAGCAGAACGGCAGAATCAAGAGAGCCAAAATGGTCATACAAGAAGATTCGGCCCGTCCCAAGCGTGGCGGCGAAGGCTGATTGGATTTGGTCATCGGTGACATCTCCACGGTCAATGTGAATAGGGTAATTAAGATTAATGCCGACAAAGCGTCGTGCAGTTCTGAGATTATTTTCCTCCAGGTTAAAGCACGCGACCTTTTGATTTTGATTAATGGCGAAGTTATAGGCAATTTCATTAACAAAGGTTGATTTACCTTGTCCTGTGCCTGCACAAACGGTGACCAATTCACCACGTCTAGCACCTTTGATATGTTCATCTAGGAATTTATACCCATAACTAACACTGTCTACCTTAGGATCTTCCAGAACTAATGATAGTAGTTTGTCAGCACAGACAATCCCATCAGGCTCATACTCTTTGGCGTTGAACACCATATTAGTAATAGCTTTATAGTCATTAGCTTGAAGAGCCTCATTAGCATCTTTATATCCCTCTATTACTCCTATCTTTCCTTTTCTAGGTGGTAGTAGTTGTACATCTTTTAGTGCTGATTTCTGACCGTGAGCATCGTTGTCATAACAAATGATGACTGTGTCAAAAGTAAGAAGCCACTCAAGCTGAGCCTTAATAGTTTTGTTACCGGATTCACAGCCGTTAGGGATACTGACCGCTGGCCATCCATCTCTAACTTGCATATAACTCAGAGCATCCTTCTCACCTTCAAAGATCACAAGAAGCCTGTTGTTCTTACCCCACATATGTTGGAACAGAAAGGTGCTATCGGGATTAGCTCCCACCTGTAAGAACTGCTTATCTTTCTTTCTTACCTTGTAACCAGTAAGAACCCTATCGTTGTTATAGATAGGACAGAAGTAAGCAGGCTCACCGCCGTGTTGAGACTTGAAGTAGGTAGCTTTCTTACATACCTCAGCTTTTAACCTGCGACTAGGTATATCAACATACTCACCTACTACTACGTCAATCTCATCAACTGTTGGTTTAGACATGGGTATAGGAAAGGAAGAGGAATCATTTGAATACACCTGATAAGAGCATCCTGGTGTAAAACATTTTTCACTCCCATCTTCAAAGATAGCTCTGTTATCACGAGAGCCACAAAGAGGACAAGGAGCTTTAATAGAAGACATTTAAAAAACCTCCAGGTGGGGATCTCCCTGGAGGCTCTTTTGGTAACCCTTTCCTTTACCAACTGAACTATAGCGTAGTCCAGCGGCGAGGCAAGCAGGGTCCCTTGCACCAGGGGATATTGTGTTTATCACACCACATTGCGTAAGTCATCTTGGCTGTCTTACTCAACTTTTGGTGTGGCTTTTGGAAACACATTCGTATGTCAACATCAGGGTGTTGCTCTTTGAAAATTCGGATGAGTCTCCGATCTTCTTGATCGAAGTAACCCTTAACCTCAATGACTTTACCGTTTGGAAGGATGAAGTCTGGTGTATAGCTTCGAGGAATGACTACGTCGTACTTCTTTTTCTCATACTCGTAGTCAATCTTTGAATCTTCAAGGTGTTTGGCTACCTCTTTCTCAAAGCCCGATCTGTATCCATCCCTAGTACGTTTACCGTACTTATGAAACCGTCGGGCCATATCCTTTAGAAATCGTCGTCCTCGGTAGGTACGTTATCAGATTTCTTAGAGGTTTTCTTCTTAACGTTTGGTTTAGTTTTCTTAAAGCCGTCACTCTTACCAAATTCAGCCTCAAGGTCTAGTTCACCTGAGTCACTAGCATCAAATGTTATAGCTTCAAGGACTTGAATAGCACGAGGTCTGATTCTCATACCACCTTGAGGACTCTTGAGTGAGTAAGGCATAAAGACAGTGCTTACTAATACTCTTGTACCTTCTCTAAGGATTAGATTCTCATCAATAGGTTCAAGATCACCATCTACTACAGGGAACGGATGCTCTTCGTAACAAGGTTTAGCTGTACACCTAACCGTGATAGTACCGTCTTCGTTCTCAATCCAAGGGTGATCAAAGAACCTCTTCTTACCTGACTCTTTCCTGTACCAAGAGCAAGAGTTCTCATAGTGTTCACTAAGAATGTTAAGAAGCTCTCCATCAGGATCATCAACCTTAACCTTGATGCGGAAATCAGTTGGTTCGTTCTTATAGGTAGGTTCCTCAAAGAACTTAGGAACATATCCTTCAAGAACCCCACTGAACTTGAACTTGAAATTAGCCATAGCTAATAAATGAAAGAATACTAAACACAGTACATAAGAAGAACCAAAGTTTTAACCCTGTTATGTGCCACTCTTAATATTGGTCTCTTACAATTGTGTAGAAGCTCTAACAAGTTTCTTTAAACTTTATTAAAAGTACTTTAAATGCACTACGAAACTCTTAACCTGCTTAATACTACTAAGGATAAGAAGCCTACATATCCTAATGATGATGATGAAGATGAAGAGAATCGTAAGCAACCTGTGCTAGTGCACACCGAACGTTGGCGATCAAAGGTCTGGGGTTAGACTACGGGAGTCGTTTTATTACAACTAATGAAGACTGCAATCGCTCTAGCTGCCCTGCTAGGTGTAGGAACAGCTCCTGCCCTTGCTGGTGGTTTTTATACAAACGTAGAATCTAATGCAAGTTACACAGGATCAGACTTTACAACTAGAACAACCGACCTACATCTCGGTTATGAAGGATCACCTACAGAATCTTTCGACTACTACATTCAGGGAGGACCAGCAGTTGTTGCTGTTGATGGTGCTGACTCTGATACTCAACTCAGCGGTAAGTTAGGAGCTAATGTAGCTGCTACTGATAAGCTTGATTTCTATGGTGAGATCAGCCTCCTTACTCAGGATGGTGATGTTGATAATAGTTACGGTACTAAGCTTGGAGCTAAGTATAGTTTCTAAAGAGTTATACTGGTATTAGCTATATGGTAGTCTCCACCTACGTTCAATCCATAAGGATCGCATGAAAACCTAATCATGGAACGGGGATTAGGTGTACTAGGTGACTACAAAATGAAAACAGTCAAACTCGTATACCGTGGTATCACTTACTACAAGTTGACCCACTAAACTACAAGGGCTCCTCTAATCAGGAGCCTTTCTACTATTCAGGAGCACAGTGAAGGAGTACGTTACTTTCGAGGTGGAGTATCTAACAGATACCTACAGCTATGCAAGAGAGCAATATAAGAACGCTATAGGTGATCGTGATAAAGACTACTGGGAGGGCTATCTAGATGGCTTAGACACGATGTATAAGAATCAAGTTGTTGAGTCTGGACGTTGAACATCATATAAAGAGTGATGCTCACCATCAGGTCCTACGAAGTAACAGCTGTTATCTCTTATCTTTAAGTAATCTTCTTGTAGTAGTTCTATAAATGCACCGACGAGTTGTTGACACGTTCCCGCTTCTAATATTGCTGTGTGTAGGTCTGTTTGGGCTTCTGCTACTGAAGCAATACGTTCGGCCTCATCAAACTCCCACACCAGCTCGTGCTCTGTATCAGATTCTGCATCCAAGAAATCCATAGCAACAGTTGATCGTTGCTCAAGGATACGTAGACGAGCTAGCAGTAGTGGTAAGTACTGTTGTGCCACTTGCTTAAGTGGTCTATAGAACTTCTCTTTTGCTGCTGGTGTTGCCATACTTACTGCAAATCCTGATCTAATTCTATGGTAGGTCCACCTGTGGTCGAGCCGTATATCCACCCACCTGTGGTCGATGATAGTATTTATACTCTTTGTGACACTTATAATATTGTCATAAGTATTTATACCTATGCCAGTTAGTAGATTGGCACACCTTTAATGATTCTCATTCTCAACAATTACTCATGATTGATACTATTGCTGTTTTATTAGTAATGATTATCTTAGTTTATTTAATCATTAGATTTTATAATCCTCATGCCTAACACAATAAAAAAGCCCCTCAAAAGAGGAGCAAGTATATAATGAAAGGCATGAGAACTGTGAGTAATAAGTAGAACTTATCTCTCACTTTGCTCATCCATTACTTCTAAGTAATAGGTGATCCATTCAAACACCTGATCATAACCATTGTCCTCAAATACTTTGAGTGCATCACCTAAGAGACACAGCTCATGATATCCGAGAATATGTGAGAAGGAGTAGACATCAATACAACAGAGTGAGCAGCCATAGATCTCTTGACTGTATCCAATCAGATCTAAGTAAAAGTTCCAAGGAGTGCAACCCTCGAAGCCGTTACTTGACCACTGATGCAGCTTCTCAATAGCAATAAAGCTATTGTGCTTGAAAGGTTTACCCTCAACAATAGCGTCGAGAGTATCCTTAGTTTCTTTAGAGAGCGTCAAGATCTCGCCTCACATGATGAGTGTTAGTGTTGTGAATCTTCTGTTCTTGATTGTAATAGTCCTTGATTGCGTCTTGTTTAACGCTCTCAAGTTTCTCACGATCCCAGTTAGATTTAAGTCCAACCTCATCAATAGATTTAAGCAGGAAGATTAGTTCTTTTGCTTGGCTCATGATACAAACACTAAGAAAGGTTTGTCAGGCTTTTCCTCAAGGTCACCGCTGACCCATTGTTCTAATGCAATCTCGTATTGTGCCAAGAGATCGAGCTCTTGATAATACTCTTGCTCGATTAGATCAGGGTTCATACTGCTACTCCCATGTAGTAAGAAAGATCACTGATGCAGTCATCAAGGTTGTTCCAAGAGTCCTCTTCTTGATCACCATAAGGATCAATTAAGAAGTACAAGAGATCACCTTCATGATCGACTATGTCTAAAGACCAGCCTGTTGAATCCTCTAATTGATTAGAGAATGCGCTTGCTCTCCTGATTGTTAAAGCAGGTAGCCAGCGTTCTAAATACCTAAGCATTGTTTGAGTAATTAGAAAGGGTAATGAGTGACTGTGAATCACTCAGTAAAGGACTATTACTAGTCCCTTAGAGAGTGGATCTATTTCTTATAGTTAGAAGCTAAAGAACCGTAAAGACTCGAGAACTTAGCTAGTGCTGGTTCTGATGCTCTACGTGCTTCACGTCCTAACTGTTTCACATCAATAATTGCTTCTGTAAAGTGCTTGTTATGCTCCTTAACTCTTAGTTTGAAATCAGTTAGATACTGTTTCACAGTTAGGAAGCTTTCAGCTGCCAAGTCACGTTCCTTAAGAGCTTTAGAGAGTTGACGACGTAGTAAGGCGTTCTCGTTATCTGTATTAGATAAGATATCCTTCTCAACGTGCCACTGATCCCACAGCTCTTGACGTGTCCACGCCTTGCCAGTAGTGGTGTTGATGTGATCGAATGAGTTACTCATTGGATTGAAAGGGTTAGGTTGTCCAGTTGCGTCAGTTGTTGTCTGACTCATGCCAAGTATTGCTGCTACCTAGCCATTGTACAGCTCAGCTGTTGTAACTCTTAACAGTCCTAGCTGGCTCTCAGTTGGGTCGTTGGTCGTGTGTATAAATAAAAATAAATATATGAGTATTAGTACCCTTGTGACGCTTTTTCGACCGGCCTAGGGGGTAATCTGGCCGCCGGTATATGCGAAAGGTGCTCAGAAATTAGCAGCAAAAACCTTTTTATGGGCCTTATTAGCCTTCTTAATCAGCTTCTGAGCCTTTTTACGGGTTAAACAGACTTGAGCTTTAGCAGATATCTTTAAAAGTTTCTTTTCTTGCTTATTCACCAATCAATATCACGTAAAAACCAATAAATAAACGTAGATAACAGGACCACAACGCTAAAAAGTACTAAATCGTTAACGGTCAACTGTTACGAGACCTATTCCAACTCTGAGATCTTACTTCTAAGTTGTCACGTTTGTTATCTCTAGGGTTACCGTTCTTATGATGAACATCTCCCTTAGGTTTACCACCTTTAACCTTTTTAATCAGAGCCAAAGCAGCGTTTCTACTAGCTCTGTTCTTAATCTGCTCAGGACGTCCCTGGTAATTATCGTATTCTTTCCGGTAGTTCCTAGTCATAATAGTTTTAAGAGTATTAGTAATACTTTAAAGCAGTTATATTACTAATAAAAACCCTTTTAAAACAGTTATTAAACTGTTATTAAACCTTATAAGGTTATTATAACTATTAATAGTAGTACTGTTAAGAATATTTGGTTCTCTTAATAAAGGTTTTACATTTGATCTAACCAATTAGACCCTCCACCAGCTCCAGCTTTAATTTTCTTAAGGTCTTCTAAAGTTTTAGCGTAACCGAGTACTCCTACGTTTAATCCTCCTTCACCTTGAATAAATTGACGTTCTAGTTCCCACTGTTCTCTTTCTCTACTTTTTATTGCTTTTCGTTCTGTTAGAGCCATGTTCTCAGTAAAGTACTGAACAGCCATTGCAAGAGCATCAAGTCTATCGTCGTGACGGATCGAGTTCTTCTCTTTGGAAACACGGGTCATTTGCCAAAAGAGTTGATATTGAGATCTAGTTTCGCTTGGATAGCACTCAGTAGTGGAGATATCTTTAGCGATTATTTCAGTGTCTACCATGAGCCGGTGTTGGTTCATGACTGGCTCAAGAGTCTCAATAATTCTGAGTTCCTTTTGTTTTGTATGTCTGACCTCTTCAATGGTGCAGGGATAGATCGTACCAAGGTAACGTTTAAGAAGTTCACTAAACATTCCAAGACCAAGGTTACTCTCAACAAGTATTTCTTTGACTTTGAACTCTTTCGCGATATGTGCCAACTGTTTAAGGTTAGTCTCACTGTATCCACCTCTCAAGCCACTAGAAGCGAGAAGAAAGAGATTACCGTTGAGGTAGGCGACTACAGCATATCCAAGCTCATCGCTCCCTTTACCGGAGGGATCAATAGCAAGAACAACACCTGTGTACGGAATGAATTCAGATCCGATTTGGGCGGGTTTGTAAAAGAGATCACCGTGCAGCCCTACTGAGGGAATATCAAGAGCTTTATCACCGTTAGCACTCCAAACAACCCTGTCAGGGCCTTCTGTTCTGTTAATTCTAAATACACATAAATCTTGAAGTTTTAAGGGGTATCTCTCTTCATCAGAGAGGCTAATATCAAGAAGGAACTGGAGGTTAAACGTCGACCTTCCAATTGATTCCTTACGTGCCTCTAGTTCCTCCCAACCAAAGCGTTCTGGATCTGTAGGGTGACTAGCGAGAGTTTTATCGTTATCAAGGTCTGTTTGGATCTTAGGAGCTAAGCGGTTTCCATAATAATTTTTACGTTTAGCCGCAGTAGGGTATAGGGCTGGCCAAATTCGAGGAGAATAACCAGCTAGTTCTAATTTGGCGTAGATACTGTCTTGAGTATGAGGAGTACCAAGGAAAACTATTTCTCCTCCAGGTTTTATAACTGAATCGAACTCTTTAATAGATTCTCGTAGCTTGTCACGTATAAGCTGCGTCTCACAGCTCTGAGGGGTCTCTACGTCGTCCGCTACGATCAGATCAGCCCTAGACCCAGTGATCTGTCCAAAAATACCACTAGAGCGCACTGAGGGGCTCTGATCGGGCTTAGAGCCAAACACGTCAAAAGCAACTTTAGAGAACCTCTGAGTGTCACTAGGGAACAAATCTTGCACCATGAACCAGTTTCTCAAGAGGTCGTGACAAAACACACTGAAAGCGTCTGCACGATCTTGAGCGGCTGAGATGACTAAAACCTTTGTATCTGGGTTCTTTCTTAGTCTCCAAAGCACATAACCAGCTGTAAGGAAGCTTTTACCACATCCTCGATAAGCCATGATGATCCTTCTTTTAGGACCGTTTTGGAGATAATCAGCTAATTGATACTGAACCGGCGTAGGGCTAGGAAGCCTTAGAAAGTGCCAGAGATGAGTAGCAAAAACTGGAAAGCTATCGAGCGCTTCCTTAATAGTTTGTTGTTGACTAACACTTCTAGGCACTTATGTAAGATTTAACTTTGGACATATCAATCTCAGGAAGAGCGTTAATCATCTCGCCTATAGCAGAGATGTCACCGTTCTTATCAAGAGTGATACCTTGATCTTTGAGGAATTTAATAGCGTTAGCTAAATCAGAAGCTTTAACGTTGTCAGAGTTAAGCTGATCAACGAGTTTAGTAGCAACTAACCTGTGTAGACCTTGGAGTTCGTCCTCCGTAGCCATACCTAATGATTTTCTTCTAGCCATTATGAGCTTGTGACTTTAGGGTTTGGGAAGAGATTCTTCTCAATTAATTTTACCGCTTGATCGTCTATAGTGTTATCAGTGGTAGAAACTAACTTTTTCAGAACATCTACTACAAGCCTTTTAGCTGACTCAGATTTAAAGAACGTTAGAAGAATAGGACGGATTAGGAGAACCATTAGTTGATAACCGTTGTATAGACAGGATACTACTTTTTGGCTCTCTTAAGTGCTATTAGATCTAAAAGTTTAGAAGCGTACTCAGGATCAGCAGCGGCACTTTGTTGAATTAGGAGCTCTGCAAATAGAAGATATACACTCTCTACATCCATCCGTTCTGGAAGCTGAGCTTCGGCTTCAAGAAGAAGCTTTAGTTTCTCGTGCCAAGAGACGTGAGAAGGAATTTCATTCTTCGGTCCACTACTCCAAATCTCGGCGAAGCGTTCCTCAATACAAAGAGGGATATGCATCTGAAGCATATCAAGAGCCTCTTTCTGATGAAGCTGACCTGAGTAGTAGGTAGCTACATCACGTAGGGAGTATTTCAACGTACCTTAACTTTTGTTATACCTCTATCAGCTTCTCTAGCTGCTTTGATTGCCTTTAGTTCAGTTTCCCACTTTGCTTTACGTATATTCTCTTTTAAACGTTGTCCCTCACGGTGAGCGTACTCCATTTCAGAGTTTTTATATGTGGTTTTTGGTTTGTCAGGCATTGCGTTTCTCCCTAGGTGCGATAACTTTACCGTACCGGTTAACCCAGGTACTGTTTACTCCTACGAATCTAGTAGGTTTTTTAGTTTTTTTCCTCTTTTCGGAGGTTATAGCTTTTTTCGATTAACTTTGTTCCACTTTTTAGTTTGTTTAAACGCTTTCTTTTCTGACTCTTTATAGCCGGAAGGTAGGTTGGCTACTGGTCTTTTAGTTCTTCTAGAATCTAAAGTTGCTTTCAATTTTTCAAGACTAGCGAAACCTAACTCTCTTAAAAGAGCTTTAGCTAATCTTCCTTTACCTCCACCAGCTAAAGAGGCTCCAGCTTTTATAAGACTTTTAGCTCTAGGGTTCATATATTTACCCCAAGCTTTTCCTTGCCTCATAGCGTTATGAAGCTTTTCAACCCTTGCTTTACGTACTTCGGGAGTCTCTCCAGACCAGAAGTTTTTACTTTCTTTAGTCTTGAAACCTCCTTTACCTCCTCCTGAACCACCTTTAGAAGATATTTGACCTTTTCCACCGCCTCCAGTTCTCCTAGCTCCAGTGGCGTTAGCTGTTCCGCTGCTATATCTACCTTGACCTGTTCTAGAGCCTTTTCTTGTTGAACCTGTATGACCTCTTCTAGTTTGTCTTGTTCTACCTTCAAAGTCTTTCTCTTTTGATGGTGGTCCTTGCTGAGATACCCTTGATGGTCCTTTAGGTGGATCTACTCCTCTCACCTTATTGGTCATATAACCCGACCGATATCTCTTCCCTTTACCTGTGGTAACTTTTGGAGCTTTACCTGTTTTAAATCCTGTTCTATCTGCATCCGTAGTAAGTTTTCTAGACCCTTCTGTACCAGCTGAATATCTTCTTTTGATTCTGTTTTGTCTTGATTGATAATCAGATGCTCGTTTATCACCTCTTGTTATTGGTTTATATTGTTGTCCTCCGCCTGGAAGTTTTTTAGTACGATTAAGTTTTGTTCTCTCACCAGCACTAGTAACTTTAGGGTTGGCTCCTCCCCAAGCTCTTTTATTGTATTTTTTAGCTGTTTCTATTCTTTTTCGTCTTGCTGCATCTTTTCCTCCTGTAGAGCTTGTTACAGCTCTTCTGTTTCCCCAAGCATCTCTAGGAGTAGCTTTTCTACCTGAATCAGTTGTACGTCCTTGCCTACGTTTTTCAGTTTCAGTTAGTTTGCCTTTAGTGACAAACTCAGACATATTGTCAGTTACTCGACTGGGTTTATAACGAGGAACACGACCAAAGCGGTTGTTTTTTGGAGTTGACATTTTAAGTTACCCGGCTTTTCTTAGTGTTTACTTTAGTTAAACCTCTATCTGCCCTAGGTAGATCGAATTGAGGCTTTAATCTTACTTTTCCTGGTCTTCCTGCACCGGTATTTTGCAGATAACCTCCTTTACCGCTGTTAGCATCAGGGTAGTATTTAATAGGGGTACTTGGTCCTTGATTCGACATGGCAGAAGAAAGTAAAAGCCTTATAGGCAAATTAAAAGAAGGGATAGAAGATAAAGAAGAACAACTTCTTGTTCTATCTACTTTTGTCAGACTAGGTGTAGTAGTTTGGTCTGGTTTTATTATAAGTCTAAATTATGTACCTTTTCCTGGTAGAGATGCTAAACAGAACAACGATATTACGTTTATAACTTTCGTTTTTACTTCAGCTCTAGCTACTTTTGGTATTGATACAGCCAAGAAGAATAAGGATAAGGATGGAAACGGTAAGTATCAGACGATAATAGTAGAAACACCTATTAAGATAAGTTCAGATAGTTGCCCTAGTTGTAATCCAAAGGACAAAAAAGCATGAAGAGATGTCTTCTCATATTGGTACTACTAGCTCCAGGGGCGGTCAGAGCAGAGCTGATTACACCTCAGTTCACCCAAGGCAGTATGCAGAGCACCACAACCACTACTCAGGTCATAGAAGAGACCGTGGAAACAGAGGTATTTGGTGGGGCTTACAACAAATGGACTGGGGAGAATATCCTACATTCCTCACCAAGTTCTGGAGGGATTGTAGATACCGACTCGGTATTCACGGTTCATACAGCCGGAGATCCATTTACTCTAGAAGTAACAACCAGAGCAGCAGGGGTAGTAGAAACTATAGATATAGAAAGAGAAATTACTACCAACGCTACTACTACATCACTATCTGTCTTCTCTCAATAGCTTTTGTAAGTCCTGTAAGAGCAGAAGAAGGAGAAACAAATAACACCAGTAACCCGGTGGCGGCTGCAACTGGTAACGTGACAAACCAAGCCGTACAGTTCCAAAACAATGGAGCACCAAGTAGACAACAGTATGGATCTGGGATTGTTTGTAACGGCGCAACAATGACTTTCAGCCCCTTCTATATGGGAAATCATACGACCCCATATGATGAGCATATGGATCAGCAGAGCTACACGGTAAATGAGAATTGGGGAGGGCAGCTAAATTTTATGGTTCCTTTAGATGGATCAATCGTAGAGCAGTGTAAATCTATCGCAGCTAGACAAGAAGAGAAAATGAGATTGGATTATGAGTTAGTAAGGATTAAGAACTGTGCAGAACTACAACAGAAAGGTTTTACTTTACGGCCTGGGAGCCGCCTTGAACATATCTGTCACGACGTTGTGCCAATCTCTGCCTTGACCAAGAAGGTGGAGTTTTCCCTAGACGACGTTGTACCTTTTTCACAACCTGAGTCAGAAGAGGTTTTAGAATTTGGACACACCTTTTAAAAACAGCTGTAGCTGAAAGAGTAGCTACAACGCTAACAGCTGCTGTAGTACCTGCTGCTACTAGGATCTCTTCTTTAGGAAAAGGTACATTTATATCTGTAAAGGGTATAGTTAACTCAGTGACTTCCTGTGAAAATGAAGGTATTTTTGGTGTTTGTGGTTTTGGCTGGGGCTTGTCTTCTGTCTCTTCCTCACCTTCAGCGGATACTCCTGCAGGGCGCTCTAAATCAGATGGAGGTATTACCAGAGGTCGATATTGAGGAATTAAAGCCTCAGGTACCTTCAGTGTCACCTTCGGAATTTCAGGAGCTACCGGTAGAGAATAACGTGGCAGGTTCGGTGGCCCTCCCATAGGTTATTCAGTAACTACTTCTGACTCAGCTACAGGTTCTTGAAGCTCTTGAAGAGTTTTAATAGAAGCTTGTAGTTCTGTAAATTTTACAAATAATCTATTCTTATCTTCTAGAGCTTTGTTATGTTCATCAGCTACTTGCTGAATCTCAGTAGTAAGAGCTTCTAGTTTCTCTGTAATCGTTGGTGCCATTGGGTTTTAATAACTCAGAGTTAGTATAGCTTGTTTACCAGGGCTTACCGACACCAGTTGTGGGGGTTTTCTGTTCATTGACTCCGTTCTCTACAGCTGTCTCAATAGCAGCAACAGTCCCAGTTTTATCAGCATCAAGTTTAGCTTTAACCCAACCGAGAACAGTTGATTCTGTGAGGTCAGCATAAGGTACAAGAGTATCTGGTTTTGGTAGATCTACTTCACCAGTAGCTCTGAATTTATAAGTACCATCTTCACCGTTAACACGGTAGATAACTTTCGATACATACCCATCAGCGAGTTCGCGTTGGAGGGTGTTTACTTGCCAAGTTTTAGTTGCCATTGTTTTAAGATTTGTTAGCTATAAGGAATGCTTTGAAATCTGCTTTGACTTGTGTAGTCCAGGCAGCGTTGCAGATTGCCTGTACATCAGCGTCTTCTGAGCTGATATCTGTATCCACGAGGTTATCACTTTCATCAAGTGTTCCAGGTACTAGTACTTTTCTATGGAAACTACGGGTAAGTTCCACACCATCTTCTTTAATGACGGTTGCAGTTCTTACTTGAATATTCCATTTATTAACGACTTCAATTTTGTCGTTTTCATTTGTTTTTGTTAATGCCATTTAAGGAAGCTCTCCGAGCTAAATAGGTTTATGGCTTAGTTTATAGACGTGCTAACGGTCTTAAGTTGTATAGTGGAAATTTACTGCAACCTTTGTGTCTGAGTCTATTGCTGCACAAACATCACCTGTAGAATCGGCAGTATCAGCGAAACCTATATTAATGTGTGAATTGCCGCCAGCAGTAGGCATTGAAGTATAGTCTTGTATATCTTTAGTACCATTTTGCACATATACATATCCCGTAACTCTCCCTGCATCTTCAGTTGAAGCTGCTGAAGCTTCAGGTAAATTTAAACGTAATTGAAGACCAGATGGACTACTTACAGCACTAACTCTAATTCTTCCAGTAACATAAACTACCCTTCCAATTTTAGTATAAGCAAGTTGATCATAAGAACTATCAACAGTAATCGTTCCGCTAGTTAGGCAAGTTAAAGTTGCTGTGTATGTTCCCTCCTCATAATCGTCCAAAACAGCTGAAGTAGAACTATCATCAAATGTAATACCATTACCAGTCGCAAACTTTACATTACCATTACTTTGAATAGTAAAGTAATCACCACCATCTGCACCTTCTACTAAACAATTACCAGCACCTGTATTTGCATTATCACCAATAATTACTTTTGATGTATGAGCAGATGAACCAGTTATAGAAAGAGTACCACCTGCATTTGGATCAAATATAGCAGTACCATCTGATGTAATGCGAAGTCTTTCTGTTGTTGTTCCTGCTGTTGGTGAGGTATAGAAAGCAAGATCACCAATAGAATCAGTGGATGTACGATGATGTAATATTGCTGCACCAACGTGAGTATCATCTGTGGTATTCGCAAATGCAATACCAAGTTTTGAAGTATTACTATTAGTTTGTGATCTAATTACAAGATGATAATTGTTTTTATCTGATACATCACTTTCTGCTGTAAGATTTTTATCAATTAATAAACCACCAGTGCTAGTTTCAGCAGATCCGATAGAAACTTTTCCGTCAGAATGGATGCGAAGTCTTTCTGCTGAATTAGTCGCTAATCTGATTGATCCAGTACCACGATCATTAGTGATTAATAAATCTGCGGTACTATTATCTACGTGAATACTTGAAGCATCATCTCTTGTACTATCAGCAAATCTAAGTTCTTTTGTATGATTTGAGGTATTTCCTATTTGAACTTCACCTACAACATTTAGGTCACTTCCATCAAAGGTAAGATTTGCCTCACCTGCAATAGCGTTAGCACCTGTAACTGTACAAACTGTGTTATTGGTTGATCCTGTTAATACGGCTGGAGTAGACGCTAATTTACTAAGAGCAATCGCTGCATCGCTTTTAATATCGGCATTAACTATAGAATCATCTTTAATGCTGATTGAATTAATTTCAGTTAATGCCATTGGTTTAGATTGAGAAGTGTTTGTGTTTTAAGGCTTTGTCTTAACCACCCTCAAGGGCGGCGACTTTTGTTTCTAAGACTTCTATTTTTGTAATTGCTTCTTGCAAGGCTTTGGTTAAATACGCAACAAGAGAATTAGTATTAAGTGATTTGGTATCTCTAACTATAACGTGTCCAGTATCTTCGGCAGCAGCTTGCAATTTAGCCCAACTATCGTCATCTGTTTCGGCAGTACAAACAGCCTTAGGCAGTATTGACTCTACTTCCTGTGCTATAAAACCATAAGAATCTCTATCAGTATTTCTCCATTTAAATGAGACTGGTCTTAACTGTTTGATCTTAGTTAATCCTTCATTGCCAATGGAAGTAATATCCTTCTTTAATCTTTCATCAGAAGTATCATTGAAATCACCGGTTATGGTAGCTGCAGAGCCATCGAAGAAACATATTGACGTACCTTTTCCATCAGCAACATAAGTATCACGCCAATGAGCATTACTACCGTTGTAACCATAGAGTGAAATATATCCAGAATTATCTCCATTAGCACCAGAGTCCCAATTAAGACTACCATCTTTTATATAAACGTCATCACTTGTTGATGCACCTACCATCATTTGAATTGAAGCATTGTCTCCGTGGTATTTAAACCCAGTCGCATGTGTTTCAAACTTCTTAACGCCGTCGTAATAGAGTTCTACAGAACTATTTTCTTCAAATAGAACTCCCCATTCAGAAGCAGCAACATTTATAAGTCCTCCTCTACTACATTGTAGATAAAGGCCACCTGTACCATTATCTTTGATTCTTGATTCTCCATCATGGTAGATTTGTAGATCGTTACTATATCCAAATGTAGCTTTAGCACTATCATCCCATCTCCAAGTAGCGTTAGTTCTT
>Ga0080013_1002971_pt1 | contig 18791 bp, 31 predicted proteins | sample ETNvirenome_6_85_FD_69236 | JGI IMG/M metagenome (GOLD analysis project Ga0080013, IMG submission 69236) | Marine viral communities from the Pacific Ocean - ETNP_6_85 (SPADES assembly) (version 2) | ecosystem: Environmental > Aquatic > Marine > Oceanic | place: Pacific Ocean | collected 2013-06-19 | reverse complement strand
AGATATTGCAAGACATGATGCAAGTTTTGTAATAAATAGAGTTAAATCTAAAATAACAGAACTAGGTGGAAACTTTGATAATTTAAATAAAGGTGCAAAACAATTAGCTGTTGATTATGAATTAAATGTAGGAGAAGATGATAAAAATAGAAGTGGTGTTGCAGCTTTCCCTAAATTTTTTAAAGCTTTAATAAATGATAATCATACAATTGCATTTGATGAATATAAAAGATACATGGGTTCTAAAAAAAATCCATTAAAAAATAGAAATATAGCTACAAATAATTTATTATTAGATATTTTTAATTTAGAAAATCCTCCAACTCAAGCACAAATAGATGAACAAGAAGAAATAGAAGTTGTTATAAAAGATGATCCAAAAGAAAAAAAATTATCAGAATTTGAAAAAGCCTTTTCAGATGCACGAGCACAAGGTAAAGATATTTTTACATTTAAAGGTAAGCCATATACAACTGCTTATAAAGAAGAAGTTATAGAAGATATGCCTACTAGATTTGCTTCTGCAGAGATACCTCCGACTTCAGCTAAGAAAGGTGGTATGGTAGAACGAAATTACCATGATTATGCACCACGAAACATCTAAACCAATTTAACAGCCTACACAAGCCCATAGAGAGCAAGTAGTATCTTCTAGGTATGTCAAGACCTTTAAGACCTTTACTTGCATTGTATGGGCTTTATATCAAGATAAATTTTTAATAAGAGGATAGAATGGACCCAATCACAGCATTAGGTGTAGCTTCAACAGCATATAAAGCAATTGTTACTGGATTCAAGGTAGGTAAGCAAGTTGAAAGTATGTCTAAAGATTTAGGCAGGTGGATGGGAGCTATCCAAGATATAAAAGATGGGCATAAAAAGAAATCTTCTGGTAAAACTTTTGGTTCTGTAGAAGAAGAAAGTCTTGAGACCTTTGCAGCTTTGAAGAAAGCTCAACAGATGGAGAACGAACTCAGAACATTTATTAATTTTGAATATGGTCCTAATGCATGGAATGAAGTAATTAGAATACAAGCTGATATACGAATAAAGAAAAAAGAAGCAGAAGAAAGAGCTAAGATGAAAAAGCAACAGATGATAGAGAATACTATACTTGGTGGGATTGCTATATTCTTTTTAGTCTTTGTAGTTTATATTGCTTTAATGGTTCTTAAAGCTTAAAGGAATCCAGCTTTCTTTACCATTCGTATAACAATATCTTTACCTAAAACTTTCATATAATCTATTGTAGTTTCTTCTAACTTCTCAGGATCTAAATCTATATCCTTATCTGTCTTTGCACCTCGTACTCTAGATAATAATTCTAAAGCTTTAATAGCACTATTCGTATGACCATTTGCTTTGGCATATGTATATTGATTTTCTATCTCTGGAACAACATCTACTTCTGTCGATAATTCTTTCTCAAGATCCCCAATCCTTTCAACGATTTCATCATTCTGTAATAATCTATGCCCTTGTCGTGCTGCGTGTTCTTTGGTATATCCAGCAGCTCTCGCAGCTTCAGATGCATTTCTGTGTAGTATATAGGACTGACAGAATCTTTCTTGTTGTTCATTGATTGACATAATAATTTAATATTCCATTTGCATAGATTGATAAACCTATTGCATTAATAATAATAATAGCTCTATCATTCCATATTAAACCAATTAATATCCATCCAAGTAAACCTACTATACTAATAAATAAATTTAATGGATAGATATTATTAGCTGTTAGCAACATTCCTACAATTAAAATAACTGAGGAAGCCCATTTAAGATACCAATCTTTTGTTTTATATGGAGTTTGTTTTCCTAATTCTTTAGACATTATTTAGCTACATCACAACTTGAATAAGTAATCTTAATATCTTCAGGTTTATCTATATCAAAGTTAATAATGTTATCATAATAAGGTCCAACTTGAGTTTGAAAAACTCTCTCTAACATATGCGTACAATTAATAATACTTGTATCATAGGAGTAAGGTGCACTTTTAAATTCAGTGCACTCTCCATGAAAACAAACCATTAATGTTGCAATATAAAATACTGTAATCATTAACTACAGGTTTCTATTTCTAAACATGCTTTAGCTGATTTTATTGTTTCATGATCGTTATGGTTACTTGTTCCACATGCTGTTAAAAAAAGTATACCAATTAATATAATTAAATGTTTCATTAGAATTTAATCTCCTGTTCTATAAATATTTTTCCAGTCTTATTTAAACTATTACCATTAACAGTTCCTGTTCTAAAAAAGTTAGGTGAATTACCAACGTATCTATCCCAACCAAGTTTTGTAATACCAGATAAAGTTTCACGTTTTCCAAACAACCTCATCTTACCTTTATGAGCTTCATCAGCATCATAATAATATCTATATCCTGCTGAATAATTTGAATCTGCATTAGCTACAGAAGTACAAGCAAGTAATAGACAATACATTCCAATACCAATTACCATATATAAATTATCTTTCATACTATTCTCCTTTGTTAATATTTATTGTGCTCCTGTTTCAAGTTCACCTGAACCCACAACAACAGCTTCCATTTTACCAGTGTCAACATTATATTTCATTTCAATTGTTCCTAAATCTACAGGAACTTTCTCAATTGGATTAACATTAACTTTTAATTCTTGTTTAGATTTAGTAAATAATTCTTTTATAAACGTATCAAAAGTAACACCAATATAACCACCCATAATAAACGCTATTAAAAGTAATATAAAACCTATAAAAAATTTCATAATTATCTCCCTATTTTGTTATCTTTTTATATTTTTCAAATGTACGTAAACCACCAAGACCTAACATACCCATTAATACAGTCATTAAACTTCCCATATCAAACTGAGGTAACTCAGGTATAACTACATTAAGATAAGCACATACAAACATAATAAAAGGTGCAATAACAAAATGCCATGCTAAAGCTATACCACATGTCCAACCAATAAAAGGTCTCCATCCTGCAACAAATAAACTTTTATGTTGTGCTTCTGCTTTATTTATTTCTAATTGTCCTTTAGCTAATTCTTGGGCATGATTCTCTGCCATTGTAGCTATCTCATGTGCGAGCTTATTCTTAACATCCTTATCCTCAATAAATTTTCCAAGTAGTTTAGTCGCAGGTCCTATTAATGCTGTTAACATTTCTTACTCCTTTCAATTATATATGGTACACTTTCCCAGTGACCATTATTTTTGTTATTTTTATCTTCTATAATAACATCTAATGAAGTATAGATATTAAGATGAGGATAATCTTTACTTAATTTAGTTAATTTTTCTTTCCAAAATTCAGGCTTTTGTACATTCACATGTACATTTCTTCCATTATCAAATTTCTTTAAGGCTTCATAACATGCTATAGTTAGGAAGACAAACTTACGAGCAAAGGAAAAGATTTCTTTTAGTATCCAGTCTGAATCTTTCTCATCTATATGTTCAATAACATCTGAACAAATAACACCATCATACTTTCCTTTAGGAAGTTTACTATGCTTCTCATAACCAGGATCATATAATGCAAAATAATCTAAGCACCAAAGTTCAGGTAAAGGTGCCGATAAGACATGTCCTTGCTTATCTAATTTTAATTTATTATATTTATCTTCGGAATATAATAAAGCTTTACCACATCCATAATCTAAAATACTTCTACATTGTTCCTTATTAATAATCATTTCAATTTCATTAAGATAATAAATAAGACTAATGCCATTAAATATTTCTTCACCTGAAACTATATCATTACCTTTAGTATGTAACATTTGATATTGAGTTACAAGTTCTTTATAATCTTGTGATGGACTTTCTCTAGTGTACATTAAAAGCTTCTTTATAAGAGGGTAATTGATCTAACTCTTCTGATCTATCCCATATCTCTGAGACTAAGGTATCTTTTCCATGAAAATAAAAATTAATACCCATACCATTATCTTTAAATGTTCTTTCACAATCTTGTGCCATTGCTAATAACTCACCAGTTGTCCAGTAAGGTTTATCTTTTACAGATACTTGAAAATATTTTGGTCTTGGATCTTCATCTTCAGCACCTGTTGTTTCTTTTTTCATATCTTTTGTAGGTTCTTCTTTTAGATTACAATCAAATCCAAATAAGTGTATACTTCTAAATCCCATTGTATGTAACATACCAATAGCTCTCATAGCTGCACAAGTTCCACCAGTAATTAAAGTAGCACCAGTAGGTAATCCTATATCATCTCTAAGTTTAACTTGATTATTTAGTATACCTTTTTTTCTTTCCTTATCATCTCTTAATGATTCTGTAAATGCGTTCCATCCCCATATATCAGCTTTTCTTTCCATTAAATAATTAGTAACAGAAGGATCTGTCATAGTTGCAACAAAGAATCTTGTAGATGGTTCTATTATTTTAAATAAATCTTTTCTTTTTATTCCATGTGTACTTTCACCATCAATAGAACGAGGATCTAATAGAATACAACCCCAAGGTTTTATACCATTCTCTAATAATTTTGGGTATGCATGTTTAACACATATAATAATTGAATCTGGATATGTTTTTAAAATCTCTTTAATTTTATTATAATCAACACTATGACCACCAGAAACAATAATAGCATGATCTCCATGATTTCTATATTTAGTTACAAATTTTTGTTCATCAATTAATTTTAAATTTTCTTTAATATTATTTCTAATGTAATCTTTTGGAACACAATCTCTAGGATTAACTACAATAGGAACTCGTTGTAAATGGTCTGGAATAGTAGGTAATTTTTTATCATTAATAATAACCATTAGATGAGTAAAGCCACCTTCTTTTACTTTATCTCCAGAAGGCAACACATGTTTTCTTATTTTCTTATTACCTTTAAAACTTTCAAAGATTTTATTCACACCTTGATAAGCTTCATTTGGTAATAACTTATCATCATCTTCTCTAAAGTAATGGTCAAGAATAACAACTGGTGTTTTCTTTACACATTTAAAATCATGTGCAACAGTTTCTATACTATTACCACCACCAACTAAAGCCATATCAAACCATTCACCTTGATCTTTTAAAGTGTTTCTTGTATTTCCTTTTTGTAATTCAAAAGAAAAAGTTTTATTTTTATTTACCTTAACATGCTCTGCAAATTCTTCTAATCTTTTTTGTACTGCAGATAATTTGTTATGAGCTTTTGCATTAAACTCTTCATGATCTAATTCAATTGTAGCATCTTCAAATAAATCATAACCCTTATACGTAAATGTATCTGTATATTCAAAGGCAGTTAATGCCATCTCAATAGCACGACCACCATTCCAAGTTCCTGTTTCAATAACGACTTTAGGTTTATAGGTATTCATTAAGTCTACAATTTGTCGATATCTATTTGGTTTAATATCTGGAGATGCTTCATCTGATAAAGCAAATACTCTTTCACCTTTAGAATTTCTTATAGCAAGTTTAGAGAAATCTGGTATTCCTTTGAAGTGATAAAAATAATTATGCATCTGTGTTGTTCTATGAACTCTCATACCATGTGCTTCATATATAGTTAAAAGCCTTTGTAGTATATAAGCATCATGCCATTCTCTATACTTAGTAACTTCTCCTAAAATATAAGCACCTCTTAAATCTGCAAGAACATCTAAAGCAGGTTGTTTATTTAAATTAAATGCCATAAAACAGAAGTCCTCAGAATCATAAACAATATCTGCACCTTCTGGTAATAGAAAAAGAATATCTTCTTTTGTTAATCTTTTATTTAAATAAGTATCAGCATCTAACCATATTAACCATCCAGCATTTTTATTTTTAGCTAACTTAAAAGCATACTCTGTTAATGCAAATACTTTATGAGACCATTTAATAACATCTAGCTTTTCATTATAAGGAATCTTACCATCTTCTGTTCCATCATGTTCACCATACCTTTCAAGAAAACTTTTATAATCTTTTATATCATCTAACTTTTTATAAGTAATATTATCTGGAATAGAATATGCATCTAAATTACAATCATGATAATACGCAGTAAGTTTTACATCTGGTTCTAAATTTTCTTTAAGCGAACTTAATAAATAATGTGTAGTATTTTTTAATAAGTTCTCATTAAAAGAAGTAACAATATTTACTTCAGTCATTCATATCTCCAAAATAATTCTTTAATGCTTCAATAGCTTCATCAGCTTCTGCTATTTCTTTCACAAGAATAATACAATCGTCTACTATTTTAGGATGCTCTCCAACAGCTACAGGTTTTTGAAATGCTAAATTCATATGATAAATTGCTTTATTTTTTTTAGCTTCAAACTCACCCATTAGGGCTGTATATAAACTATCTTTTAAATTTTTCATGATATTAAATAATCCTTATCTCTATCTATTATACCTTTCATTTGTAACCACTTCGCATCATTACACCATTTAACAGCATACTTTCCTTCTACTTCTCCTCTGATAGCCCAGTCTTTAAACCAAGGACCACCAGTTGTAAAATGAACTATCTTAGCATCTAAGTCTTCTGGTGAATGTCCATCTAACCAATTCCATTCTTCAGGAATTTGTCCTATATCTGCTTCCTCATCTGGCAACCATTTAAATCCATGTAACCATCTACCTGATTTAGTATTTATATTATCAATACTTAAATTATCTAAATAGTTATGATTACAATTAAACATCATAAGGCTAGACCAATTCTTTCTCTGATATGGTTCTTGGCTTTGGTTATCCATTTTAGTTCCTCTCTTTGGTTCATACTTATGATGCACAGACCAAACAGGATAGTAACTATCTTTACACATTTCAAATAACTCTGTGATATCTGTTCTACAATACATATCACAATCCATAAATAATGCCATACCTCTATATAAATTTAAATGAGGAACAAGAAATCTAGTAAAACTGAAATCAGTGGAGAAAGGTTTACCATCAATTTCATCAAATTGTTGTCCATCTATTTTATTAGATTCTCTTCTAAACATTCCATTCTTTATTACTGCTTCTTTTTTTATTGGAATAATTCTAACAGGTTGACTTGTTCTTATTTCAATAGAGAACTTTAAAACTTCATAGGCTACGTGTTCTCTTTTATCATAACCTATATATATTGTATTCATATCATTTTTAGATTTCATTTACCTTGTCCTCTATATTTTTTCCACATTCTTTTTTTATGTTTATTAGTTGGTCTACTTCTTACAGAATTTCCTATAGATGTTTTCTTTTTAAAAAATTCTTTAAACTTTTTTAGACCTGCAAATATTTTTGTTTTCTTCATACTATAAATGGGAGACCACGCTGGTTACTGAATGGTGGTTTTAATCAGAACTCCCTCTTCACTTCCTAATTTATTTTAATTGTTTTAGGTTTCTGTTCATCAGGTATTATTTGTTTAAGAACTATTCTTAAAATACCTTCTCTGAATGTAACGTCTTTAACGTGTAACGTATCTGCTAAAACAAAAGTTTTTTTAAATGCTCTCCTAGCTATACCCTTATGTAAATAATCTATTTCAGGATCATCAGTTTGTTTATCAACTCCTTCAATTGTTAGATGGTTTTCTTTTACTTCAACTTTTAAATTGTTTTTATGAAAACCTGCTAACGCAAATTCTATTACATAAGTTTCCTCATCTTTTCGTATCATATTATGAGGTGGATATCCGTTATCCAAATTTCCTATGTTAGATGCAAAATTAAATAAGTTATCAAAACCTATCGCCTGTCTACTAAAATTATCTAAATCAAAATGTACCATTTTATTCTCCTTTATAAGCAAGTTAAAATTAATAAGTCCTTTAAGGCACTTATAATTATATTATAACAAATATATTAAGATAAGTCAAGAAAAAAATTATGTTAAATACTTAAAAAATAACCATGAATTAATAACAATTAATGTCCAACACATCATAAATCCAAACTGACTTTTATTATACATAATTAAAATATGGGCAATCAATAAACCATAGACCATTAGTAATAAATTAATTGATAATGAATTTAACATTTCTTTTCCTTATAAATAATTAATTAGTCCACCAACATTAGTTCTAATTATATCACCAGGATTTAATAAAGACCAATATATTTCTAAAGCTTCTGTTTCTTTTTCAGCTTCAAACTTATGTTCCTCTCCTGCAGGAACTATAGTAAATTCTCCATTTTTTAAAATAGTTTTATCTATAAGTTTATAATCTTTTTTATGTCTTTCTATTAGTAGTTTACCTGTAATAACATAGAACGCATTAGACTTAGCTTGATGTTTATGTAAAGAACAATATCCACCTTTTATAATTTTAATTCTATGAATCTCTAATGCTGAGTTAACTATCAATGGTTCTGTAGTTCCCCAAACTTTTCCTTCTATCATATAAGTTCACTCCATCTAGCTAATTTATTTCTTTTAACTTGTACTCGTTTATCAAGTTCATCCCAACTAACAATATCAAACTCTACCATTAATTGTATCATAGCATATACATCTCCTATTTCTTCTTTCAATGATTTATTATCTCTATGATTATCTTTACGAATAGCTTTACTACATGCCTGTGTTAATTCTCCACACTCTTCCATAGTAATAACCATTAATTGTAATAATGCATCTTTGTTCATTGTAACCTTTCTAATCTGTGAAATAAATGTAATAACTCTACTTTCTTTTTTTCTGTAAGGAAAGGACCATCACTAAGATAATAAGTTATTACTTTTTTAATAATAGAAATATCTTGTGTTGATATAATAGGTTTACTTTCTTTCATTATACATCCACTAACTCACAAGCACCTGCTGTACAAGCAAGTTCTTGAGAACCCTTTGTATTATCTTCTGTTTCATAATGTTTTAAATCAGACCAATCAATATCTGTTGGCATCTTAGATTGTAACTCTTCATATTTTCCTTTATCTATATCTTGATAAGGTGCTTGTTGATATGTATGATCAGAGAATGGTAAGAACGATACACCAGATAGATAATCAAAGTTATCCCAACACCAGTTCCCTACATTAACCCATTCATTTTCTTTTACACTAATCGTAACAGAAGGTTTATGTTCACACCAATGTTCTGCATAACATTTCCATATCTCTAATTGTTCAATAGCTGACATACTATTTCTAAATATTGCTTGAGAATCTGTCTTCATAGGAAAAGAAAATACAGACGTATGATTTGGATTCATTACATCTGGTTCACAAGGAACTCCTTTAGATTTCATAAACTCTGTTAATGGATCTTTATTATCTCCTCTAACAGTTCGTATATAGTAAGGTGCATGTCTAGCATGAATACCACTAGCACTATCTACTAACTGACTAACAGTTCCTGATGGTTTTACACAAGTGATAGCTGTTGATTGTGGTATACCTAATTTTTCAGACCATTCTTTATTTACCATGATTGCTTTATTTCTCATTGTTTCTAACGTATCAGGTAATTTATTTCTCATTCGATTAAGAATAGTATTATCCATAATACCTGTAAGAGATACTCCAAGTAATCTTTCTTCTTCAGTATTAGTTTGCCATCTCTTACGAAGATAACCAAAGTTAGTTAATGTTGCTTGCATTGTTCCTAAGATAGTAGCTACTTCTATTTTATTTAATAATATTTCTAAAGTATCTAAAGGTCTAACCACAACTTCAGTAAGATTACAAAACTGATTTGGTCTTAAAATAATTTCTGAACAAGGATTAGTTCCAAAATCAAAATTAGCATTACGTCTACCATTTTGTTTAGCTTTTTCTTGAGCAGATACTCTATTAAATATTCCTCTCTCACCTGATTTACTTTCATATAAAGCCAACCACTCTTTCATAAAAATACCTGCATCAGGTTTCTCTGTATAGGCAACAGAGTTATTAGCTAATGCTCGTTCAGGATTTGTATCCCACCAAGCACCAGACTTAGCAACTCTTAATCTCTGGTCTGATAAATTAGACAGAGATATAAGAGCTGACCTACGCACACCACCTACCACTACTACTTCACCAGTCTTACAAACTATATCATGACATTCCAAGCTACTTAGTTTTCTACCTCTAGCACCTTTAAACTTTTCAATAACAAAATCAAATAGATTAACCAAAGGTTGAGGACCACTAGCTCTACCACCAAAGGTATTTAATCTTGCTCCTGCAGGTCTTACTTTATTTACACTTACTTTAGGTATTCTGCATGTATAGAGATAAGATACTAAATCTTTAAATGCTCTTGCCCATCCTTCTTTAGAATCAGCAACAGATATTACATCTTCTGTATACTCAAACTCTCTATCAGGAATAGTAGGTAAACTATTAACATAATTTCTTTCAACAGAAAAACCTACGCCTGTGCCATTCATAAGTATATATAATACCTCATCAAAAGATTTAGGACTATCAACAGGAATATAAGAACAATTATATCCTGCTATATTTTCTCTTTCTAATGCACTACCTGCTGTCATTAAGGCTCTCATAGAAGGCATGACAGACAAACTAATAATATAATCTTCTATCTTTCTCCAGACTTCACTCTCTATTTCTACTCCTAAGTTCTTACTTAAATGTTTTTGAAAGAAAGTAGAAAATCTTGTTATTGTTTCTATCCAAGTTTCTCTTCTATTCTCTTCTGAGATCCAACGAGAATACCTAGATATATGAATAAATGTTTGATACTCTGTTGGTAAATAACTATTCCCTACCATATTCCATCTCCAATATCATTTCTAAATAATGAATAGCTTTCTCTATATCTTTAGCACCTTCTCCTTTTCGTCTATGTCTTGTAATATATTTTATAGCATTACCTTCACAAAAAGTTAAATCATTTCCCATAATATAATCTATAGGTTGTATCTTACAATCTTTATAATGACTTCCACCCACCTGCTTTTCAGTAGCCATCTTAGCTTGTTTTTTTAAATCTACTTTCTTAAAGCCATCAGTTTTTTTTACTGATTCACTCCACGCATCATCCATTTGTCCCATCTATATCCTCTCCATGTAATATTTTTCTTATTCTAACTCTTAAAAAATTTTTATTATCAGCGTTCATAACTTGATATGCAAAACTTCTAGTCTTACTAGCATTTACTCCTGCCATATCACAAACTGATTCAAAGTTTTCACATGTAACTCCTGTCTCTGTAAAGAACCATGACTTAGCTCTGTCTTTATCGTATTGAACTCTTGTAGCTTTAGAATCTTTAGACAAATCTAATAGTGCTTGTAGTATAACAGCTAAAAACAATTGTTTCTCTGAAGATTGTGGTTCAGAGTAGAATAAGTTTTCCATCTGAATTATATCAGGTTCTTCATTCATTGTCAACTAACCATCTTACTTTTGTTATAGTTCCTAAAGGTCCTTTATGTTTAAATCTTGTTCCCTTACCTTTTGATTTGGAATTATCTTTACAAAATCCATATTTATATGTATTTTCTATTTGATATATAGCACCTTTATTATAACCATTTTCATCACACCATACACCTAAACAATCAACAACCATTCGTTTATCATCAAGATAAAATTCTGCTTTACCTTTATACAAAGCCTGGTTTTCTCCACTTATTTTTCTTAGATATTCAGGATCTTGATAACTCTCAATAGGTCGATACCATTTACCACCAACATAAGAATTATAATAAGCAGGTTCATCACTACCTTCTATCACAGCAGTAAGAACATTCCATTTCATTTGATAGTATGCTTCATAGTAATTTAAACTTCTTTTATTTATATACTCTGCTATGACTTCAAACTTAAATTTTTCTTTACCATCTTTTTCTATATCTGCAGTTAAATATTTAGATGATCCTGTATATGTTTCCCATTTAAAAGGTATTTTCTTTTTACCCATAAAATATTGCTTACAACCTACATATGCTTTATCATTTTGTATCTTGGTTATAATATAAACAAACCCAAACTTATCCAGATTAGGCACAAAAGGTTTGCCTGTCTGATAATCAATCCAATGATTAGACATTTATTTCTTCCACGTTTGGTTGTTTTTTTACTTTTGTAAGATATCTTTTACCTGTCGCATACTGAAAAGTACGAAGTCCTTTACCATCATTACTATCACTCCAACACTTATGCTTATGAGCACAATAAACACAACCAGAACTGAGCTTATAATTACCAGACTGACCATCAGGTATATCATCATAGCATTTATCAGGTGGAGTAGTATTTGCGACAATTTTTTTAAGATGTTTAATTCTTTTTTTGGCATCAATCATCTCCAGAGAGTGAACTTTTGAGTAACATATCTCTCCTGTTGATTTATTAATTGCAAGAAAACCTGCTTCATCTACATTATTAGCTTGAGCATAAGAAGATATCTGAGCTAAATAACCAAAAGGATCATCATCAGATAGAGTATTATATTTAAACTTATTAAAACCTCTACCAGATGCACTCTTACAATCAACCAAGACATCATCAATAAAACAATCTTGATGTCCTGTGACACCTTCTAGCTCTACTTCTTTTTGTTGTTGGCTAACTTTATGTCCAGAAATAGAAGCAAGCATTATTAAAAATTCCTCTAGTATATAACCATATAAAAACTTTATTCTTGTATATGGTGCTAGAGATTCTGTGGAAGGTTCTTTAAAATTATACCACAATTGTCTGTCAGGTTTACCAATTAACGATAACCTAAGTTTAGGTTTATTTTCTGGCAGCTCCTTCAAGAAATCTTTTACGTGAACTTTAATTGATCCAGCAAACATATCTATATATGTATCTACTTCCTTTTCACTTAAAGTATTATTATTAGAATTAAATAAAGCATATATGTCCTCTACTAATGTATCTATTTTTTTCATATTCTTTATGTGGGTAGCCATTAAGACCACCCACATCCTCTACATGTTAGGAAGCAAAAGGAATTTCATCTGCTTCGGTTGAAGAATATCCATCAGGAACTACATCAAAGGCATCATCTGAATCGCCTTCATAAGCTACTAAATCTACAACTTGAACTTTTTTAAGGTCAGCACTTACACCTGCTTTACCACCAAATTTCCATTCATAAGTAGTATAAAGAACATTTACTGTAGAACCATTACCAATTAATGTATTCATAATAGTTCTCTTTTGTGCATCAAGAACTAATGGTGCATTATTCATAGCTCCATTTTTCTTCTTCACATTTCTTTTAATGGTGATAAAATCTTCTCTATCATCACCTTTATTTTTAATAGTTAGACCATCTGCCTCAAGAATCTTTTTATTCTTAGAATCAAGATTACCTATATCAATAGTCCATACTCCATCACTATCAAATGTTGTGTTTGGGTTTGTTATGCTCGCCCAATAAGCTTTTCCATGTATAACACTCATCCAGTGTCTCCTATTATTGTTTTAAAATTATATTATAGCACGAATTTAAATAGAATGTCAACACTTTTTTTAATGTGTCTCTGCCCATGTTACTCCTACCTTATAGGAATTATCTAAAGGACATTTCAATTTTAATTGTGCTTCTGTATCTTTTATAGCTATCTTTGTAATCGCACAAAAATCTCCTATATATTTATTTCCAACTTCAAATTGGTATTCATCATGTATAGAAGCAACTAACTTTACATCCAGTCTTTTATTATATACTCTTGACATAATATTAAGTAACCATTGTTTACAGATAATTGCACCTGCTCCTTGCAATAATGTATTCAATGATGAATGTGGACTTCTTACATGAATTAATCTCCCATCTAAACCTTTAATCACTCCCTTCTTAGAAGCAGACCCCACTTGTTCTCTAAGTCTCTTCAAAGAAGGAAGGTTAGATAGAAAGCGATTGATAAGTGCATGACCTTCTTTTCTTCCTGCTCCTACAATCTTTCCTATCTTTTCAGCTCCAGCACCATAAAGAAATGCATAGATAAATGTCTTAGCTTGGTCTCGGTTATCTATCCCTGCCAGTTCCATATTCTTTGTATGTATATCTCCATTTAGAATTTCATCTGTGTAGTTTTGATCTCCTAAATAGTGTGCCAAACAACGTAACTCCAGTCCACTCGCATCTGTTCCTACAAGTTTATGTGTCATCTGATTATTAATAGTCCAAAGTTTTCTACAATCTCTTCCATATGGAGAGTAGACAGCAGGAACTTGTGCCATGTTTGGAGAATTGTGAGCCATTCTACCAGTTATAGTTCTTAATGTCATAACACGACCATGAACTCTTCCATCTTCCTTACAGGCATCAATCCAAGATTCTAACATTGCAACTCTCTTTTGTATGAGAAAGTATCTTGCAAATCTTTTTGTTATAAGTTTTAGTTCTGGATTCTTTATTGTTTTTAAAACAGCTTCATTGACAATTACATTTTCTTTATCAGTAAACTGCTTTGGTTTCCATCCTCTCTTCATTAATCTATCTGCTATCTGCTGACGAGAACTAATGTTAAAAGGAATCTCTTTTGTTTTGGTTTTCATTTCAATAATTGTTGGTTCAAATTCTTCCAACGACCATTGTTCTAAATCATGTAGCTCTTCTTTTAATACTGCTCGTAATTCTTGAGCCTTCTTCATATTAAAAGCAAAACCATTCTCTTCTTGCTTGTCTAATATGATTCGTATTTTATGTTCCAAGAGTTTAGAAGTATGAGAAAATCTTTCTCCTTCTTTCTCTAATAACTTTGCTACATCAAAAGTTATTTCAACATCTTGTTTACAATAGTCTAACATCTCTGGTGTATAGGTATTAAATACTTCTACATCACCTTTATATTTATTTAAATATATTCCCCAAGATTTTAAACTATGACTTGTTCGTGTTGGTCTATATAATTGTGATTCAATTAAAGTATCTCTCACTTGGGTAGGTTTTATCTCAGCATTAGTAAATTTATTTAGAATTGGTGCATCAAAAGATAATCCATTATGCATAATAAAAGTATCAATTTGTTTAGCCCATTCTCCAAATTCTTTTATCTCTTCACCTACCCAAGATTTAACAGCACCAGTCTGATAACATTTAGAAACTATACAATGTATCTTAGTAGCAACATCTTTAAAACCATCTGTTTCTATATCAAGAACGACTTTCATTTCTCTTCCTCTCCACACCAGTTACAAGGCTCACCTTTACCTATAGCCATATCACTTTGTTCTTTTATGCAATGATGTAACCACATATCAGGTTCTTCTGACAAAGGTAACTCTTGTTGTTTACTATCGTCAGCAAAAGAAGTATATCTTTTTTCTTCAAATACAAAGATAGGTGTTCTTGGTCCAACATATGCACCTTCAATATTAAAATCAAAATACTGCCATGCCTCCTCTTCAATCATACCATCTACGTCTATTAATATATCAATTATTTTACTGGCTGAGTAAACTATAACATATTCACTATTAGAATTTTTAGTATAACCAATAATGGCATCATCAAAACCATCTGCAACTTTAGCTCCTTCAATCATCATTAAATTTTTTATATGTTCTGCGTATTTATTCAAAATGGTGTCTCCTCATTAAATGGGTTATCAATTTGTCTCATTCTACCAGATTCTTTATCATAATGCAAGTAACAACTTACTCCTGTCTCACCTGTGTATCTATTTTTTAGAATACGAATCGTTGTTGTATTAGAAATAGTATCATCATCTGATTGTTGATTTCTTTCTAATGCTATAACACTATCTGATAGATGTGCTATACTGGCACTACCTCTCAGGTGTGAGAGAGTTACTTCTTTTCCATTCTCATGTCCTAAATCTCCTGAAGGTCTCCTAAGATGTGATACAAGTAACAAACCTATATTAGTTTCTTCAACTAAAGAACGAAGCTTAGTCATCAATACATCAATCGACTTCCTTTCGTCTCCATCTTCCTGTCCTGAGACAAGTATAGATAAATGATCTAAGAAAACCCACTTACAATCTAAAGACTTTGCCATGTATCTAACTCTGGAAAGTATCTCATCATTATCAATAGAACCAAAGTGATCAAAGGCAAAGAATCTTCCTGAACCTATAGTTTCTTTTTGCCATTCTCTTAATTGATCCTTGGAAAATTTGTTTCTAACTTCTTTAATATATAATCTCTGATTTGATTCAACTGACATAATATTAAATGCTGTATTCTTAACACTCTCTTCCAGTGCTAGTATTCCTATGTTATCATTTGAGTTTCTTAGAATATGATGCATGAGTTCTCTCATGATAGAAGACTTACCCATACCTGCACCAGATGTAAACGTAACTAATTCTCCTGTCCTCATACCATAAGTCTTCTTGTTCATATCATCCCAAGGATACTTAATAGTTTCACAATACTCTTCTTCATAAAGTGTATCTCCTAAGTGAGAAAGATTTAGTATTCCTGCAGGTGTATATGCTTCTGCACTCCACCAGGTTTGAACAAACTCCTTTGCCTTACCCATTTTAAGATACTCATTCGCATCTTTGTAGTCTAGCCTGGCAATCTTACATTTGTTTGGTTCAAATAATTGTGCAACTTTTTGTGATGCTTCCTGTCCTTGCTTATCAGAATCAAAACAAACTACAACATTCTCAAAGCTGTTAAGATATTCTAAGTGTTGTTTGCAATTCTTTACAGCACTTTGAGCACCATTCTTTATTGATACGACTGCCCATTTACTTCCCATCATTTCGTAGGCAGACATGGCATCTATTTCTCCTTCTACAATTGTAATATATTTACCACCTGACTTGAATAAATTTTGTCCAAAGAGTAAGGCATCTCCCATATCTCCCTGAGACCAAATCTTTTTACCTTCTACTTGTCTTACTTTATTAGCAATGTGATTTCCTTCAGCATTAAAGTATTGGTAGTAGTGATGAGTAATGGTTGAACCATTCTTAGTAATAGAAGTTTTATATTTTCTCGTTGTTGCTTCAGATATTCTTCTATCAGGAATCGAATCATATTGTCCACTAACTTTTATTAGTCCTTTGTTATTTATATCTATAACTTTCTCAGTCATTTGCTGTTCTCCTACATGATTAAATCTTTTCTTACAGGAGAAGCAGTAGGCGTGTCCATCAGAGTGAACATTGTAACCATCACTTGAATCACAAGAAGGACATCTACCTCTACTTATCCATTTACTTTCCATTATAAAATACCTGCATTACTTAAACCTATAATGGTTGATATAACAACATAAATCATAATTATTTCCATGTATTTAACCTTTCTTAATTAATAAAAATAGAATAATAAAATGCTAATATAATAATATATAATATATAAATTAATATTAAATAGAAACATATATCTATAAATAATTTAAATATATTATCAAAAAATTTCATAGCTGTCAAGCTAAATCTTTTAAAGCAGTATTATATAATCCCTCTGCAAAATCTATTCTGTCTTCCATCACTTCATTAACCTCTTGTTTTGCTAATCTCCTAGCTTCCAGTTCATCATAACCTTCTCGCTTATATTCTTTTAATAATTTCCTATACTCTTTTTGACTTTCCTTATCCCAAATTTGTTTAGTCATTTTATTTCTCCATTTCTTTTACATATTATAAATTAAAAATATTAAACTAACAAATAATACCACAGGAAAAATATTATTCAACCATAAAGTTTTATCTTTCTTTACTTGTTGAAACCACCTTCCAATAGTCTTTAATCTTCTCTCTCTATCCTCCTGTTTTGAAGTCATCATCTTTCTTTATATGTTGTGCATCAGGATTCTCAACAGGTTCTTCTGCCCAACCATCTCCTTTGGTTAGGTCATATCCAAAATCACTTTCAATATTTACTTTTCTACGTAGATCATAGTTCTCATTTGAAAGAACTTTAATTCTTTTATGAGCATTTCTTAATTGCTCCTGTAAATCTCTTACATTTTTTTCTAACATTCTAATTAAATCTGGTAAAGACTTTCTCATAACACTTCTCCTGTCTAAGTTAATTTGATTAATAAATATCCCATGAATACTAAAAGAAGTCCAATAATAATACCACCAAATAAACAATACAGCATATACATCTGGCAAATTGTTAAGTTCAACATCAGTGGATACTCTCAATCTCAAAACCACAGGTATGAATTTCTCCTACATTAACTCCCCATGTTTCTAATGCTTCTAAACATTCATCTTTTGAATGAAATATTAATGGCATATTAAAGCTATCTACTAACTGATCAATAGGATATGTATTAGTCCACTTATCCAGATTCCTAAAATTTCTAGTCTTGTAATGAACAAGCATAAACATTTTCTTTTCCTTTTCTCCTGTATTTCTTTTTATTCTCCACTCTTTTTTGTCTAAAGAATGGATCATATAAAGACTTAGCTATATAATTTCTAGTTTTTTTAACAGGTGTTATTCTTTTTATTTTCATGTTACTCTCAATTTATTATAGCATAGATATTACTTATATGCAATAGCGATAATACAACTAATACAGAACCACACAAAAAAGAATAAAAATACTTTACTTAATAATATCCACTTAGCTTTATTCATATTCTTTCTCCTTATATTTTATATAATCTTTTGTGAAACCATCAGCAATTAATTTTTTCTTTTCTAAATTATCCATATAATTAATTAACTTTACAAACTTAGGAACTAAATTTTCTTCATAATCTGATTCATCTGCTAATCGTGCAGATAATTCAGTTACAATTTCCTCTACGTCTGGATTCAAAAATATATTAGGCATCTTTTAATTTCTCCTTCAACTCTGTATAGCCACCTACATGTTCAAAGATTTGTGGCACCTGTGTAAAACCTAACTCTTTAAATTCATTTATATCTTTAGCACTAGCTACTATAATTTCATCAAAGACATGTC
>Ga0080013_1002970_pt1 | contig 18791 bp, 40 predicted proteins | sample ETNvirenome_6_85_FD_69236 | JGI IMG/M metagenome (GOLD analysis project Ga0080013, IMG submission 69236) | Marine viral communities from the Pacific Ocean - ETNP_6_85 (SPADES assembly) (version 2) | ecosystem: Environmental > Aquatic > Marine > Oceanic | place: Pacific Ocean | collected 2013-06-19 | reverse complement strand
GTCTGACCTAATCAATGCCGGTGTGAATATTGACGAATGGGAAGTTTCAGTAAATACCGGCGTGGGTACGCTTACTTTAGGGTAACAATTCCTAGGGCGATTAGCTCAGTTGGAAGAGCACCTGCTTTGCATGCAGGGGGTCACCGGTTCGACCCCGGTAGGCTCCACTATTACATGGAAGAAGAATGAATTCTAAAGAAGAACATAAAAAAACATGGAAAGATTCCTGGGAAGATATAAAGACCAGGAAATTAGAAACATTACAAAAAAGAGATCATATGAGGCAAGTAGATTTTATTTGTCAATTTATGGACTTCTCTTATTTTTTTGACATCGGCGCCGGAGTAGCATACTCAGAGGCATGGGAAGTTAGAAAGAGGAGACCGAAATGTTCGATCGTAGGATTCGAACCACAACCTGAAAGATATAATCTTTTGAAAGACAATTTTTATCCAGGGCAATTGTATTCTTGGGCTGTAGGATCGTTTTGTGGTGAAGTAAATGCTGCTATGGGTCATAAAGATGGTGACAGCGATTTTAAGCTGAGTACTGATAGCAAACATTTTGAGTCGGGTGCTTACCTGCCTACAAAGATTTGGAGTACAACTATAGACACGATGATGGAAGGTCAATCGCCAGACTTGAAGTCATTTGTATGGGCAGATGTTGAAGGAGCTGAGCTGGAAGTCCTTAAAGGAGCAGTTGAGTCTTTAAAGGAACAAAGAATGTCCGGATTTTTAGTAGAGGTAATAACTGAGACCGGTAAAAACGGTGTACGATGGGAAGAACTAGTCAGTTGGTCAGCACAGTACGGTTATCACCCAGTGGGAATGTTCAATATACAAGATACACATTTTGACTGTGTGTTTAAGGCACAGGATATCAACGAGAGTTTGATGTCTCTGGGCATGAAAGGTAAGGTGATTCTCCCCCATCAGATTACCGATGTCCTTGAAGAAAATAAGCGACGCCATCAAATCGGTGATCACACTGCCTCAGTACTTTCTGTTCTGTGCAACGCGTATCAAGAATATCAGGATGATCTTACAGAAAGAATAATGAGAGGAGAAGTTTAAGTGTACAAGACAGTTGTAATTGATCCACCATGGAAGAAGTCAACAGGAGGTGTTGGGAACAAAACACTCCAGGCATCGACACACTATGATGTTCAAACAAGAGAGAGTGTAATTGAAACAATCGAAGAGTGGTTTCGACAGCACCCGGTGGCGCCCGAGGCTCATCTTTATCTTTGGACTGTCAACACTTTTACAGGTGGTCGTGATCAAGGAATTTTCCCGGCATTTGATGTCTGTGAGAAGCTAGGGTTTAAACCGGTAACTTTGATCCCATGGGTTAAGAGTAATGTAGGCAGTCCAACGCCCTACGGCATGCGCTACACAGAAATGTGCATTTTTGCTGTTAGGTACAATAAGGGCTGCGGCAGTCGAACTAGGTATAAGGGGACTGCAGAAAGACAGTCAGTGCCAAATGGCTCCGGTCTTACATCATCAAAAGACTTTATAATGGCACCAAGGCGACAACACTCTAGAAAACCAGAAGAGTTTTACAAATATGTTGAACAAAGAAGTAAGGGGCCGTATCTAGATCTTTACTCTCGAACCACGCGTCCAGGATGGACAGGGGTCGGCAACCAGTCAGGACAGTGGTCAGCTTAGTGATAGATCTAGATCCACTATTAGTAGAAAATGCCACAGGTATTCTGATTGCAGCCGGTCTTAGCTCACTAATAGGTCTTGAACGAGAGATTCACGGCCAGCCTGCAGGATTACGTACACATATGATCTTAGGCGTCGGAGCTGCATTAGCAGCAGTCTTGTCGATATCCTATTCTCATTTCCTATCTAGTCCAAGTCTTCCGTCAGATCCTGCTCGAATTGTGGCACAAGTAGTAAGTGGTGTGGGTTTTCTAGGTGCAGGTGCAATCTTAAGGTTTGGTGTAACCATCAAAGGTCTCACGACAGCTAGCTCGTTGTGGACGACAGCTATTATCGGAATTGCTTGCGGTAGTGGATTTTATCAATTGGGTATTATAACTGCTGTGTTGGTTTTTGTAATTTTGACTATCATCGACAAGCTTGAACATTTATTTTTAACAACTTATAAGACACGAACCTTAAAGGTATGTCTAGAAGATCGACCTGGAATTGTTAATGACGTGAGATCTTTGTTAGAAGAAATGAAAGTTAAGATCGTTTCTTTGAGTGCTAGTATGCCCGATAAAACAACTATCAAGTTGGGCATGATCATCAGAACACCCAGCAATCTACGGATGGATTCGCTTATTGGGAGTATCAATAAGATGGACGCTGCTAAGTCTATGGAGGTAGATTAATACACATGTTTGAAATTTTAATTAGAATATGATTAGTAGGAGAGCATAGATGATTTATTGGTATGCAGCAATAGTAATAGGTACTTTCTTGTTAGGATTTATGTTGGGTCTGGATAAAGGAATCCGAAACATACACAGCAATAACAAAACCAGCCAAATGAAAAAATTAAAATCTTCATTTGGGAGTCGAAAGACAAACAAAGATAAAAAAGTGTATGATCCAATGTGGTCTAATGAGCGTGGATTGCGGTTGGTAAAGAAAGATGATACGCGGGAGTAGCTCAATTGGTAGAGCGTCAGCCTTCCAAGCTGAATGTTGCGGGTTCGAGGCCCGTCTCCCGCTCCATTAACAAAAGGAGATAACATGGAATTTCATGAGTCCAAAAGATTTTCTGAAGATGAAAAACAAAAAGTGGTGCTAGTTGATATTGATGAAACTATCTGCTTCTACTCAGGAACGAGAAGATACGATTTATCAGAACCCAGTTTTGAGAATATATCTAAGATCAACAAGTTGTACGACACAGGTTGGAAAGTAGTATACTGGACAGCTAGGGGAAGTGTATCTGGTAAGAATTATTCAGAACACACAAAAAATCAATTAGAGGAGTGGGGATGTAAATATCATGATCTTGTGACTGGGACTAGTCCAAACCCAAAGCCTCATTTTGACCTTGTGATTGATGACAAAGCGAAAAGGATAGAAGAACTATGAGTGATAAAAATAAAAAAAGTAAGTCTGTATTTGTAGAAGGTGATGCAGTATCTATAACAAGCCCATATGATCAATACAAAAATGTCGAGTTAACATATGTGGAAGGCGAAGATAACCAACCATCTCTACCCACAGTGCCTTCAGAAAAAAGAACCATCAGACTTGAATGCCTACAATTAGCAGTTTTGTCTGAGTCTAACAGTGTAGGTGTGAATGTAGCATCAGTAATCGATCTAGCAAAAAGATATTATCAGTTTGTAAAGACAGGCGAATAACCCGAAAAGATAAATAAAGGCTCCCTGGCGGAATTGGTAGACGCGCAAGATTTAGGTTCTTGTGCCATGCGGCGTCCGGGTTCGAGTCCCGGGGGAGTCACCAAATAGTATGCACACAGAGAATAAAAAAAAGGTGAAGCCAACATGCCGAAGCATGCTGACTCCACCCAGGGTGATACCCCGGAGGGTATCAGAGGCGCCTCACTCCCCTAGCTGTCTGTTAAAGATGCTAGCTAGCACCCAAACAGCCACGAGACCCACTAGGCCTTCACTACCTAACGACTTGGTCACTGCAACCACATTTCCGACGACGTCTACCGGGAAAAATGATTGGCCTGGGCCAAATAGAAGTCCAGCAATAATTGCCAGACAAAGTAGCGAAATCCCAAGGTCACAAGTAAGTCTTAACCACCCTAAAGCAGCTTCTAACTTTTCTCTCATTGTGCATTCTCCTTTTAATGGGTTAAAGCCTCGTCACACAGAGCGAGGCACCCATAAATATGATTTTAGGCGCCCTGATGACAGTTTGATTCAAAGCGAGGTAAGGTAATGGTTACACACGATAGAGAAAATTTAATAGCTACAGCGAAGCGTGAGAGCGGTGTTTTAGAATTAAAATCTGGTGCTATAGTTGTATATACGGGAGCATGCACAGGACGCTCTCCGAATGCAAAGTTTATTGTGATCGATGATGATACAGCCGACCAAGTTGATTGGAAAAATAATCAAAAAATTTCTAAAGAAGACTTTTCTTTACATATAAAAGAATTAAAATCATATTGTGACTCATTGCCCGAAGTACACATTCAGAATGTATATGCCGGAAAGGATGAGCGAGAACAAATAGGATTGACTGTTAGAAATTCAAAGATATGGCAAGCTTTGTTCGCCAATAACATGTTTGTTCGTTCGCGATCTTCTTACGATCCTGTCCATGTAATGTGGGATCTTTATTGTTTTCCGGAGTGGGGTGACACACCCAAGGTTCTCATAAATTTTTCCTCTCGTGAAATAACAATCACTGGTACACACTACGCAGGAGAGATGAAAAAGAGTGTGTTTACTGTTTTAAATTATATTTTGCCAGGAAAGAATATTCTTCCAATGCATTGTTCAGTAAATGTAGGAAAGGATGGTAAAAATGCTAGTATTTTCTTTGGTTTATCTGGGACAGGCAAGACAACGCTTTCGGCTGACAGCAATAGAATTCTTGTAGGGGATGATGAGCATGGATGGTCTGACCGAGGACTCTTCAATTTTGAAGGTGGGTGCTATGCTAAGGTAATTAATCTAAGTAAAACGGCTGAACCTGAAATTTGGGATGCTGTACAGGGTCCTGGAGCTGTATTAGAGAATGTTGTTATTTCTAATGATGGTATACCCCGTTTCGACGCGAAAGATCACACAGAGAACACCCGGGGATCTTATGCGATTAACAGAATACCCAATGCATCAACCACTGGTATGTGTGGCCACCCTAAAAATATTGTATTCTTAACATGTGATGCCTTCGGTGTGCTTCCCCCTGTTGCAAAACTTTCGGCAAGTGAAGCTGTACAACATTTTTTAATGGGCTACACAGCAAAAGTTGCAGGAACTGAAGATGGGATTGATGAACCGATAGTAACGTTTTCACACTGTTTTGGTGCACCCTTTATGCCGAGACCTCCGGAAGTATATGGAGAGCTGTTGAGAGAAAAAGTTGAAGAACACAATGTAAAGTGCTGGCTTGTTAATACAGGGTGGAGTGGAGGAGCATATGGCAAAGGCAAGAGGATGCCGATATCTGTATCACGTGCAGTAGTGAATCTAATTCTTTCAGGAGAGATGATAGAATGTGATTTTGTGGACCATAGCTACACAGGACTCAAGATCCCTGTGTTGACCCCAAACAGTGAATTGAACAATTACATCGTGCCTGAATATAATTGGGATGATTTAAACGACTATGAAGCCACCGCCATGAAATTAATGGAGATGTGGTCTAGTAGACTCAATGAACTGGAGAAATAAGATGAATCTAAGAAATAAGTTTGATGATGACGATATTCGATTTTACAAGATTGTAGCGATATCTGGATTTGCTGTAGGCCTGGCTGTATTGGTCTTTCTTTAATCTTTATGGTTTGTAAAAAGAACAGACACTTCATGTAGTTTGTACGACACAAACTCTCCTGTGCAAAACATAACTCCTATCGGTCGTTTTAATGAGATGTCTATCGAGGTGACCATCGCTAGAGCACCGTTGGGTGCCGATACTACATCTCCTACTGACACGTATTCTGTTGTATGCATATTCTTAAGTAACACGTGCAAGTTTTTTCAATACCTGTTATAATAGAATCACATATAAAGGAGGAGTCATAATGAAAATTATAGTAAATGATTTCGTGAGACGCCAAACATCCGAGAGCCGTTTTTCTCACTATGACGGCGAATGGGAAGATATTGTAAAGCATGTCAAAGAAAACTTTAAGTACCGGGTCTGTGGGTACAGAAACGGTGTGAATCTAATTCCTGTACCGCCAGAAGGTTTTTTTAGTGGAATCGCGCAATTACAGGAATCATCTCTTCTTACGGGTGGTTTTGAAGCACGTCGTGAAGGAGAAGCACCTAGGAAGTTCGTGACTGCTGTCTCTGCACAAAAGATACCCGCCAAACATGTTGATGTGGTTCTGTATTCTAGCGAAGTATTGGCAGAGGATGGTGACAATCAGCTCCCAGCGGAACCTGGTAATTGGGAGATCATTTCAGTTAATGCTTCCCCCACTAAAGATTCACCCCCCATCAACCCAATGGTATTGATGCACAATCATTTTGAGTCTGACGGAGGAACTGCAACAGGCCTCTCGGATGAAGACTTTGTTGTAATGTTGAGAGAGTCTTTCTACTTTTGGAAAGATAAGGCGATGTGTAGCTAAGGGGAATTCATGAGGCAGTGGCTAGTTGATCCTAAATTTCTCTGTAGAAAGCATTTGCTGGGTGAGCATGTTGAGCATCACATGTTCATGGGTTCAATTATGAAAGGGACGAGTATTACCGGTTACCTCCGGGATGGTCTCTTAGAGCCAAAAACTCTACAGAAAAGACACACGGAGCTGGCAAATGAGATGATATCAAGAGGATACAATCACAAATCACCACTGCTTGATATTGATATAACTCATTTGCCAGCTGGAAAAATTAATATTAATAGAAACATAGAGGATCTGCGACACAGGTGTGAAGAATGCAGACACCGAATCGATTCTCACATAAAAGGAGACAGATAATGCCACGTTCCAAATACACCCTCCAATTCAAAGAGGGAGACTTGGCAGTCGTCAGGTCAGACTTTAAAATTTTTGGAACCAGAAGTTTCGGATTCGGGCCCCGGATTGTAGGTCATTCTACAATGATGTCTGATAGGCTTATCCCTGATCAAGCTTTTTTAGTTTTGGGAGGCGCAGTACAAGCGCCGCATAATCAGAATCGAAAGATCTTTGTCGAAGTAATGACTGATGTAGGTCCTAAGGTTGTTTGGGCCAGTGCCTTTAAGATGAAAAGAGAAAAAGATGAATAATACTATGGCAGTAATGATTGTAGAGGGCGAACATGATGTCGATGAGAAAACCTGGTTAATGGCATGGCAACACCTAATCGATACAGGGATGTGCTGGAATCTACAAGGATGGTACGGTCGTCAAGCTGAGAAACTTATAGAAGAAGGAAAGTGTAATGATCCAAAAATACAAGCCAAAACTTGTAAGAGATAAAATTCCTAGTATCATTAGGAGATCAGGGAAGCTGTGTGAAACTCACAAGTCAACAATTCCAGAATATCAAATGTTACTCCACAATAAAATGATAGAAGAATTGTCTGAGTTTATGATAGATCCAAGCATAGAAGAAGCAGCTGACATGTATGAAGTTTTTTTATCAATACTTCGACACTGGGATATAGATTTAAGTGAGGTTATTTTTGCTGCTGATGCTAAGCGAGATGCTCGCGGTGGATTTAGAGAAGGGATTGTTTTGGACGTAGTACACACTGCTTAAAACTGATACACTTTAACCTAGAGATTTACGAGGTAATGAAGATAATGATAGTAGATGATTTCAAGATATCAGATTCGGTTGTAACTAGTCGTGAGATCTGCGCCGGAAGAAATGAAAACGGTCCATTTGTCTGCCATCGAGGTACAAAAGGTATTGTGGTGAAGGTAGAGAGTGGTGAGTGGGACGGTGTACATGTTGAACTAGAAACCGGTGTTTTATGGTGGTTCAAACCAAGTCAATTAGACTCAGTATAAAAGAGGCGCATACTTAAGTTTTGAGGAGACAAATATTATGGAGCACCATCTACCCTGGCAAAATTCATTCGACATTGATGAGCCGTTCAGACCCCAGCTCCAGATTCCTTTAATTCCACCTGATTGGTATCTGGAGAAGCTTGAAAAAGAGAGGGAGAGAGAAAAAACTCCCTCTTATGAGGTTGACTATACTATTCGGGAAAATGATCGATGTGTCATCATTAAAGATAACTAAAATCTAGTGCAAGTTTCGCTTCTCTGGTGTATAATATAAGTGTACCGGATGGAGGCAAATAGATAAGCTATGACAGTTAAGACCAAGAAATACATCCTCAAGGCAGCCAAGGATTCTGTGAATCAGAAGTTCACCGACCAGGTGGAGAAGCTGCACGAGCAGATCAATGATTTGCATGCTACAAAGGGACACTTGGATGAGGCCGGCGAACTCGCCCATCCAGCCGAAAGTGGTTGTACAATCTGCGAAGAAGTCGTTGAGATGAATCAAAAGCTGCAAGAGATTGAGTCTGAGTGGCAGGAATGGTCGAATCGAGCCAAGAAGAATAAGAAGAAGGTGGGCAAGCGCGTTGCTTGGACTAATCAACGTGAACAAGCTCCTATGAGAACTGTTAATTCAGATGCTCTTGTAGCCTTCAAAAAGGAACGAAGAGAAAAAGCAAAGCCTAGTGTAGGTGTTGCTTGGCTCCACGAGGGTGCTTTGGTTACTAAGCGAGGAAAATCAGATATGATGATTGTAACTCGAATCGCCGGCAATACAGTTGAATGTCTCAAAGATGGAACTACACAGTGGTTCCGGAACGTTGCTCTTCGACCAGCGGATTGGATGATGGAGGATTAGATTGATTTATATCAGACTTCCAAACCGGGATTTACAAAAAGTTCAAGAGTATCTTGATGCTGGAAAGAAGATTCAAGCTATTAAACTTGTTAGAAATAATGGTCGCAAGATGTGTGGCTCAGGAGTGGGAACGGGATCGATTGGTCTTAAAGAGGCAAAGCATGCTGTAGATTCACTTCAGTCCGGACTAGAAAATAGCACATCAAAGATAGTACCGGCTTGGTCGATTAATTCTTTCATTGTCACAGGTCCGCTTGGTGAGAAGATCGAGATGGATATCGACATGCTCCAGATGAACTTTTTAACAACACTTTCTTCTGTGGGACTAGAGGAAGTTGCCCACCTTTGTGACTTGGTTGATTATGTCAAGCAGTGGCAGCAAGGACTGAGTCTCGCTCCCGTACTCAAGGAAGATGCATGAATACAAGATTGTTTCTGACGTTGTTAGTAAGTGCACTTTGCGCTATGATTTCTTTTCATTTGGGGACTTATTCTCAAAAAGAAGAGCACGAAGAAGAGATGCGTATATGTGCGGAAGAATTATTGGGGCCAGACAAGTGTGGGAAGATTTGGGAGTATGCTGTCTCCCTAGAAGCAGAAAATTCACGATTAAACGCTCGATTGCGAGCGTGTACTGAAACAAACTCCGGAGTTAGTGGTGAGCTCTAATGAAAGACTTTTTCAAAGAGACCGCCTGGTTTTGCATGGAAATGTTAGCATTAGCATGCTTTACAGTATTTGCTATCACGATGATGTTTGTATTTTGGGTAACAGATTTATTTAGAAGAGAGAAACGCTGATGGGAAGTATTGGTAGAAGTATTCGTAGAAAGAAAGAAAAAGCAAATCGAAAGCAGTCACAAAAAGAAATGAACAACAAGCTTAATCTAACGAGCTTGTTACCTGAGGAATGTCTTTCATGCGAAAAACCATTCGATAAGTCAGACAAGAAAATGATTGATGAGTGGTATATGATTGTGAGAAATGATCCGCAATCAGTAAATCTTTATTGTCCTGCATGTTGGGTACAAGCCCAAGAAACGTTAAGGGAAATAGATTTCAAGTGAAAAGAGGTGATGTTGTCTATCACCTTAAAAGACCTCATGATATCGTGGGGATTATAATTTACGTGCATGCAGGCCTATTTGCAACGTGGTTTAGCGTAATGTGGCCGAATGGCGTGACTGAAATATGCACTTCCGAAGAAGTAAGAGTCTTTGATGAAAAAAGGTGACCTGGTCCTTTTAAAGGAAGAACAGAGAACGAAAGGGATAAACCCTGGGGTTGGAATCATTCTAGAAGTTCGCTATGTCAATACTGTAATAGTTCAGTGGGCTCATGAAGTGCACTGGAATGAGCTAGAAGATTTGATTCCTTTGCCTTTAGAGACCTAGTTCACACAGCATTGCATTGACGTCTTGAATCAAGATGTTATGATTCATAGACCAACCTGAATATTTTTTTCCGAGGTGGTCCGGATCTCCGTCTGTTTTTTTAAGCTTCCAAATTGCAATGTGTACTAGTTCATGAACAAAGCTTGTCTCACAAATTTTTTCATTCTGTCCCACATAAACCCAAATCATAGTCTTGGTTAACGCTAGACCAGAAATACGAACATCTGTCACAGGCCGGCCGTCCATAGAAAAAGCTGAAGGAATCTTTCGATATTTTCCGGACCACTCAATCATGAGATCGTTTAGAGAAGACCAGACTTGACCATTCCTATCACCAAACTTTAGCCGCCACGCATTATAAAAGACTAGAAGCGCAATTCCCACCTTCTCTCTGTTAAAAACATCACAATCTTCAACAATTTGCCAGGTTTGTGAAAACATTGGAATTTTGATCATTTGGGGTTGCGTTCGGTGCGGTTTGCATAAGTTTATCGACCCTGAATTACTAGGAGTTGCGCGCCAGGTATAAGTGCACGTTGTTAATGTTACGAATATAATTGCCAGAGTGAAAAATATAACAAAACGCTTTAAAAGTTTCTTCATACCTTTTTTAAGTAGCACCGCATAGTTATAAGCGACCCAAGGAGTGTTCAAAAAATGCGAATCAAGTTAAAAACACTTAAGAGAATAATCCGCGAAGAAATGATGCCGGGTCCTTCGGGTACTCCAGATCAAGCTCTATCTGCTGCTAACAAAGATCAAGGCAGCGCAGGATTTACGAGATCACAAAAAGCAGCAATGGGTTTTATGAATAATGTGATGGGCCCAGAGCCCTCAGCGGACCAGCTTGATGGTCTTAGCTCGCAAATAAGTTCTTATGCACAACAAAATGATGTAAGTCCAGCTGCACTTAAAAGTCACCTTCAGAAGATATTACCGGCAAAACCGCAACACCCACAGTATCAATATGATGCAGCTTCAGGAGCTGTATCTAGTTCAGATGGGAGAAAAGTATACGGTGAAATGAAAGTAACACCTAGCAGTCTTAGAAAAATCATTAGAGAAGTTATCGATATCGTCAATTCAGAGACTGGTGAGATAATTGACTTTGGAGAAGATTCGATTTCCGGAATTCCAGATGAAGCAGTTCCCGACTTAATTAATCGCCTTGGATTAAACCTAAGCCCAAGCGGAGAAGCTCTTTCAAATGAAGACTGGGAAAAGCTAGAAGCAGAAACGGTAGGTAAACAAGACAGGCGCGCCAGTAAGAAAAAGCATGCTCAATTTATGGCTGATGAAGAAAGACTAAATGTCGACAATCTCCTCCAGCGCCTGAGGTACTGGGCCGAGGACGCCGCCCAAGACTACATATCTGATAATCCGGGCACAGACCTTCAAGATATAGCGTATGATCTGGCAGCCGCAGCAGAATATGAATTTGAACAAGATGAATGGGATGAATTGCTCTGGCACTTTGATGGAGAAGAAGCTGAGCTTCGGGTCTATACTGCGGACTCGATGGGATGATGAAAAGCATAAAAATACAAGCAAGGGAGGCACAAAATGGCAAATTCATGGAGTAAGACATTAAAGTTCCAGATTGCTACTGTGTATTGGGATATTTTCAGAGGCCACAATAGACATATTTGGCGAGTTCTACTTCTAACATCTTTTGGAATAGGAGTGTTGATCTAATGAAAATCACAAAACGACAGCTAAGAAGAATCATTAAAGAAGAGATACTGAGAGAATTCAATCCTCAGGCCCGTGCACGTGCCCAGGCAACTAGATCTCGTGGTCCCGGTGGTGATATTTTATCGCAACTTCAGGCTGCGGTACAAGAAGTTGTTGATGGTGGTAAGGGTCTGTTTGATATATCTACAATTTTAGGCAAGGCACCATATGGAATTCCTTCAAAGACAATGACTTCACCGCTCCCTATGGTGATGGTTAACTGGGAAGGAAAAAAGTATGCAATACTTAACGCAAAGTATGCAGAAGACCCTGATGCTGTTGTGGGTAAATTTGCTATTGGGATAATGGAATGAAAATCACAAAACGACATCTGAGACGAATCATTAAAGAAGAAAAGGCGAAGCTCAAAGAGTACGGTGGCCGACCATACGATCCGACCGCCCCGGGAGATTTCGATCGAGCACGTAACAACCCAACCGGCGACGCTCCTCCCGGTGGAGATTTTGATGCCAAGCTAGAGAAGATGGCTGATGAGATCGGTGATCGTGCCGCTGGAGGATACGAGCCATCGATGGACGGTTCACCCGAGGCATATGCAGACCATATCTTAGACGTATATCTCCAAAATCCTCCGCCTCCCCTTGATCAGATGGAAGATTTAGAATACGTCCTCACAAAACCTATGTATAGAAAACAGGTTAAGAACGCAGTGCTTGAATACATCGGAATGATGACAGAAGGAAAGAAGATAAAAGTCACAAAAAGACAGCTTAGAAGAATCATTCTAGAAACCCTCGAGCCCGACGATAGAGATTACTCTGCCCCTCCCGGCGAAGAAGATTACTACGCTCCAGGTGGAGAAGGTGAACAGGCTACGGATGCACAGCTTAAGAAAGGCTGGAGTGTATGGTTAGAAGAAAGAGGTTTGGAATTTGAAGACTTGGACGACCTCGCACTCGCAGCAGGCGCTCCTAACAGGACATGGTTAGATGCTATACCCCCTAATGATGGCTTTATCGGGCCACTGGATGTTGAGGTATGGGTAAAAGATATGCAGGCTGCTAAGGAAATACTGTCGACAAGAACAGGAGACTATAGCAGCACAACACTTCCAGGTGGGAAAAAAATCGGTGAAGGTACTTTACCAGATGATATGCCAGACTCCTGGCGACAAATTTTAGGAAATTGTCTGGAAGACAAATCATGAAAATCACAAAAAGACAACTAAGACGAATCATCAAAGAAGAGAAGACCAGGCTTCTATCCGAAAGAAGTCAGCAGCTGCCTAGACTTCGTGAAGTGCTCATGAGCTCGTATGAAATGTTGTACGATGAGATGACACTATCAGCTAGCGGCGCTGAATTGGCCAATGTTGAAGAGAAAGCAGCTCAAGTCATTATGGACGAAGTCGATGCATTCCTTGACTCTGTTGGCCTGAGGGGCAAACTAGGGAGGCCGTACTAAAATGAAAATCACCAAACGACAGCTTAGAAGAATCATCAAAGAAGAGAAAGCCAAGATTGTAAATGAGGTTCAGGCTGATAGAGACGTTAGGCAACTAACACTTAATCAGGACGAAGTAGATCAGGTTTTGGCAATGGCTAAAGCAATCGAACCGATGTTCTACGCTTGGCAAAAGCTTCGTTCTGTGCCCCAGCCCTACCTGGATGACGGTACGTATGAAAAGATAGAGGAGCTATTCCTTGACCTACCAGAGGATCTTCGTGCAATGGCTAACGATATGAAAAAGGTGGGCATCTAATGAAAATCACAAAGCGACAACTAAGAAGAATCATCAAAGAAGAGAAGGCCAGGCTCATGAATGAACAACCTACTCGCCGGCCTGACTATAAGTTTAATCAGGGTGTACAGGGTGAATATGCTCCCGGTGAATCTGTACTTGAGGATTTGATGGTCGCGGTTGACGAAGCTATTGCCAATGCCACGGGTCAGATCGATCTAGATTTTCAAGATGGTCCGCTATCATCTAGACAAGTGATCAATTTTGTTATTCGATCATTACAGGAAAGATAGAATGAATATCACAAAAAGACAACTTAGAAGAATCATCAAAGAAGAGAAGGCGAAACTCTTGTGCGAAGGCATGGCTCAAGAGGAAGCTCTGTTCAATGCCCTTGATCAGTACGTTATGAAGCTTGATGAAAAGATGGGTTACGATGTTCCGCCCGATCGCCTTAAAGCAGAGGTCCTGAACTTCGTTGATGGTTACTTTAACCAACATACAAATGATTGGGAACAAGAAGGGTACTAAAATGAAAATCACGCGCAGACAAATAAGAAGAATACTTCAGGAAACCCAGTGGGGAGGATTCACCGGTGGAGCTGCGCCTCTAGATGAGCCACCTTTAGACTCAGGTATAATGAATCCGGAAGAACAGCAAAAAGTGTTCGATATCCTGGTAAGCACAGGATCAGATCCCAAAAAGCTCTTGGCATCTGGAGAATTTCCAGATGTTGTAACAGAAGAAGCCTCAACGATCAAGTACAATGCTGACCCAGCATTAAAAGGTGACCAGACAAAATTACCTGACAAGCTTCAAAAGGGCATTATTAACAAAGATGATGAAGAACAAGAGGAAAAGTTAAAAGAAGTGAAAATCACCAAACGACAACTAAGAAGAATCATTAAGGAAGAGAAAACTAATCTCCTTAAAGAGGATCGAGGCCAGATCAATATCGACACATACGAAAGCGTATGGACAACAATTGGTGATCTTGCCCATGGTATGGGGTGGAACTTAGAGGATTCCGAGACAACGATGGGTGTTGTCGGAGGTCTAGAAAAGATTATCAGAGAATTAAAGGATAATCTAAGGGGACCGACCCGGTGAAAATCACGGAACGACAGCTTAGAAAAGTAATTCGTGAAGCAATTTTGCAGGAAGACAAGTCAGGCAAAGGCGCATGTCCTGATACAGGATGTATCAAGAAGAGCGGAGATAAATGGCGCATCATCAGTAACAAAACCGGGAAGATGTGGCCTCAAAAATACGAAACTAAAGAAAAGGCAGAGTCCGCCTTAGATGCCTATCATGCAAGTAGAGGATAATCCAGTGACACATAACGTTGAGACTTTTAAAAAAATTATAATACTTTTTTGCGTGGGAGCATTCATCCTTTTATCAGCTGCAATTATTTTTGTAGCATGTACCAAAGACGATACGCCTAGTAAACCAGATCCATATGCACACATAACCGCAGACAGTGTAACTTCCAATTGCACCTCTCCTGAAGAAATGCACCCGATATCTAGTATAGGATATCCTATGGATGCACTTGTTGTGAGGCACAAAGATTGTTTAGGCGTTAAAGATATGTTTTTTGTAATATGGCCGGGAGAAAACACTGAATCTAAGAGAACAGGGGCAAAACTATTAATGCTGCTGTATTTAGACTATCAGAATGCATCTAATTCTAAAGAGAAGTTGTCATCTAATCTGATTAAAGTAGATCAGGTTGAGGGTGGGGGATCAAATGAATCTCACATGATGATATATTCTTTGACAACAAAAAAACTTACAGAAAAAAAGAAGGAGACTTCGAAAGAAGTCAAATTATAAAGCTCAACAAGAGAGGCATTGAATAAATTTATACCCGGCGACCTCGTAGAGATTTTAACAGATCGAACAGCTTCAGAGGATGGATTGACAACAGCCCACGCGTGTGAAAACGGAGGCCTTCAGCTCTACGCCGAGATTCTAGTTAATAGTTACCCATCTTTCAATGATTTTGTTGGCCCTACTGTTAAGTGCATGCCGGGGCAAACAGCAAATATTGTAAGAAATATTGGTAGACCCATCAAGATACGATCTGAAGATCGATTATGGGAGTATGATGTATACGAAGTTTTAGTTAATGGACACAGTGCTCAAGTCTTTGCCGGCAATCTTAAATTGATAAGGCACGCATGATAGAGGAAAATATAAAATATTTATTGAAAATCTTCGGTCAAAAAGAACACTTTTAAAAAGTTGATTAATGAATCTTTGATGTTTAAATCTTTATGATTGTGTGTAATATTTAATACTAACTGTAGCGTCTTGGGATAAAATGAAAATCACAAAAAGACAACTAAGAAGAATTATCAAAGAAGAAATAGACCGCATGACTGGTTTACCTGTGGGTACACCAGTGACCTCGGTCGAGGTTGAGTGGTACGGCCATCAGCACACTGAGGGTGAAGGAATTAGTTATGCTGTCCCCACCGAGGTCGTCCTACAGGGTGAGAAGGCGATTCGTGACTATATCGATGGCAAGTTTTACCCTCGATACAAGTATCTTATCACGAAGGAAAGTTGGCGCGAGATCGATGAGCTCATGGGGGACGATTGGAAAAGATAATGAAAATCACCAAACGACAGTTAAGAAGAATTATCAGGGAGTCTCTTCTCACAGAATCAGAGATGATCTCTATCGTCAGAAACGACTATGAAGATGTGGAAGATATTAACATCCTGGCAAACTACGCACTGCGTAATGACATGCAGGGTGCATTAAAAGATCCGGAGCTGCAATACTATATCGACAAAAACGAGATGGGTTATCTCATAGACGACTCACATGGCTGGCTTAAGCATGTGGGTGATGAAGACTCTTATGGCATGCCAGCCCCAGAAGGTTGGGATTTAGGTAAAGTTCAACAGTTCTTTAAGGATTTTGAAGACGAAGCCTATCGCATATTCATCAATAAAGAAAAAGGCGATCATGCAAAGCTTCCCAACAAATTAGAAAGAGAGATAATAGGCGGCGCTCTTACACAATCCTATGTAATGCCTGATGAGATTGCTGATATTGAATTCCAGATTCGAAGAAAAGGTGGAAAGGCGATGAATATCAACATCGAAGATGACAATATCGCGTCGAACATTAATCACGAAGAGGCGACTCGCAACGGATTAACTTTAGACGACATCGCCAAGGTTCTTCGTGACGGAGGCGCAAAAGAACGCAAGAAACAAAAGCCGGTCAAGCACACACCCCCGATGTACGACTGATAGGAAGTCTGTGAAAATTACAAAGCGCCAAATAAGAAGAATCATTCGGGAACAGCTTGAGGAAGAATCACAGGCTGATCCTGTAGATCAGAAGTTGTATGATACATTCCTTGTTTCCGGAGTAATGGCACTTTCATTGGCCGAATCAGGTCTAGGTTCGCCTGAACTGGTGAGTAAAATGAAAGCAGTGGTCGACCATGTTAAGCGTCTAAGGGGTACCTGGGACCCCAAGGACAAGGAACGACATTGGGAAGATCCCGGCCATGATGAGTGGATGAAAAATAGGATAGCCGAAATAGGCGAAACATTCTCACCTACGTTTGGTAGATCCCCTGGCAGAGCCGCGCTAAGTAAAGTCGCTAAATTCATGAAAGATCACATAAACTGGACTTCGTTAGCTTGGGGCAACAGTCCTCTGGATGATCTGGCCTATACACTTAAGATTGCAGAGCTGGCATGGTTGTACCCATATACATTGCACCTCACCAAGAAGCGCGAGCCGAAATTAAAAGAAATGTTTGAATGGGCAGGGGTATAATGAAAATCACCAGATCACAGCTCAGAAGACTCATTCGGGAGCAGCTCGAGGATGAACAGGATAATATCTGGGAGAAAATCATGAAGCTCTTTTTCAATAACGCCCATCTCGGAATTTCCACTGCCGAGGCCTTGGGTGACGTGGATCAGCAGTTTATCGACAACATGATTAAACTTCGGGATGCCGGTATCGCCATTGTGGATTCTTCTAAACAAGGAGGTCCGAAATCCTCTGCTGAGGAGGACAATTTGGCTAGCCAGTGGTACGAGGCCTATCTAGATGTAACTCAAAGGTCGCGACGTTTTTCAGACGATGTTGAAGAATCTATCGGGCAGTTAAAGGATCTCTTTCAGGGTGCACAGAACGATGCTTGGTATTTATCCTACCCCATCGATGACCCATGGCCGACCACAGGTCCCTTGGCGGATTTGGTTGAGTGGACAGGCGCGGAGAGACCTAAATGAGAATTACTAGATCACAGCTTAGAAGAATCATTCGGGAGCAGCTCGAGGAAGAGCAGGAGCGTTCCGAGCTCGATAAGATCAAGGAAGTGTTCGTCAACGGTGGTGCCCAAGCAATAGAGCTAGCAGATATGGTTGGACTCGGTGATAATCCGATAGTCTACGAGATGAAAGAAATAGTGAAGGTTGTAATCGAGGCGCTTGATGCAATAGCAGGCGGCGAGTCTTTCAGCCCTACCATCGAGGGCAGCAAGGAGGACATGGCGAGAAGGGTTTGGTACCCGCTAGTGAAAAAAAGTCTCAAAAAGATTTATAGGTCCAGCCCCGGCGGCGTCGCGAATTTTCAAAGTCTCTATACCGATATGTCGAAACTTATGAAGACTTATTGGGGCTGGTATGATGCTAAAGAGGCAGCGTCGGTAGTTGAAAATCTTTCAGATTGGGCAGGTCACCCAGTGGAGATACCAAAATGAAAATCACCAGATCACAACTTAGAAGAATCATTCGTGAGCAGCTCAAAGAAGACTATGATCTCAAAGTCCCCACGGTGGGATCAATTCTGGATGCTATTGAGATCGTCCAGGGTGTCGAAACTGAAGAGAGAGAGGAGGCAGTTCTAAAGAAGCTTGGAAAGGATTTGGGTTGGAAGGTATTAAAAATGATTGCCGGCCCAGCCGGCGACTCACTCAGTATCGGAAAAGATGTCTTTGGTATTTATAAGACTGTAAAGTCTGCAACTAAGCATGCACCAGAAAAGATGGACGATCCAATATTAGGTCTATTTCATGTAGCCCCTGGATATCAAGGTATGCTGGATGATTCAGTCGAATTTGAATTTGACAAAGACATGATGGACTATCTAAATTCACTTCCAAGAGATGCCCCCCTCCCTGATATGACAAAAGAATTAGAGAAGTGGGTTCAAGACCGATATGACCGAAAGATATCAGGTGCAGAAGTTTCGGAGAACAGAATGAAAATCACAAAACGACAACTAAAAACATTGATTCAGGAAATGGCAGAAGAAGTACCTCTTGAACCGTCCGTAGAGAATTCGGCTGTGCAGGTTATTTTGGATCAAATGGAAGAGATGTCAATAAACGATATTCGAACCATATGGCAGGGTGCTGCTGACATGACCAAGCGAAAGCGGAATGAATTAAAGGCCGGTTTCAAAAAAGGTGACAGGGTCCAGTGG
>Ga0080013_1002969_pt1 | contig 18797 bp, 30 predicted proteins | sample ETNvirenome_6_85_FD_69236 | JGI IMG/M metagenome (GOLD analysis project Ga0080013, IMG submission 69236) | Marine viral communities from the Pacific Ocean - ETNP_6_85 (SPADES assembly) (version 2) | ecosystem: Environmental > Aquatic > Marine > Oceanic | place: Pacific Ocean | collected 2013-06-19 | reverse complement strand
TATTAAAAAACCTTTGCCAGTCTTGATCTAAAATATAAGTTACTGCTTGATCATCTTTTGATCTAACACTTCTGCCTACTGATTGTACGATTGTTTTAGCTGTCTGTAAAGGATACCACGTTTTTCTTTTACTCATTCTTTTCTTGATAATTGGATCACCTAAGTATGGATAAGGAACCTTACATAATATTTGGAAACGACTTAAGTCTTCTTTAAGGTCAACACCCTCAGACATTGACGGACTAAGTAATACGGTATTCTTTTTTGATTTTATGTGTTTTTCAAGTACTTGATCTCTATTTTCTGAGTTGTGTATAAGTAGTCTTTTAGACTTGATATTATTTTTTAGGTATTTAGCTATTTTATAAGAGTGACAATGTATTATTCCTTTATCATCTTTATGTTCATCTAATATTGCAGAAACCATTGTCGCTAACTTTGGAAGTGTACTGTCGATATAACTAGCACTCATCTTACCTGCAGGGAAAAACATAATAGGTCTGTTTTCCGTTGGAAAAGGTGAAGGGATACTAATAAAAGCACACTCTTCTTCAGTAATACCAAGATTATCACAGAACGCGGTCTTGTTTAAAATAGTAGCACTTAACATTAAGACCTTGTTTCCACACCTAAATAAAAATTGTTCAGCCCAAGGTGAAACGTCGATAGGTCTAAAGGTAAATTTGCGCATTGCTCTACCCTGACCTTGCACTAATTCCATAACCCAATTGTCTTTGTCATAGTGGCTTAAGAAAGTTTTTAGTTTATCAACATGACTGCTTAACATCTCAAACGACTGTGCTATTTTCTTTAAATCATCAAGCTTAGCACTCAAACCAAGTTTCTCAATTTGAGACTCGACAAACTGTAATTTAAGTGCTGCTGCTGGAAAGTATTCTTCTATGATCCACTTAACAGCTTGAAACTGTGTAGCTCTAGATGGAAACTTAAGTTTAAGCATAGATTTTGCAAATCGTTCTGATACAGAGACTTCAATAAATCTACTTAACTCTCCTTCTATATTGTGTGCCTCATCAATAACCAATAAGTTTCTCGGTGTTATCTTACCACTTGAGTTAGTCTCAGTCATAAAATAAGCAAAGTTAGCAACAGAATTATCTGCCTCAAGGAATTCTTTCTTTTCTTTTTTATACGGACATTCAAAAACACATGTCTTCCATTGATGTGATTTTTTATCAGAGTTTCTTAATAACATCTGTCCTTCTTTGCAATCGCTTCCGCTATGTTTACAAGAGTGATTCTTTGCAGATTTCACAGATCTCATCTTCTCTTTAACACCAAAGTCTTTAACATACTGTGCTTGAAGTATTTTCTGTGTGGTAAGATACCATGAAGCTGGATCATGATCACTTGTCCCGGGTAAATTAGCATTAAGATACTTACCGATCGTTAAGCCTATTGCACTTTTACCGACTCCGGTACCAGCTTCGATAATAACAAAGCGCTTATCTTTTTTTAAAAAGTTATGTAACGCATATAAAATTGCTAATGATTGTTGTTCCCTAATTTCAGCATAGGGAAAGTGTTTCTTAATATCAAAAGACACTAAGACCTCCTCAGTTATGGTTGTAATACTTTTATATTTTAATACAAATCTTTAGGATTTACAACTTTTGCGCCACAATCTTTTAAATACTCTATAAACTCTGCCCACGAAGCACCACTATCCTCAAGTTCATCAACTGTCAAGTTTTGGTATTCTGGCTTGTTACTATGCTTAAACATTATTCTTTTCAGGCACTTTACATCATTGTGTCTATGATAAACAGGCAGATACTGTATATCAGCAACTATAATATGCTCATCATTAGGAATCTTGCAAACTTCTTTGAGTTTGTCATACATGCTTTCTTCAATAATCTCCTTAAAGTAATCATTGAAAATATCTAATTGTTCAAATACATTTTGACTGTTTTGCATAATTTTCTCCTATTTTGTGTGCCAATCGGCAATATCAGATGATGCCCAAGAATCAGGCTTTATACAGCAAACAAATCCGAGTCCGGTAACCCAACCTCGAATCTGATTAACCAAAAATCTTGTTGTATTCTTTTTCTTTTTACCAATATCAACATGTATCTCAATATTAGAATTGGGAATCTTTTCACGGATATCAAGTGCAGTATTGACTGCTAGATCAACTTCTTTGTTAATTTTTATTGCTAAATCTTCATACTTAGAAGAATTGTCTCTTACTTTTCTAAAATAATATTTTGCAATATTTTGATGTGAGTCATGGAGTGCAATGGTGCAAGCAAATACACAATTTGTATTGCGATACATGCTATCAGCACCAACATAAACCTTACCACCCATTGATGTATAACATCTCAATTCATCAATAATTGCAGTGTGTTTGATATATCGACCATCAGCATCACACCACACCATACCCTACTCACTTATTGAGATCTGAGACATAACCTTCACTAACAAAAGCTATTAAGACTCTATTAAAGCCTATCAATTTATATCTATCTTCTCTGAATTCTTTTATATTAAAATCTTTGCGGGCTTCTTCCGGAAGATATATCATTAAATGACTCCCACCATCGTCAGAAGCCCGCTTAAGATGAAACGGGTGATCAGAAAAATCAACAATAAGACTTCGAATTTTGTCTTCTTGTTCGGATAATGTAAGACTATTTCCGGATTTTGACATATGCACCTAGCAATTCGTCTAAGTCTTTGATAGTTCTTTCGATTAGATACGCAACATCTTTCTGCAGCATAACTGCAGCTCCAACATTATGTCTACCGTCTAAGTTATTATATCTATTAATTAAAAATGCTCTAATATCAACGAGCTTTTGTATTTCATTATCCTTCATTAAGTCCCTCCAAGAACCATTTAGGTGTTTTTGTGTGAGGCTCCCACTTTGCAAACCTCACTTTGTCTTTAACGTAATATTTCCTATACGATGCTACAACATCGTAATAAGTGTAGTACAAATCTTTTTTATCTGTCATTTCTTTTAATTGCCTAAAATTATGTGTACCATTAAAGCTAATCTTGTTTAAATCTTTATCTGTAATACAACCCGCCTTAACCCCTATGTCTCTAACTAGTTGCCATGTTAACGGCTTTTCTTTTCTATCTGGGCCTAATCTAATACTTGTCTTTGGATCTAAAATTTTTAAACTTTCATCCTTAATTGTAACTGCAAAATGAGTTCGGCCGTCTATAGGGATACCAACGGGTGGATGAGCATCTAACCATCTAATAACTGATGACGTTTTATGTATCTTTTTATATCTTTTAGTATACTCATTCAATAACGCTTTTGCTAAATCTACATGCCACATATAATTACCATAACTCATTGACGTCCATATCGTGCATGGATGGTTAATATGCGTCATCTTATAGGGCGGCTGTTTATCTTTTGTTGTATTTTCTTTAATATAGGCTAGTTTATCTTTTTGACGTTTAAATATCTTAGGTCCATTTTTCTTTTTTATATCACCATATAAGTAATGCCAGTGGACTGTTGATAACATTTGGGCACATTCAATTATCATTTTTACAACATGCTTATTGCAATGATATTCTGCTGCTTTAACCGGATCTTTATCTAATACAAATATATTCAATTTTTTATTCCTTTAATGTTTTTAATATACTATCGATTATTTCATATGTTTTATCCGGTCCTGTTGTTTTAAACGACTGTAATCTGTCATACTTATGTTTAACTGCCAGATAGATCTGATGATCATTCTGCCCAGCTTCACATGCGTCGCCTATGAACCAATGGTCTTTATCTTTAAAGTGCCACAGACCAAACGTCTTGTCCCATCCTTTTGGATATATATCCATACTAGTTTGGCCTCCTTTTGTTATATCTAATTGTGTACTCATAATTTTATCACTTAAAAGCATTGATTGCAATAAGTTTATTGCATAGTCTCTTAATCCTACACGGCTATCTAAATTAATAAACAACTGTCTTTGACTAAGACTACTACTTCTTCCAATTGGAGCCCAATTAACTAACGAGCCTCTATAGTCAATAAAGTCAGGCTGTATCTCAAAATCTCCCATGTAATTTTCTTTATCTAATAACATTTGTTGACATTTAATGATTGTCCTGTATAACTTTTGCAAATCAATATGACTATTCTTTTTCATTGTGACACCATCAGTCATAACCCAATCATTTATTCCCAGGCTCCACTGATATATCTTTGTACCGTTACATGGCATAAGCACTAGTTTGTTTAACTCTCTTTCAGTTAGTTTATCTTTTAATTCGTCTAAATTTAGTTGATACTGAATATCTGTTAACTTTGAACCGGTTATAATTGAAATTATCCCATACTTCATCAAATTTCGTAGCTTCTTAATCATACCAGGTTCAATTTGTTGTCTATGACGCGTTAATGTCCCATCCATATCAAAGTAAAATACCCTGTTTTTCATTTAATGCCTACCTTCTTCATATTTGCTACTAGATCAGAAGAGCTTTGTATCTTTCCGCCCCCGACACCCCACAGCATTTCAATATCATATTTTTTACATGTTTGGGTTTCAGGTGTGTTAGTATTGAATCTATCGCCACCATTCCCAAAAATATCAGGTTGCAACACTTTAAGAGTCTCGCATACAGTACCATCTTCGTCATCAGCTTCAATAACATCCTTGACGCCTTTAAAGGCACGAATTATTTCAGCGCGCTCAGCAAACGGCATGAAGGAATACCCTTTTTTTCTCTTTAGCCATGCATCTGAATTGCAGATTACAATAACATCACCAAATTTCGCAGCTGCCTGTATCATCCTAACATGTCCTGCATGTATTGGGTCAAAACCTCCGCTAACAGCAATAACCTTTTTCTTGTTCTTCTTCATCTATGACCTCCAAGTCAAATTCAAAAACTGTTAAACAGCCCTTGCTTGTTAGTACATAGTATAACGCAGCATTGTCAAAATTTACACGTTCTTTTATAAATTCACTTCTTTCTTTTCTTGGTTGAACTAGTTTTAAAACTAAACCTAAAACATTATTATTATGTTTCAGATTACCTGTAGCACTATACGTTAGTGCCCCTTTGTGTACCCAAACTAAATCACTGGGTCTGATAATATTATGTAGCTGCTCCGCCAACACCTGCAAATCCGTTGCTACCTGTCAATACAGGAAATTGATCTTTATCTATTGTTGTTAAACCAGCGCACAGCGACCAATGTGAAGGCGCACTAGTAGAAAGATATATTGTTTTGCACCTGACATCTAAAGTTACAGGTGTACTATTACCCGGGATTGCAAAATAATTTTGCTGACCAGTTAAAGGTGTTCCATCTAAACCTTCAGTTGAAAATGATGCTGATAATACGTGAGCTGCTGTTCCGTTCATGTTAACCAAAGTGATAAAACGCGTGACATAAGGAAAGTCAAACTGCTTTTTAGTAATTGTCTCAATATTACCTGTCGATCCTGTCACGTAAGGGATTCCTGATAATTGATATGCTGGTACAGAATTTGGCCCTGCTTTTGGATGATTAATCGCCATATAAAACCTCTCTATTTGTCTTTATATATAAATATCTGCTACAAAGAGATTTATACATTATTTAGAACTTTCACTTCCACTAACGGGCTGTACGGACTCCACTTTGTTATTGTCGGATTTCCTTTGTCGTTTAGCAGGACTTTTACGAACTCGCTGTTTTGATCCTGATCCTCCAGTACCAATGCTATCATGGGTCTTTGATTTGCCACGCTTCTGATTGGAAACCCTTTTCTTTTTAAGACTACTTTTAATAGTTGGCCTTTTTTCCACATTTTTTTTGAATTCATACGCTACTTTATCCTCCGGTGGGCACTTAATCCCTATCGATCTAAAATGATCATAAAGATCCTCATACGTTTCAGCGCCTATTAATGTTACTATCTGTTCTATCGTCACTTTCTGTCTCTTTAAATAAAGATCAAACTTCATCATCTTCTCCTGTTTGTAATTCTAACTTTACATGTCTAACATACTTAGACACTATATTGCCTATATCTTCAGAAAAAATAAAACCTAGATCTACTTTAATTAGATCTAGATCGTTTTTAGTACAAACTGTAAAGTATTCTGACAATTTTTGTGTAACATCTTTAAGTCTATTCTCATCCCATTCTAAAGCTTCTAATAGTTCTGTTTCAAAATGAATTGAATTAATAAGCTTAACGTAACTGTCATCTTTCATTATAGATCCTTAATGATATCGCATATACCACTTTGAAAACGTGGATCTTTTGCAATCTTTATTAACTCTTTTTCAGTGTATTCAACATCATGAAAGTCTGCAACAACTTGTGCTAGTTTTTTTAAACTATCAACTGTAATGTTCCGTGCAGTCGAATGGTTCATTTTAAAACCTCTTTCTGACATTATGCCAGCTATTTGATGATAGCTTTTACCACCTAAATCTGCTGATGTTGCATAGCCATTTTCTACTTTAAAACCTTTAGGCATTGACATAATTTACTCCTTTATCTCAAAAATTTGTGTTGTATCTATGTTATCTGTTATTCCGAATCTCAGTCTTATTACCTGTTCTTCTCTCTTGCTTAAACCTTGAAAACAGTTAACTATAATATCTTTAAGTGCAGCATTATCCATCTCTTCCTCAAATGATAATGAATTATCATCAGGAATGATATCAGCTAGAGTTTTTGTGCCTCCATCGCTAAAAGATATTTCTTTATCTAAAGAGACCAAGTAACGCATCTTAACAGAGTCTAGACTCGCTTTAGCCATTTTTTTAGATACACCTAGTGAATCGCATATTTCTTCAATATTTGGAGCTGTCCCAAATTCTTCCTCATACTCTTCTATCATAGCTTTAATATTTTTAGATATAGATACAGCGTGAGATGGAATCCTTACTGTACTTTTATGTGTGCTTATATGACGGGTTACTGCTTGACGTATCCACCAACATGCATAAGTTGAAAACTTATATCCTTTTCTCCAATCATATTTTTCCACAGCTTTCATTAATCCAATATTGCTTTCTTGAATTAAATCTTCCATACTACAACCTGACTTATAATACTTCTTTGCAATGCTAATAGCTAGTCTAAGATTAGCTGTTATCATTTTATCTCTTGCACTATCGTCGCCTGCTTCTATTCTTTTAGCTAACATAATTTCTTCTTTTTTTGTGAGAAGTTTATGCTTGCCTACTTGTTTAAAGTATTGTGTTAAAATATCACTCATATTTTTTTCTCCTTGTTTATATTTAAATTATAACTTTTAATTTTTATTTTTGCACGCGCTAGCGTTATCTAATATTTCTATTTTGTATTTCTCTTTGTATGTAACAAAGATCTATCTCATAATGCTTAGTATTTTTTTTACCCCTCCTTGCTTTGTAAATTCTAGATCTAACTTCTAAAAAAAGCTTTTTAAGCTCATGATTGCTTAGTATTGCAATGTCATCTTCATTGAAGATAGTAATATTATTCCGATTCATAATTTACCTCATGAAAAATATGTTTTTAAATCGTTTTTCTAATATTTTTTTTATTTCATTATTTTTTAATGATGTTTCTATTATACCATAAAAAGGTGCATTTTTATCATTTATTTGTAAAATTTTTTTTAATATTTTTTTTTGATGCAGGTACTGCAATATCAAATCAACGTGATAAGGGTCATCACATATGATCGTGCATTTTCTCATGATGTCTCTCTTAGTAGATTAGAGGCTTACCATTTTTAAGAATTGGCTTCTTGTTGTATGTGATAACCTTCACAGTCTTGACACCTGGAAGATCTTTAATTAAACTTACCATTTTTTCTATATTGGCGTATAGATCACCAGACTCTGGCAGATATTTTATACTTAATCCGATTCTTGCACCGCCACCTTGAAATCGATCAACTTTTTGTGTTTGGCCTACAACTGCAAAACCGGTTAAAGATCTCATGCGCGTCATCAGATCAGGCACATGTGTGTCATAATCAAGTATAACGTAAACTTCTGTTCTAAATAACTTATGTTTAAGTCTGTATATATTTTCTACAAACATGTCTGTTTTTGTTTTATCCATATAGATAAATATCCGGTGAAAGTCTTTTATTCCTTAACTTTTTCTTCGACCATCGCACATTCAGACGTCAGTAGTAAAGTTGCAGCTGAAGCCGCATTTTGTAATGCGCACCTCACGACCTTGAGCGGGTCGATAACTCCAAGCTCAAACATGTCTCCAAACTTTTCTTCTCTCGCATCATAACCAAAATTAATTTGCGAAGAATCCCAAATTTTTTCTATAACTAAATCAGCAGACTTTCCAGTATTTTTGACAATTTGTCTAAGTGGCGCAAGACATGATTGTTTAACTATAGCATAGCCTGCTTCTTCAAGAACTGAATCTGCCTTGATATCTCTTGAAGCTACAGCTAGTGCCACGCCACCCCCAGGAACTATACCCTCCTGTATGGCAGCCCTCGTAGCATGTAGTGCATCATCAACTCTGTCTCTACGTTCAATCATCTCAGCTTCGGTACTGGCACCTATTCGTAATATTGCTATTCCTCCATTTAGACTAGCAATTCTGTATTTTAGTACTTCGTACTCGTTTTCTTCCAGTTCAGGATCATCTAGACGACTTTTTAAAGACTTGATACGACTGTTTATGATATCTTCACGATCCTTACCGGCTAGAAAAAGTGTCCCGCTTCTTCTTACTATTACTTTTTTACTTTTGCCTAAGTCATCTTCAGTAAAATCTTTGAAGTCCTTTGAACTATCAAAAACAGTTGCACCTGTTAGGCAGGCAAGATCCTGCAACATTTCATGCTGATTGTTGCCAAATCCCGGAGACTTTATAGCACAGACCTTAAGATTTCCTTTTACTCTATTTAAAACAACGCCTTGCAAAGCTTCATTCTCAATTTCATTTGCAACAATCAGTATTGGTTTTCCTGATTCTAGAGATATCTCTAAAGGTTTCATGATATCTTTTAGATTGTCCAGCTTTCTATCACAAAGAAGTACATAACAATTTTCTAAAAGAGCATACATTTTATCTTGATCTGTAATAAAATAAGGTGACAAATAACCTCTATTAACTTGAACACCTTCAACTATAGTTAATTCGCTCCTATAGCCTTTAGCTTCTTCTACGATAATATTACCGCTATCACCAACACTTTTGATCGCTTCTGTTATAAGCTCAGCAACTTCTTCTTCATCATTAGCAGAAACTAGTGCAATTTGTTTAAGAGATTTTCTACCTTCAATAGGCTTAGAATTCTCTTTTAGATTTTTCATGACATCATTAACTGCCTTATTAATGCTTTTTCTTAAACCAACTGAGTCTTGACCAGATGATATCATTCTTAGACCTTGCTCGTAAATAGCTTGCGTTAATACTGTTGCTGTTGTTGTTCCATCTCCTGCTTCCTCTGCAGATCTAGAAGCAGCTTCTTTGACTACTTGTACTCCTAAATTCTGAAATTGGTCTGAAAGGTTAATTGCTTTGGCAACCGTTACGCCATCTTTGGTGACTATAGGATGCTCACCAATTCGCTCGATAAGAACAGTCTTTCCTCGTGGGCCCATTGTCGTTTTAACAGCATTGGTTAAAATTTCGATACCCAACCTTATACTTTCTCTGACCTCATGATCAAATTTAACTATTTTTGTTTTCATCCTCTTAACACTCTCCGATTTGTCTTAGACTCAATTAACCGCTGGGGCACATGAATAACTCTTCTAGTTTTTGTTAGTATGTTTTCTGCAACATATTTATCGCCTACACTAATAGCAACTTCGCTATCTGTAATTATCTTTTCTTCACGGAGCAAAGATTGTGTCTCGTTATCTAAAGTTTCATTCATTGTTTAACCTCTCAAATGTTTTTATATAATTACCCCAAGATTTTTCTCGGGTTATTGTTTCAAATTCTAACTCGTTAAAATAATCTTTTAAACCAGATTTATTAAGTTTTTGAACATTTATCTCCATTTCATCTTCAGCGCCACGAAGATCTACTAATCTAATTAAATTAACATTCCTATCAAATATTGCTCTTTTAATCGGATCTTCCAGAAGCTCCTTGAGTAATTCTGGATTACTCATTAGCTTATCAGCAGTTTTATCTCCTACCTTAGGAATTCCGGGAATATTGTCAGTTGGATCTCCTCGAAGAGCTTTCCACATTACATAGTCATATGCAGGTTTAGCTATTTCTTTCTTTTTAACAGGATTGTAAAGCGTAACATCACAAACATTGTGAAGTTGTATGAAATCACTATCGCTACTAATAATAAAGCATTTATCGCCTATGTCATGGTGTTTCATAGCGAGTGTTGCAATGACATCATCACATTCAAAATCTGGATGTCTGATTGTGATAAAGGGCATGTACTCTTTCACAGCTGATATTATTGATGCTTTTTGCGCGTGGAAGTGATCACCTTTTGATTTACGATTTGATTTATAATTGCCTTCACTTAAACTCTTTCTATGTTTGGGATTTCCTTCTAATACAAAGTATACAATATCTGGCTTATACTTGTCAACAAGAGGTCTTACACCTCTAAAAAAGTTATAGACTACATAATTGTCTCCTTTTGTGAATCCGGATAATGCTCGATATATCAAGTTGTAACCATCTAATAATAATATTTTTTTCATTATTCCTCTAATGCTTGGGTGTTTTTATCTTCCTTATGATTTATTATAACACCTACATCACTATTTTGCACGCACTCACCTATATTTTCGTCTAAAGATATTTCTAAATTTTGCTGACCAAAATTAATTTCTTTTTCACTAATCGCATTTTCGATTAATATGTCAATCGTTTGAGTTGCATTATTAATCATAAATGATCTTAACTCATCTACATCAGCAAATATTTTTGCTTTAACTTCATCAATGGTAACCCGTGTACCTTTTTCATCAGGCATCTGGAGAACAAACTTTGTTTGAGTTTCATTGACTGTTTTACGCGTTATTTCTTCAACAATAAGGGAGGGAAGAACTTTGAGTGTCTTAGGACTAAGTAAGTAAATTATTTGACCAACTTCGTATTCTTTCATTTTTACCTCACAAAAAAAGCTACCATGGTAGCTTTTATTATAACAATGAAAGTAACTAAGTTTACAATTAAATTACCACTTCTTGCTAAATCCTATCCCAGGTAGCGTTCTTCCTTGGTTTGTATAACCCTTCCTAGAATGTCTAGGCTTTTTACTACCGTAAACCCAAGAGGAATCTCTTTCTTCTATATCTGCCAAAACATTGTTAACTTCTTGCTGAATAATTCTTTTAAGATGATTCTCTTGTAATTTTTTCTTTCTTAATGCGATATTTCTTTTCTTTTGCTCATTAACTGCCATTATATTTTTTGCTCTTCTGATCTCAGACATTAAATCACCCATGTCGACTTCAACCATTTTATCATCATCATCAGGTTCTTCTTCTGGTTCTTCTTCTGAATCTTCTTCTTCCATTAACATGTCAGAATCAAAAGCTGAGCCTTCATAGGTTTCATAACCCTCATCATAACCAACTGATTCGTTTATCAAACCTCCACCTCTAGATGAAGATACACCTGCTAATTTACAGATTCTGTCGAAATTAATATTCATAGCTTTACGCCTCCTGCTAATAACTATTTTGCTAGAAACGTTTTTTCCTATTGATTTAAATTATTTCTAATATTTTTTGTAATCTTACTGCCATTTTCAATAGCTGAATTTAAAGGTTCAAGACCTAGGGCATTTCTAACCTTATCATAAGTTTGAACGTCTAGATTATTTTTTAGAATTAGCATATCTGCATATTGATGTAGATCCCATTCTATTATCGGGACAGGTTCACCATCCATGCCAGGTTCTTTTTCCCCAGTATCTCTACTCTCAAAAATATAAAGTAGTCTAGGCATCTCTTGATTTTGAGGCACCATAACGAAAGGAATGTTAGAACTGCCTTCATCAGATTCTTCATACATAATCTCAGGTATCCATTGCGAATTACTCATCTTTGTTTCTCCAAATAATTTTAATATTACAGCTACTAGAAACGATGTTAATGATTATTTTATATCAATACTTCTTAAATTCTCAACAAAATTGTCTATATCAGAAAGAATTAAATTGAAATTTGGAGCGTCACTAAAGGAATGTACACCGGCCGTACTTTTACCTACAAGCACATTTAAATCACCCATTGTATTTTTAATAGTTTGCTTTGTTAGCATTAAATTATCTATTATGTAGTCTCTTAAGTTAATAACTATTTTAGATGCTAATTCTTTCATAGCACCTGGCTTAAGCTGTATCTTTTTATCCGGATCAAGAGTTAGTCCCATAGGAACTGACTGTTTGTCTTGAATGTTTTTCATGATCTCTATCTTGATTTTTTCTCCACTAAGACCGATATTAAAAGGTCTAAAGATTTTTACTATGTCGTTAGCTATATTAGTCGATGCATAAACTCCATCCCTATATCCTGCATCTTCAGGTATGTCACCGATTGCACGAAGCATAATGTTAAACCCTTCGATGATGTCATTCAAGGGAGGTAAAATTCCTCCATTTTTTAAATTATTTTCAACTGCTTGACTTACCACAACCTTATTCTTGTCATCGATATAACCATTACTAACACCTTGGTAAGCTGGCGGAGGTGCTGATGGTGCTGTACCTGTGGGAGATGTAGCAAATAGTCCGTTGTCATAAGTCGCAATAATGCGTCGAATGTATGTCACACAGTTACTAAAAACAGTAATTGCAAACATGTTTGTCTTGAAGGGCGCAAGAATACGATCTTCACTAGGCGGCTTTGCATCTCCCAACTTTGTTGTTTCTATAATATTAATATTTTTCTGACCGGTTAAATTAATATCGTTGATTATAAGACTTATAATTGTACTCTTTGTGGAATAGTCCTCAACACCAGAAGTTGTTCGCTTATATATACCCAGCATTTTATCAGTGGCACTTCCTAAGTTTCTCAAAGCTCCTTTGAGATCACTCTTGGCTTTTTGTGCTTCGCTAACTATAACGTAGCCTTTATTATTTACTAGTTCAATTAATTCTGACTCCGATATTAAAATTTTATCATTCTTTTTCATGTATTCCCTCTCTGATTTTCGTTTAAGATATCTTAATGTTTGTATAGCACTTTGAATTCTTGACGACTCTTTTCTAAAAAACTTTCTATTTTTTCCTTTTTTAAGATTTCCTTTGACTGCCACCAGTTCGTCAATAAGCTCATCAATCTTACTTGAATATGTTTCTTCACCTATCGTGTAAGCTTCGTACAAGCTATTAGCTTGATTAATCAAATATGTTATTTTTCTGTTCATATTACTTCGACATTAAATATCTGATCTTTCTTCTTAACATCGCTTTGTTTTGGCTTTCATTAACCTCAATTGGCGGACTAACATCCTCTTCTTCATCTTCTGGTTCTTCATCCGGAAGATCTTCTTCTACATCAGCTGCAGCTTTTTCTGCTCCAGCATCAGCTTCTTGTTCACCTGTCACAAAATCAATATTCAAAGGAGGATCACCTGGATCCTGTGCTTCGCTACCGTCAATAGATAGATTCATTATTTTTGACAATTCATCAAGGAATGTAAAAAGAACTAGTCTTTCTTCCTCATCCAATCTATCATAGTAAACGTTTAAACCATCATCAACTGTTTCTGAATCTACAGATTTTCCTGATCTTAATACTTTGATTGCTTTTTTAATGCTATCAAATGATACCGGTGTTACTTCACTATCGAGATTCGCTTCTGTATCTACCGGTTCTTCTTCAGCAACATCTTGATCTTCTATACCTGCCTCATCTTCTTCGACTTCGTCTAGACTACCATAGCGAGTCTCATCTTGCTTATAAGCTTGACTGTATTTGGAAACAAACGGATCATTTGCTTCTTTGATACTTTTCTTATATGCTTCTTCTGACACTAATCTTAGAAAACTTCTTAGATCTTTTTCAGACTTAATTGTTATATCACTCATAAATTACTCCAAAATTTTTCTTCATCTATAACTATCGTGTACAATATACTTTTTGCTTCATTAAAGAATATTCTATTTATTTTAAAATTTAGTGCCGCTTTAAAGACATATGTCGCTTCATCAAAAATTATCTTGCTTAAACTGATGTTTTTTCTTAGAATACTATCATTAGTACATATGTCTAATTCTATTTTATTTAAATCACTTCTCATTTCTAATACTATGGGTACAGTTTTATTTTCATCATTTACATTTTTATATAAAGTTTCCTTTGTCAAACTAGTCTTTAAAGACTCACTTACTAGAAAATGCTCAGACATTAATATCTCTCTCAAAATAAGTTACATCTGTATATAATTCATCTGCTAGTTTTTTAAGCTTTAGATCCTGCGAAGTAATCCCATTAAAGCTGTGTGTATAAGTTTCAACAATAACTTGTAAATTATCAACTGCTATCTTACAATGATGATTAATCTCAAACTGATATGCATACAACTCATTAAAGAAGTATACAACCTGCTTCATATCACTAAACTCGTACGTTCTTTGGAGTCTTTCTGGATTAGCCAGAATCTCCCAATCCCCTTCATTATCGACACTTATAGGTATGTCACTAGGAGGATTAGTATTAAATACTTTACTACCGAACAAGCTATTACCTAATTTTTCTAAATCAACTTCACTATTTTTACTTTCTACTAAAAACTTCATCAAACTCACAATAATCTCTCAATAAATTTACTTAACAAACTAATTTCATTAACTTGACTTTGCTTCAAGGCTTCTGCCTCTTGGCGTTTACTTTCTATCGCTTTCTCAATCATTATCATGTCATCAAAGCTTTTAATACCCAATGCAATGATTGATGGGTACGTATCATGGGCAGCAGATATTGTTTTCTTTTGATCTTCAGGTGTCTGTCTTTTAAGCGTGCTCAACTCTGCCTTCTTAAGCCTAAACAGTAAGCTTTTTGCTTCTTTCTCTTTTTTGACAATATACTTTGATATGATATTATCATATATTTCAATAGCTTCTGCCATCATCTCATAATACTCTTTTTCACCGATTCCTAAATTTAAAAATTTCTTAGTTCCTGATTTGTTAGGCTTATCATAATCAGGAGGATTTTTCTTACCCATAAAATGTTCAGCTAAAGACTTACCTAGTTTTGCATCAACAGATTCATATCTTGTTTCAAGCTCTTTTGCAATTGCCATCATCCACGGTTTGTCAGTATTTGTTATTACGTCACTTAGTATATCGCCAACAGCACCTCTAGCCATGGCACCACCGATACCTTGCATACCTTTGGCATATGCTCTTACCATGCCTTCAACGTCATCCTCGTTCATATAGTCTAATATGTCAGGAGTTAATCTTTCAAAAGGAATTGGTTCTTCTTTTTCTATTGCAGCTTGTACAATTGCAATGTCACCTGAATCTAGCTCTGCTAAAGTATCATCAATCATCTGAAAGTCATTTTTGGCTGACAGGAATATTCTTCTAAAATCTTCCATTTGATCTTCCATAGCTTGCGTATCAGTTACATCTCCTACGGGTTTACCTTGCTTTGTCTTAAGATTAAAAAATATTTTAGTAAACTCTTCAAGCTGTTCATCATTGTTGAGGAAGTTAAGATATAAAGGTAAGTTACGAACAACAATCTCGTAGATATCATCAATAATTCGGACAAATTTCTTTGCACCAGGGAAGTTATCAGACTCACTACCTCCTAATCTTATTAATCTCATCTTCCTCTCTGGAAACTTAAGTACCCACTGCCTTAATCCTGATTCGCCACTAAACCCATAAAGAGGAGCTATGTGTGTATATCTCTGCGGGTTTGCTTCTTTTTCTAATTGCTTTATTTCTCTTGCTACTCTTTGTTTTTCTTCCTGTTCCGGATCTAGTTCGTAGTCACCAGCCATTGCTTCCTTTTCTGCAATTTGAGACTCATGAAAATCTACAGAAGCTGCAACCATACCCTTGACATAAACCTTGATAGCTTCTATCATTTCTTCGACTGAAAAATCTTTTGTTTTTTCTGGAATATTAGGGTGTGAAACTCTAAATCTATCTCCTTTAAAATGTTTTGTCTTTTTCATTTGATCTAAAACTTGCTGTGGGTAGTCGCGCTCTATACTAGCTGCGTCCTTCCAAGCATGATAAGTAAATTTGGTCAGATTGTAATAATCTTTAACACGTATTTTTGAGAAATATTTTGCTATAAACTTATCTATAAGTACTTCTTCTTCTTCTACGTCCTCTTTGTATGCCATCCTTAGTAGAGTTGATAGCTCTTTAAGACCCGGGTCACCAGGTTTACCTATTGCACCTGCATAATTATCAAAAGCAGTCTTAAATGTAGGATTGTATTGATTCAAACCTTTAACAATCTTATATATCTGTTCATCTAATTCTGCATCATTCATATTATAAACTGTTCTGATTCTAACAGCATTTTCATATGTCACGCCATACTTCTTTTGTATGTCTTCCATGATTCCAGCGTAATGTTGAGGTGATCCTACATTGCCGGCTTGTTTAATTCCAATATCCAGCTTTTTACCAAAGCCAGTGTCTTTTTCTTTAATTTCTAACCCACCATACTCTAAGCCATGATTGGCTACTATTAGCTGATAGTTAACTTCATATACAGCATGCATTGCTAGAAATACTGCATCAATATATTTCGGTGCGTCTGGGTGATCAAATTCCCACTCTTTTGCAGCATCTGCTAAAGTCTGTAACTCTGGAGGCGTTTCTTCTTCTGAATATGCTAATTGTGCAGCTCTCGCAACATACTTAAGCCGTTTTTCAATCGTCGGAACTATATTAACCTTAGAAGCAATTACTCCCTTGTCTTTTAATTGTTTTTGCAGAGCTTCGAATTCTTCAATCTGTTTAATATTCTCATCACCCAGCCTTTTAGCCTGCATGATAGCAGCACCTTTGGAGCCTGCATCGTACTCTGTGGAAGATGAATTAGCTCCTCCGAAATCATCAGCAGTATCGCTATCTATGTCAACACCTGAAGCTGCTTGCTGTTTAAGCCACTGATCAGCAGCATCACCCGAATCACCAAATTCGTCATCGTCATGTCCGGATTCGATTATCATTTTTAAACTCTCATATAACTCTTCAGACATATTAGCATCATTATGACTATCCAGCGCGCTGTCCAATATCTTATGAAGCTGCCTGTAAACTTTCTCTATTTGATCTTCGGGTACTTCTTCAGCAATTAACTGTGCTGCTCTACCTAATTCGCCTTTTGTTCCTGGCATATATTCCGGATCATCAACAGGCGGCGCTTCAACAGTTAATTGATTTGCCATCATCTCAACAGGCTTGATTGGCTCTTCTTCTATGTCGTCAAACATTGTTCCTGTCATGTCACTATAAGAATTTCCATCAGATCTACTTTCTACAATTCGTTGAATAAAATTATCTAATACACTCTTTTTCACTGTAATCATACATAACCTCGCTTACTATTATTAATTATGCTACGGTAATTACATTTTCTAATTAACTGCGTAAAGAATTGCAATTGTTGTTGCTGCACCAACGAAAAAGCCGCCAGAAGCATAGAAAACAGGTGGCCATGGTTTTCTTAGGTCCCTCATCTGTGCAATTGTCTGATCCCTTAATCTGACCTTTTCTTCCAATACCTGCTTGTCTGTTTCTAGCTTGATCTTTTCTTTTTCAAATTTTAGCTCGAGCTCTAGTTTTTGTTTTTCTAGTTCATAATTTATTTGAAAATTACATTGCTCAACTTTGAATGCGTCCTCAACACCTATCTTTGCAATTGCTTCATTATTCAACAAACGCCCGGTAAAAGGTGCAACTTCACCTACTTCTAGTTTTGCAAACTGTGGTTCTGCAAAACATAATGCAGATAATAGTATCCCTAACATAATCTCTCCTTTTATCAGATTATATTAAGCTTTTTTTATCTCGTTAATTCCCATGTCTTCTAAAATACGATCTAATTGATCCGGATCATTTTTAGCACGAGAAAGTATCTGCTTGTAGACGTGATCTTTGTCACGTTCTAGCTTGCTATTCTGATCATCATATTTTTTCTCTAGTTCTTGCATAGCAATTTGGTATTTAAGTTCTGCTTTAATTAACTTTCTTCTTTCTTCTTTGTGGGATTTTTCCACGAAAGCTGCCTCTCTCATTGCTTGATCTAGGAGTATAACATCATCTTTATTCTTATCTTTTTGTCTTTTTGTTCCAATTAAAAATGCTAATAACCCACCTAGCATAACCCCTAAGGATTTCCAGTTTTTTAAACACCAGCTGTATATTCTTTTAAGATATAACATTTTTTATAGTTTTTCTAATCTTTGTATTTCTTTATGCAATTGCTTCAATTCTTGTATAGACGGTAATTTACTAGAAACAGATTCATTTTCCTTTAAAGAGTCAATGCTTGATAATGCATTGCCTACCTTATAAACAAATTGTGATATATTTGCTAATCCTCTTCTCATTGCACCTGTTTGACCATAAGCGCATTCATTAATTGACTTACCTGCTGCCATTATTCTTTTTCCTTCTTTGATGATTTGCTTACCTGCCTTACTAGCAGTCAATTCAGTCATCTCTGATGTTGGATCATCAGTCTTAAGTAACTCTTCATTGATTAAGTTTCTAAGTTGTTTTCTTGATAATTCTTTCATTTTTTACCCCTTCCAAACTTTTGCAAAATCGATAGCGGCTTGTCCGCCGATGTAACACATAGCAATCATACCCCATGTGTCCGGATCTAAACCTGACCATATA
>Ga0080013_1002968_pt1 | contig 18798 bp, 16 predicted proteins | sample ETNvirenome_6_85_FD_69236 | JGI IMG/M metagenome (GOLD analysis project Ga0080013, IMG submission 69236) | Marine viral communities from the Pacific Ocean - ETNP_6_85 (SPADES assembly) (version 2) | ecosystem: Environmental > Aquatic > Marine > Oceanic | place: Pacific Ocean | collected 2013-06-19 | reverse complement strand
TCGTCCTCTTCCTCTTCCGGCTCGTACACGGGAGCCTTCGGCGCACGGCGCAGCTCCTCGACGGTGAGGCGCGTACCCGTGCGGACCGAGGCGGTCAGGGCGATCAGGCGCTCGGTGCGGCGCACCATGCGGTCGAGCAGGATCACCTGGGCCAACTGCACGCGCGCCATGATGTAGGAGCGCACCTCGGGGTCGAGCCCGGCCCACTGGTCCACCGCTTCTCCCAGGCCCGGCGAGTCGGACGGGTGCGTGAGGATCGTGAAGGACTCCAACCGGGACAGGTCGGTGAGCGTGGGAGAGGGCCGCTCCCACGGCGGGACGCGCCGGTTGCGGTTGCGGTTGCGGTTGCTGCGGTTGCGGGTTCGTTCCTGGGCCATCGGGCTACTCCTTGGGGTCCGCGGGGTCAGCGGGGGTCTCCGCGTCATCCGCATCGTCAGCCGGGGGGGTTTCGGGGGTGGTCTTGGTCTCGGTTCGGGCGGTCTCGGCGGCTTCTTCGTCCACGTCAGTCGGGTCCGCCATCATCTTCGCGAGCTGCGCGAGGTTGTTCACGTTGCTCTTGTCCTTGAGGTACGCCCGGACGTGTGGGTCGCACAGGGTCTTCATCACGTCGGGGCGACTGACAAGCCAATCCTCCAGATCCTCAGTCGCGGAAGCGTCCAGACCGGGGGCAGTTTCTCGCTCGGAAACTGCATCGTCAACCGGAGTGTCCGGTCCTTCGGCGGGAGCGTCCAGGGCGGTCAGCGTCTTGTCGGGGTCCTTGACCCCCTTGCGCGCGAGCATCAACCGACCGACGAGCCCGAGCTGCTGAATCGCCTCGCGGCCGAGCTGCGTCTTGACGCTGTTGTTGTCGCTGGCAGTTGCGAACTCGATGGCTTCTTCCAGCTCGGTGAGTCGGATTTGCTGCACCATCGCCAGGAGGTCGTCGTTGTGCGTGCGCGCGTCCTTGAGAGCCTCACCCACTTCGGTGAGCACGCCGCCGTACAGATCCTTGATCTGGGCGAGGACGGTGCCGTAGACCTCCTTCACCTCGCGCATCATCCCGAGGGACGTGGCGCCGTAGGCACGATAGAGCCCGTGCAGGTGCAGAAGCGTCTCCACTTCGTACCTCTGAGGGCCGGACCGAGCGCCGTTCGACGGGGTGCCGTTCGACGGGGTGTCGGCTGGCGTGCCATTCGAGGGGGCCGCAGGGTTCTGAGTGAAGGGGTCGAAGTCGGAGGGCATGGCGAACAGTTCCTTCATCCGGTCCAGCACGTCGCCGTCGGTCCGCGTGGCGGTCTGCATGGCGGTGGCGACGGCACGGGGAGGCGGGGGCGGGGGTGCGGAGACGGCAGTGGGGACAGACTGCGGCGCGAGGGTGGGCTGTGGGTGAAGGGGCGCTGCGGCGCTGCGGTAGCGGAACACCACCGAGAAGCACTGCGCGCCCTTCGGCTGGTAGAAGCGCACACGGAACTGCGCCACGGCGCCCGCGTCGGTGTTGTTCTCGCACGTCGAGAGCATCCACCCCTTGATCGCGCCTTCGACTTGATCGGAAGAGAAGCGCGCGCGGGCCTCTTCGGCTTCCTTGGCGGCTTCCTTGGCGGCAGCGGCCTCCAGATCGTCCTCTTCTTCACCGTCCTCGTCGTCTTCGTCGTCGGGTGCGGCCTCCCCGAGCGCCGCGAGCGCCTTCGCTGCGGCTGCCGCGTCCTCCACGATGCCGGTGTCGTCCTCCAAACCGAGGGCGAAGTCGTCCACCGGGTACTGCTTCGGGTGCTCCGAGAGGTCTGCGAGGGCCGTTTCGACCGCGTGTTCGTCGGTTTCGTCCACGCTGCGGTAGTCCAGCCAGTGCCGGATCATCCGCTCGGTCATATCGATGCGCCCGATCTGCGTGCCGGGGCGGTCGGGGAAGTAGGTCTGGAGGGTGATGTAGCCGATCTCCGTCCGCAGGCGCCTCAGCGCGTCTCGGATGGCGGGCCACTTGTCGATGCGGGTCACTCCCGAGGGTCCCCATCGCCGCGGAACGGCGCCAGGAAGTCCTCTACAAGGTCCGCGAGGTTCCCTCCTTGGGCTTGAATCTCCTCTGCGATGGGGCGAACGACCTTGATCGTCCCCGCCAGAGCCCCCGAAACGAGCGCATCGGTGAGGTTGTCCACCACTCCACGCGCTGATCGGCTCGCACGATCCGCGAGCTGGTGCTCCAGGGCTTCCACCCGTTCGGTGTGATCACGGCCGTCGTGGTTGTCCTGGCCCATCGGCTACCTCTCCGCAGGGGTCTACCCCCGTAAAGGGGCCGCTTACAGCTTGCAGCGTGCCTGCAAATGCGTCAGCGGGCGCTAGTGCTACCGCAGAAACACGGCTTACAACAGGCTGCAATCGAACTGCACGGATTTATACACGAACGCTTGCAGCACCTCTGCAACTTCCTGCGAGTTTTTTACGTTTCGTGTTCCTTTCGTGCCCCGAATTGCAAGGGCAGACTCCTTGCGACCCACGGGGCACCGCGCCCCGAGAGGAACGGCTACAAGCCGCGCCTGGATCACCCGGGGAATTCGCTTCGGGGGGCCACAAGGCGAACGCGAAAAGCGAAGCCGAAAAGGCACCCCCGGGACCTTTCACCCTGGAGAAGAAGACGATGGCGAACGCCCTTTCCCTCGCAGCCGGTTCCCGCACCGCGGGCCGCCGAACCACGCGCCGCAAGAAGAACACCGGGGGCTCGCAGCTCCAGAAGTCGCAGCAGACCGTCGCGCGGCTCCAGAACAAGCTCAAGAACATGAACGTGAGCGCGAAGGACGGCATGAACTCCGTCGTTCACAGCCTGGAGTTCCAGGCGGGCCTCGCGGGTGCCGCCTACGCCCACGGTCGGATGGGCGAGGCCAAGCTCAAGCTGTTCAACATCGACGGTCGGCTGCTCCTCGGCGGCGCCCTCCTCGCGTGGGGCCTGTCGCAGACGTGGACCGGTCACGCCGACGCGGGCTCGCACTTCGTGAGCCTCGGCAACGGCGTCGTCGGCTCGCTCGTGTACGAGCTGGCCCACGAGGCGGGCATCAAGGGCGCCAAGCCCGCGGGCTTCGGCTACGACGCAGGCGACGTGGAGATGGGCCGCGAGGTCTTCGTCACCCCGGAGATGGGGCGCAGCCGCCGCGGCCTCTAGGCCACAGCGACTTCCCCTACTAGGAGATCGGAATGCCCGCCTCGCACGCAGACAACCAGGGTCGCCACTACCTCGGCGTCGCTCCGGTTGCCTACGACGAGGCGGGCAATCCGCAAGTTCAACGACGACACCTTCGATTCGCCCCGGAGTTCGGGGGCGTGGGAGCCCACAGCATGCACGAGACTCTCATGGCCGGTTCCCACTACGAGGAGGACGACCTCGGCCGTCGTCGCCGTCGTCGCCGTCGTCGGCGTCGTGGCCCGAAGACGGTCAAGAAGTCCCCCATCGCCAAGCCCACCGGAGGCGGCCGACGGCGCCGACGACGGCCGGCACGGCGCCTCGTGCTCTACCGCGTGATCCCCCGAGGGAACGGCGTGCGCGTGCTCGTCCGTGCGAACGACGCCGGGGAGGCCGCCCAGGTGGCGTCCGACCTGTTCGACGCCGCGGGCTTCAACGTCGCCACCCCGTTCGCCATCCGGCCCGTTCGGGGCAGGCGGAACGTGTGGCGCGTCCGAGCGGCCCTGCACGTCCACGCTGCTCAGGCGGCGATGGCGGGCTTCGGCTCCAACCCCGATGGGGACGTGGACGCCGACCTCGCCACCACCTTCGGAGCGCGGAAGCCACCCCCGGCCCTCGGTCCGAACAAGGTCAAGGAGTACCTGGGGAAGGACCTCAAGGGGAAGCACTACAAGCGGGGGGGCTACCTGTACGTCAACCTCGTCGCCGCGACCCCCAATGAGGCGAAGCAGAGGGCCAGCCGCGCCGCTCGCAGCGAACCCACCAGCGGGAGCCCCACGGTGAAGGCGCTCGGGACCTTCCCGGGTCCGCCCATCCCGGCTCCCATCCCGATCCCCTCGATCCTCGTGATCTGGCAGGTGAAGTTCAAGCTCGCCGTGCCCAAGGCGGCTCCGAAGCCTTCGCGCGCTCTCCGACGCCTTCGGGGTCGTGGTCGTGGTCGCGGACGTGGTCGCGGACGTGGCCGAGGTCGTGGTCGCGGTCGCGGACGTGGCTGGATCGAGGACGACGAGTGGAGCGACGAGCAGTACGACGCCGCCGAGCAGGAGGCCGGACAGCAGGCCAGCGTGCGGTACGACGCGGCGGTCCAAGCACTCCTCTCCGACGCCTTCGGGCTGGAGCTGGCGAACTTCAACGGCAATCCCGAGGGGGACGTGGATGGTGACATCGCGGACGACCTCGGGTACGGACTCGGCGGCTGCGGCTGCTGAACAGAGACATCGGCGGCGGCGCAGTTCGGCTCCGCACGTCGTGACCACGGGAGCATCGAGGTGAGCAGAAACGGCTACAGGCGCATCTACTCGGACAAGTCCGGGCGTCTGTTTGTCGGTGAGCCTGCCTTCGGGGCCTCCCAACCACCGCGTGACTCGGGAGACAACAACATGAGCAGCGCATTGGAACAGTTCGGCCTCGATCTCGTGGACGACGAACTCGGAGCGATGGACTACGCCTCGCTCGGGGACTACTACGACTTCGGTGACGACGACGACTACGACGACTTCGGTGAGATGGACTACGCCTCCCTGGGCGAGTGGGAGGAAGACGGCGAGGACTTCGGCCGCAAGCGGAGCCGACGGCGGAAGCCTTCGCGCCGTCGCTACATCCGCCGCGGTCGGTCGCGTCGGAAGCGGCCGGTGAGCGCGGCCAAGCAGCAGGTGGTCCAGAAGACCATCCTCCTCGGTCAGACGGCCGTGCTCAACAACGCTGGGGCCGGCGCCAACACCGTCACCATCCGCCCGCAGTTCGACTTCGTGGCCGAGGACATGACGTTCGCGGGCTCCGTCGGCGCCTGGACGATCACCTCGGTCCAGTTCGGGGACCGGATCGTCTTCTCCAACACCAACGGCGTGCCCATCGCCGTGTTCGCGGCCAACAACTTCGTCCGCGGTCTGGTGAAGGGTGCGGCCATCGCGGCCGGCCTCGACATCCAAGTCAACGGCAACCTCGCGGCCTCGACCACGACCAGCCAGCTCATCGCGACGCTGACCGGTCTCAAGCGGGGCACCACGGGCTGCGGCCCGGGCGCCGTCTAGCCGTCCTTGTCGGGGCGGTCTCTTCGGGGGCCGTCCCGGCGCAGGCACAGAACGCCCCCGCCTCGGGCTCCGTTCGGGGTTCGGGTCGGGGGCGTCGGTGCATCAACGGCTAGGAGGTCGTCGTGAGCGGGAATCGCTTTCCGAACTTGGATGATCGGGCACTCTTCGGCCGAGCGGCCAAGAAGTCCACGGCCATCCCGCGCGACCTCACAGGCAAGCCCATCGCGGCTCGCCTTTCCACCACGTCCGTCACTGCGACCCTCACGGCGAACGCCACGCAGACGACGCCCACCATCCCGGGAGCCACCGGGGCCGGTGACTACGTCGAGTTCCTGCGAGCCGAGGCTCAGGTGTCGTGGGGCCGCATCATCAACTGCTGGTCCCGCCAGAACCGCGCCTTCGACGCACGGATCGGCTGGACTTCCGGTGGTGGTGGCGCGGGCGAGCTGTTCGTCACCGCGGGTGGCGGCGGCTTGCAGGTGTTCGTCCACGCGAAGACGGTCTCCGTAGACCTCGCGAACTGGCTCGACGTGGCACAGAACATCACCGTTTCCATCGAAGATGGCTACGGGCAGAGCCAGGAACTTCACCGCGTCGAGCGCGCCCTCGCCCTGGCGGCGGGCGCTTCCCGAGATTTCAACATCCCCTCCTACGCCCGCGAAGTGCGGGTGACGGCCGATGAGGCAGCGCAGACGGCGAACATCCTCGTGAGTCAGATCGATGACGGTCCGGCGATCATGGCGCAGTTCCTTGCGGTTGACGGTTTCGTTCCCGTGGGAGCGGCCTCGCGCATCCGCGTGACCAACAACGACGCGGCGGTCCTCGACAGCTACGTCCTCGACTACCAGCTCGGCTACCAGTAGGAGGCTCGCATGAAAGCAGCACCCCTGATCATCGGCGGCATCATTCTCGCCGCGTTCGCTCTCAGCTCCGGGGACGCCTCGGCCTCCACCCCCACCGACCCGAAGACGCAGGCCCAGGTCGCCAGGATGCGGCGGGTCGCGGCGCGGTACATCCAGCGCCACGGCTCCGCGACCATGACCGTCGAGGCGGTCTCCCCCACCGCGGCGGTGCTCCAGCAGTCCACCCCGTCGGGCCGCTCCTACGTCGTCCTCACGCGGAAGGGCGCCCTCGTGAATGCGGCCGGGTTCGCCTCGCGGCGCGGCGCTCTCCAGGCGATGCGCCGCGATGACGCGATGTTCGGGGGGAACTGGCGGGGGGCGAAGGTTGCAGTCTATGAGCCTCTCGGGAGCGAATTGCGCTTGGATACCTGGGGAACTGCGGGGAGCCACGCACGGGACAACGCGGACTACCCGGAGTTCCTCGACGCGCTCCGGGTGGTGGGTACGAGTCCAGTAGGAACGCGCCGGGCGATAGACGGTATTGTCGTGGTGCGGATGTCGCAGAACACGAAGGAGCCTGCCTCGTCCCTGGGGGCCCTCAAGGTCCGTCCCGGCGCGGCGTTCGGTGTGAAGGAGATTCGTTCCATCATCGACGCCGACGAGCGCCGTTGGCCGGGAACCAAGATCGTCGTGCGGAGACACCGTAAGGGGGGCACGTTGGTCGAGGTCAACGCGCAGGAGGGCCGCAGACGTGGGCGGGCCTGGGGCGTTTACGAACCTGCCGCCGCTATCGAAAACGGCAAGGCCGTGGTGAAGCCGACGCTGCACCACATCTACTACAACTATGGCGACGCGCTCCGTCAGCTCGAACTGGTGACGGGGCGCGGGACCTGATGGACATCGTTGTCGCCCTGGCCTTTGACGAGGCCGCTGCGCTGCGGCTCCTCAACTGGTTGGGACGCGAGAACACGCGGATCTTCCGCACGATGGACGCTCGCGCGCGCCGCAAGGGCGAAGCCCCGCTCCCCGGCCTCTACCAGAGCGGCGTCCGCTACGAGCGCGAGGAGGGCGAGGTCTGGAGCGACTACCTCAACCTGCTGCTCCAGCGCCACGAAGACTGCGACGCCTTGTCAGCGGCCCGCATGGGCGAGCTGCGAGCCCGGGGTTGGAGGGCGCTTCGCCCGCGCGACCCCTACGATTCGGTGCGGTTCCCCGGCGACGAAGGCTACCGGCTCGCCCGGCGCCTTCGGCCGAAGCACATCCCCGCCGAGGTCATGCTCACGACCAACGCGACCCCGGGTCGGCCGGGCCTCTACCACTGCATCACCCGGTACTGGATCGGGGGCCGCGAGTTCCGCGACGACCCCTCCGCGCGCCTGGGGATGATGGCGGACCCGGATTCGCCCGAAGCGCGTCAGGGGCTCGTCAGCGGCGTCCGTGGAAACCGCATTTCTCGCATGTTGAACGCCGTAGATCGGAGGTAGAGTCGTGCGCGTGCTGCAACATGATCCCACCGATTTCGACGCGGAAATCGGCACCAATTTCGGGCTCGATAACGCGCTGTTGATCAAGTCCGGGCGCCTCATGGCGGACGGTGACGGTGGCCGATGGCGCCGCATCCAGAGCCCACAGGAGTACGACGGAGGGGCGGAATACTTCGGGGACGATCCCTGGGGCATGACCTACTCGTGGAACGACGAAGAGGAAGAGTGGACCAGCAGCGCCCTCGGAGACGCCTTCCCCGCCGTGGACGATTGGGTCGAAGGCGCCATCGATGACATCGACGCCGAGTGGCGCGTGGCGATGCAGCGGCTCCGCACGCGCAAGGTCTCCGCGATGGAGGTCGAGGACCAGCCCTACGGCGACGCGCTGGTCTCCCTGGGCGACGCGGCCCGTGCCATCCAGGGCGCCGCGGGCCAGCTCGGGGAAACCCGGCGTGGCGTGGCGTCGGGTCAGCGATACCGACTGCGGCGCCTGATCCCCGATCTCCAGCAGCTCGCGTCCATCTTCTTCCGCGGCGCTCGCGATGCGGCCGGTGTGCCCGTGGAGTCCGACGCCGTACTGCCCGAGCTGCCCGAGGTGGTCTCGGAGGGTTCGATGCGGGCTCGCTTCGGAGGCCCCGCCCTCTCCCCGAAGACCCCGGCGCCCTCGCACGTCCCGGTCGAGACCGACGACGGCGTCCTCATGGTGTCGTCGGCGGCTGCCCTGGTCTCCGAGCAGGTGATCGAAGCGGCCGACGCCATCGCCTCCTCGGCCGATTCCATCCGCGATTGGGCCTTCCAGCACCAGACGGTCGATTCGGGCCACCCGGTCATGCCGTCGGGCGACATCTTGAAGCAGCTCCAGAGCAGCGAGCTGGTGCAGTCGGGATTCAAGTTCGGCGCCGCCACCTACCGGGTGCTCCCCACCCACGAACTGCAAACCCTCCTGCGGCGCAAGCGCACTGCCTACGCCCGGGCTCGCCGTGAGCACCGAGGCACCAAGACGGTCCGGGGTCAGATCAACGCCATCGCGCGTGTCCTGCGCGACCGGAGGATTCACTGATGCCCGCGCAGTTCCTCCTCCCCATCTTCGGTGCCGCCGTGTTCGGTGCGCTCACGCGCAGGTTCCTCGTGGAGTCCTCTGCGAAGGGTTCCGGGGGGGTGTGCGGCTACGATGTCGGCCCCGACGGGCACTTCGGCACCGAAGGCCCCTGGACCGATGCCGAGGACCGGGGTGCTCGCGCGTTCGCGCAGGACAACCCCGAGATCGGGCGCCGCCTGTCCTACTCCGAGCGGAAGTCGCTCCCGGCCAAGGCGTTTATCTTCCCGAAGACGCGCAGCTACCCCATCGCCATCCGCAACGCGCGAGGCCGTGTGGTCCCGTCGCGGTCGCACGCGATCAACGCCCGAGCACGCGCCTCGCAGTCGTACCGACGCGGGTTGATGTCGCAGACGGCGCTCCGCAAGGTGTGGGCCACCACGGGCGAGCTGTTCGACCTCCCGGCGAACACGCTGCCCCGGAACCGCAGCGCGGTGGGGTCCGTCCCGGCTCCCCCCGGCAAGAAGGGGTGGTACGTCGCCCGCACGAAGCAGGGGTGGCCCACCAGCGGCTCCAACTGCTTCGGCGCCGAGCCGCTGACGCGCTACGAACGCGAGCGAGACCGCGCCTCCTACGAGCGCGCCGCCTACGACCGCCAGCGCGAGGCTCCCCCGAAGGAGTCCCAGGAGTGGGGGCCGGGCGACGACCGCGTGAAGTTCCTGCCGGCCCCCGAAATGGAGCGCCGCGACGACACGCCGAAGCTGAAAGCGCCTCGCCAGCTCATCCAAGACCCCACCCGCTGCAAGCTGGAGGCGTTTCCGAAGGGGAAGTGCCAGAACGCCGACTCGTGGCGTTCGCGCGGAGTCGGAGGCGCGTCGCAGTTCCGCCACAGCTACTTCGGAGACGACCCCATGTACCAGAGCTTCGGCCGCAAGCGCCGCCGTCCCGAACGTGCCGTCCTCCCGGGCGGGCGTGAGGTGTTCCTCCGTGACCCCAAGGAGGTCCGAGGTGGCCGCGTGAAGGTCAACGTCGCCATCCGTTTCAAGGGCCAGCTCGCCCACCAGATCGCACGCAAGGGCGTTGATCGTGCGGTCGATGTGCTGGAAGTTGAGGACTACGACGTGGACCGTGTACTCTCGGCCGTCGTGGTCATGGTGGGTTCCCCCATCGGCCCTGTCCCGTTCGTGCAGGACGGGTGGGCGTTCGTTCACGCCACCGCAAAGGCAGGGTGATCCCGATGCTCTACCCCGAAGACGAGATTCTGTACGACCCCGAGCTTGGTGCTCGCGGCACGCTCCGTGACCTGAGCCCCGAGGCGCGCAAGGCCGCCCGTCAGGGGATGCAAGCCGACGCCCGTTCCGCTCGCCGCGGTCGGCGCGAGGAGCGGCAAGCCGCGCGTGCGAGCGCCCTGGAGGAACGCCGGGCGGCCCGAGAGGCCGCCGCCGCGGACCGACAAGCCACCCAGGCGGACCGACGAGCACAGCGCGCCGCTGCTGCCCCGAGCGCCGAGGAGCGGCAGGCCCGTAGTCGGCAGGCAGGCGGCGTCCTGCGCGACGTGGCGTCCACGCTGCTCACGTCCGACGACGGCTCCCAGGACGCTTCGCAGACCAGCGTGTTGCAGGACTCGGCCACCGCAGTGAGGGACATCGCCTCCGACCCGGGCGGCACCCTGGACGCGGGCAGGGGCGTCCTCAGCAACGTCGTGGAGCGCAACACCGGGATCAAGCTCAACTTGATGTCGCTGCGGATCACGTCGTCCTCCGACTACCCGGAGGTGGCGAAGTGGAAGACGAAGGCGCTCAAGTCGATCGCCACGAAGGCCAAGACCGAGGCCCCGAAGGTCCCGTGGACCGCAGGGCAGTACCTCCCCGCCGTGAAGGAAATGCGGAACCAGCTTCTCACCGCGAAGAAGAACCTCGGCAACACCGCGTCCTACATCGACGTGGCGAACGCGCGCGAGAAGCGGTGGTACAGGGGCATGATGCGCGGGTGGAACGAAGCCGCAGCCGGGCTCCTCAAGGACAGCCACGACACGCGCACCAACAAGGAAGCGAAGTTCGGCGGCCTCCAGATTTACCCGGTGATCGTCGGGAAGGTGAAGTACACCGCGTGGAACTCGGCCTTCGCGAAGAACGGCGGCGCCGCCTACGCGAAGAAGCTGCGTGGGGACTCCGCGAAGCTCCTGCGGCGGCTCCGCGCTCGCTGGCAGGAACAGAACCCCCAGCCCACCCCGGCCCCTGGTGCTCCTCGGGCTCCTTCGGGTGCTCCCCGGAAGCCCTCGGGCGTCCCCTTGGGCACTCCCTCCCCGAAGCGGCACACCCGAGCCCTTCGTTCCACCGCCGCGCCCCGCAAGGCCGCTCCCTCCGGTCCCGGGGACGAGCCGGCCGAAGGCGGGGGTGGTGGTCTCCTCCTGATCCTCGCTGCACTCGGTCTCGGGGGGCTTGCCCTCAAGGCCAGGAAGGGCTGACCCATGCCGATCCCCGCACTTCGACCCCCCCGCCGCTGGACTTTCTGGCGTGACTTCCTGGCCGACGACGACCCCTTGCAGGTTCGCGTCGCCACCGTGGCGCAAGCGATCAACCCGGACGCCCCCGGAACGGCCCCCGCCGCCGTGCTCACGATGAAGATGCTCGACATCGTGTCGAAGCGCCTCACCGCGAACAAGGGGAGCGCGCCGTCCGCTGCGTGGTCGCGGGTGAACCGCCTCTTCTACGAGTACGCCGCGGGCGTGTTCGGCAACACCGAATTCAACGAGGACGCCGACACCTACGTCCTCAACACCACGGGCGCTCGGTTCGCTGCGGCCATCCGCGACTCGGCCATCCAGCTCGCGGAAGACGCGAAGTTCGGCGTGCGTGGTCCTGGGGTGCAGGCGCCTCCGTCCGCTGGCCCGGCTACCCCGGTCGTGGTCATCCCGCCCCCGCCCGAGGAGACAGGCAAGGGCGGCATCGTGCTGGCGGGGCTCCTCCTGCTCGGTCTCGGGGGCCTCGCCCTCAAGCGCCGCAACTGAGGTCTCCATGACGCACTTCGGCGCGGTGATCCTGCACGACGACGGCTACGGCTACGGTTTCGGGGCTGAGAACGTCCTCCAGACCGTCGGCCGCGGCGTCGCGCGCTTCTTCACGAACATCGCGGAGGACATCAACGCGCCGAAGGACCGAGCGAGCTGGACGCGATCCACCTACGAGCGCGAGCGGCGGCAGCTCAAGCGGCAGCTCACGCGCATCGGCGTTCGTCAGGAACAGCGCAAGGCGAAGATCAAGACCCTGGAGCTGGAGCGGAAGGATCTCCGGTCGAAGGCCGCCGCGTACAAGCAGCGTGCGAAGGACGCCGAGCGCGAGCTGACGGCCGTGAAGCGGCAGCTCACCCAGGCGCAGCGCGCGGCGACTCAGGCACAGCGGGCACAGCCGAGCCGACGGATGCCGAAGCGGCTGTCCCCCGAAGCTCGTCGCCGGATGATGGAGCAGCGGATGCGGCGCCCCCGTCGTCGGCCGCGTCGTCGGCCCCCGCGCGAGGACTTCTACGAGGACGAGTACGAGACCCTGGACGAGACGCCCGCCGCCGTGGACGACCCGAGCCAGAACTTCGACGCCTACTTCGGAGAGGCACCCCCGAACCGCGCGGTGCTCACCGAGGCCACCATCATCGAGACGGCCCCGGGCACGCAGGCCGGCGTCGTCAGCCTGGGCGGGGGCCTCTTCCTCGTCGCGGAGGGCGTGGAGTCCGTCAGTGGCGTCCCCGCCTCGCGCCTCTCGGGTGCCATCACTCGGGGCGCCGCGCGTGCGCTCCAAGCTCCCGCTGACGCGGTGGGCGACTGGAGGGGCAACCTCTAGATGCACGTGAACTCCCTGATCGTGGAAGACCGTGAGATCGTGGACGCCGACATCGGCGCGATCGAATGCGCTCTCCCCGCAGCTTTCTGCCACCCCGCTGCCATGCGAGTCGCACAGCAGGAGGGGGTGTCGCTGCTCCAGTGGTGGCGCGACTTGGGCGCCGACCGCGGTGTGGGGATCATGGGCAGCGCGCGAACGCTGATCGAACGCCTCACCCCGGATGTCGTGCGCGCGAAGGCCGAAGCCCTGGTGCAGCCCGTGTTCGCCGGGCTCCTGCGCGTCAGGCAGAACCTCGACGCCAGCAAGCCCATCAGGGACACCACCGACGCCGCGGGCGGCCCTTCGGCCGCCGCGTTGGCGTGGGGACGCCTCAACGCCGAGTGGTACGCCACGATGGGCGCCCTCGCGAACGGCATCCACCTCTCGGACAGCGAGACCGGCGAGCTGGTGCTCCCCGAGGGGGCCGAGGTCGTGTTCGGTGACGAGTACCTGCTCACGGACGCGGTAGTCGCGACCGAGTGGGACGGCATCGACTTCGGGGCGCTCCTCGCGCAGCACATCGAAAACGACAGCGAAGAGGACGTGTTCGGGGGTCTCCAGTTGCTCCTGGGCGTTTTCTTCGGCCTCCTCGCTCTCGCCATCGTGGTCAACATCACGAACTGGACCGACAACGCCGTCATCGCCTCCGCGCACCTCAAGGACGCGGCGAAGGATCTCGACAAGCTCACCATCAAGACCCAAGTGCAGCCCCTCGGCGGCGCGGGTGGCGCTATCATCGCGCTGGCCCTTGTCGTTGGCACCGTCGCGTTCGCCGCGAAGGTACAGGGGAAGGAACTCAAACTCCCCCGGAGGAACTGAACATGGCGCGCGTCGAGACCAACCCCACTTTCCGTCTCCAGATCGTCGGCCCCGCTGAGGACGTTCCCCTCGGCCTCGTCGGGGAGGGGAAGGACTGCGACGGCCGCGGTCGGTATTACTACCGAGCTGCCCCCACGAAGTCGAAGGCCGCGCTGGTCCACCAGATCGGCTCCGAAGCCTACCTCTGGACCACGTCCGCGAAGGCGAGGGCCGACGGCCCCCGTGAGCCCAAGGGCGGCAAGCCGGTGACGGAGGCGGTCGCCGTGCGCGCGCTCGCGTCGGTGAAGACCTCCACGCCGAAGGCCACCGGCAAGGGCGACCTCAAGGGCAACTGGAAGGGGCACGTCGAATGCACGTCGTCCGGCCCCGAGGTCGTGCTCGTGCGCGACATCAGCGGCTACGGGCGCATCGCGGTCGTCGGCAAGATGCACCGGACCCACAGCGACGTGAAGGTCGCCGTGAAGGTGAAGAACTCCAAGGGCAAGCTGGTCCCCAAGAAGAACGCCAAGGGCAAGACCATCTACCGGCCCAAGAAGAACCCGAAGACGGGCAAGACGGAGCGTCGCACCACCACCTCGGTGAAGTGGGGCGTCGCCGCGGCGCTCGGCCGTCGGTGGGAGTCCAAGGGCAAGCCCAACGCCAAGAACGTCGGCGGCTACACCAACCTCAGAGCCGCCATCGACGCGGGCTACAAGGCCCTGGCCGACCTGATCTCGGGCAAGTGCGCCCCGAAGATCATGAAGAAGTCCAAGCAGGCGAAGGCGAACGAGAAGAAGACCACCGGTCGCAAGAAGCAGGCCGACGGCACCTACAAGACCGTCAAGAAGACGCCGACCGCGACGAAGCGGAAGGTGGCCTCCAACAAGGCGCGCGCCACGCGGCTCGTCCAGCGCGGCGTCAAGGTGCCCGTCTCCAAGAAGAAGCTCATCGGGAAGAAGATCCTGCTCAAGCACGGCTCGTTCGCCGGGCGCTTCGGCAAGATCGTCGGCGTCGAACCCGACAAGAACGGCAAGTGGGGCGGCAAGGGCGTCAACCCGGTCCTCGTGGTGGCCCTCGTGGTCCGCGGCGACAAGGGCAAGGGGCGCCTCGCCAAGACGTTCAAGAAGATCCCGCAGTACGTCACGCGCGCCGGCAAGCGGTCGGCCGTCTTCACGGCGGGCAAGACCGTGGACAAGAACTTCCGCATCGCGCTGGCGAAGGGGATCATCAGCTACACCCCCGCGGGCAAGAAGAAGGTCACGGCCGCCAAGCGCGCCGCGGCTCCGAAGAAGACCACCGCGAAGAGGAAGACCACCGCGAAGGGGCCGCGGCTCCGCAGCACGCCCACGGCGGCGCAGAGCAAGCTCAAGGGCTCCTACGTCACCTGGGGCGGCAAGGACGGCACGTCGAAGCGGAACGGCAAGGTGCTGGAGCTGCGCGCAGGCGGCACCGCCGCGAAGCCGAACTGGAACCCCGCGGCGGGCTCCAAGCTCGTCATCGACGTGGCCGAACGCGGCTCGGCGGGCACGCAGCTCGTCGTCACCGAGGTGAAGTTCAGCGAGCACGGCGGTCGCAAGATCCGCGGCAACAGCAGCAAGGCGTGGCGGGCGGCGAGGGCCAAGAAGGACGGCAAGCCCCCCACGAAGCGCCGCAGCCCCAAGAAGACCGAGGACGTGGGAAGCGCCCTGGTCGGCGTGGCCGGGTCGCCGTCGGCAGCGAGCGAACTGGCGCAGTCCCAAGCCGCAGCCGCGCGCAAGCTCGCGGAAATGGGCTTCTAATCGAAGGAGGACTCCTCGGTGGCGACCGCGGACAGAGTGATCTCAGCCGCGGAAGCCGTCGAGCAATTCCTGCGGACTACGAAGGCCGAGTTGAGCGACGCGGAGGTCGCCGCTGTGCTGGATCGGCACATAGCGACCATCGCCGGGGTGAAGCCCAAGCTCGCGAACGCGACCCCCGAGCAGCTCACGGGGGCGGCCACCGTGCTCCAGGGGATCTACTCGCAGACGAGCGAGATCCTGGCGAGGTACGCGCTGCTGGCGCCCGAGACCCCGGAGCCGAAGCCGAAGCCCCCGGTGGCGCCGCCCGAGCCCTCGGGGCCGCCCGAGCCCCCCGAGCCCGTCACCGAGCCCAACCAGAGCGCCGTCGCGAGCATCGCCGCCAACGTGGCCGCCCTCGCGGAGGTGGTGACCCCGCCGCTCTCCGATGCGCGGGTGCAGGTGGTCCTCAACTCGGCACCCCCCGACGTTGCGGCGACCGTGCGTTTCTTCGACTCCAAGGGCGTCTTCGCGTCGATGGACCTCGACAAGGGCGAACGGCTGGTGGGCATCTTCACGAGCACCTTCCCGCCCGAGGTGGGGGGGCCGCTCGCTGACGCCACCCTGGCGGTCGTGCAGGCGCGGATCCAGAAGCTCCTGACCGCGTTGTCGCGTGAGGTGATCGCGCCGCTCTCCATCGTGCAGGAGACGCAGGAAGAGGCGAACGAGGCCGCACGGACCGTGTCGTCCATCCAACAGGCGCTCGCGCTCGCTTCCCAGGCGGGAGACGAGTCGGAGGTGTCCGTGCGCCACGCGCTGCGGCGGACAGTCCTCAACCCGATGATGCAGCTCGTGAAGACGCTCGCGGTGGCCGCGAAGGCGCCGCTCCCGACGGCGTCGATGCCGATGGACGTGACGGCGCCCGAAGACGAGGTGCGTGCGGAGACCTTGAACAAGGAAGAGGTCGAGGGCAAGGCTCAAGGGGTGGGCACCCCCACGGATCCGCCCACCGCTGCGCCTCCTACGGTCATGGGGTACGTCCTGTGGGTCCCGTTCCTGACGGGCGACGAACACTTCGCCCTGGGCGCAGGAGGCGTCACCCCGGACAGCGCGGGGTTCGCTCCCTTCGACACCCAGGACGCCGCGAAGGAGTACGCGCGAACCGTGGTGGCTGCCACGGCGTCGATGAAGTACAACGCGGCCCCGAACGGCCCCCAGGCTGAGGGATGGGAGCGCCGGTTCCGGTCCTTCAACTACTACCGCATCGAGCCCTACGCGCCGCAGCTCGACCCCCAGGCGCAGGACGACGCGCGAGACGAAGGGCTCCCTGCCGCGTCCTCGCTCGTGTCGATGCTCGACCAGTTCAAGCTGCCCGACTGGTGGGCGCCGGGGAGCGCCCCGGAGCCCCCGGAAGCCCGCGACCTCCTCGACTACCTCGACCAGCAGTTCGGGGTCTACGACTGGACGGACCTCCTGGCCGAAGCCGTGCAGCTTCGCGCCGAGATCAAGGTCGAGGCCGACTCGGTGGACCGCTGCCTTTTCTGGACCCGCAACCCCGGTTCCTACACGAACTCCGAGGGCGTCGTGACCACGACGGACTACGAGGGCACGAGGCGGCTGGACTCGACCGCGGTGGACGGCAAGACGTGGTTCCGCTGCTCGATGCTGTGCGCGGAGTCCGAAGCGCAGATCGAACACTGGCAGGCGGTCGCCCCCTTCATGCCGGACCCGCAGTCGGGGCGCACGCTCTCCCCTCACGACTTCGACAAGCACCGCGCCGCCGCCAACGCCGCGGGGACGGACCCGGCGCCGATCACGCCGGACCGCACGGCGGGTCACTTCCAGATCACGCCCCACGGCGTCTGGATCGACTCGGGCCTCCTCTCCCTCCTGACGCCCACGACCTACACCGTCGAGCCGAGCCCGACCGGCGTTCGCATCGGCGCCCCTGATGGTTCGTGGACGATCCGAGCCCTGGAAGACTCCGACCACGTCCTCCCGAGTGCCGTGAAGCCCGTGTACGCGCTCGCGCAGGAAGGCCCCGTGGTGGTGGGGCACGAGCTGGACCGTGTGCTCGCCTTCCTGGCGGACGTGGAGAGCCGCGGGCTCGCGAAGCCGGTGCCGGGGTCGATGACCACGGCGGACGCCCTCACGTCGCAGGCGCAGAGCAACGGCGGCCTCACGGTGAGCGAGATCCGCGGCGAGCTGATCAAGGTGTTGACGAGCGACTGGCTTCCGTGGGCCGCGGACCACTTCGGGGTCGTGTTCGCCCCGAGCGTGTCGATGCAGCCCGACGCGGTGGTGTTGAACCTCCTCTACAGCAAGGACGCCAGCGACCCCGAGGCCCCGGAGAGCTACGGCATCACCGCGAACTTCGCCCCCGCAGGCGATGAGGTCTCCGTGGAGCTGCGGTTGCGGCTTCCCGAGAACCCTACGCCCCGCTCGGTGGTGGAACCGCTGGCGAAGGCGTTGGATCCCCTGGTGCTCGTGCCGCTCCTGACGCAGTATCAGACCCTTCGCCCCGGCACCGTCGGGTCGGGGAAGTTGACGAAGCAGGCCGGGGTCCGCGTAGAGGTGGGCCGCGACCGGGCCTACGCGAAGGCCATCCTCGACATCGCGGAGACGCGAATCAGTGAGAGCCTCCATCGAGGCGCACGGGGAGAATCCATCGAATGAGCGGCTACGACCCCTGGGTCAAGGAGGCGGTGGACCTCTCCATCGAAGACGTGCGCGGTTCGTTGAGCGAGACGGGCTACGACGACCCCGTCGCCTACGACGACTTCGTCAAGCGGGAGCGGGAGCGCCTGTACCGCAACCCGCGGCTCGTGCTGACGGCGAACTCCCTCCGTCGAGAGCTGGCTGCGGGGGCGCGCGAGAACATCCTCGCCAACCAGAGCTTCATGCTCTCGATCTGGCCCGTCCTGTACCGCGAGACGGTCACGACGGCCAAGCTGCGGGCGCGGTTGACCGAGATCGAGGCGATGGACCCGCGTGACCCGGGGTCCCTCTCGGACACCGAGCTGCCCGAGGTGGCCGCCCAGCTCCTCAAGACCTGGGGGAACTTGGAGAAGTCCATCAGGGACGCCAATGAACGCCCGGTGCAGCCTTCGCGTGCGAAGAAGCCCGAGGACGGTCCGAAGCCCGAGCGGAAGAAGCCGCAGCGCAAGGCGACCGTCACCGCGTTCGTGCAGAAGTACGACAAGGTCCACGAGGCGATCCTCATCGGCCTCCGCGCGGCCCGGTTCCACATCCTGCGGAACGAGGGGACCGCTCGCGCGCGTGAGCACGCACGGCTCCTGTGGTTTGAGCTGAACGACGGGCTCGCTGGGTGGAGCGCCGTGTGGCTGCACAAGGCGCCGACGCCGGGCCAGGACCCGGACATCCTCGCGGCGATAGAACAGGCCGCCGCCGACGACGAGAGCTACTACGCGGAGTGGATGGAGGGGGAGGCCGGGATCCTCGGCGTCCTGCCGTCCAACGGCTCCTTCGCGCCGTTGGTGGTGCTCGGGCTCCAGCACTTCGCCCGCGCGTTCGCCTCCCAGGTCCCCCAGGGGCAGACGGCGCCGCTCGCGGCCCCCTTCGACACCGAACCCCCCGAGCTGCGCGAGTACCCGGGTCCGTGGGACGCGCCCATCGGCACCATCGCCGGGTGGTTGTGCCGCGCTGCCGGGTTCGACCTTCGGCTGCGGCCCTTCCTCAAGCTGTGGCTCGACAAGACCGCACCTCCCCAGGAGGACGCCGACGCCCGCGAGAGCCGCGCCGTGGGCGCCCTGGCGACGCTCTCGGCGCCTGGGGAAGGCCAGTGGGCCTTCGACGTGTGCGGACCGCTCAATTCGA
>Ga0080013_1002967_pt1 | contig 18804 bp, 27 predicted proteins | sample ETNvirenome_6_85_FD_69236 | JGI IMG/M metagenome (GOLD analysis project Ga0080013, IMG submission 69236) | Marine viral communities from the Pacific Ocean - ETNP_6_85 (SPADES assembly) (version 2) | ecosystem: Environmental > Aquatic > Marine > Oceanic | place: Pacific Ocean | collected 2013-06-19 | reverse complement strand
GGTATCGGTACTAGTTGGAAGCGTGACCGTTCCAGTGTTTGATATACTGGAAATTATCGGGGTGGTAAGGGTCTTATTGGTGAGTGTCTGCGTATCACTAGTGCCAACAATCGTGCCAGTGGGCAGTCCCTGTCCACCGTCCTTGATCAGCTTGCCGGTGGTGGTATCAAACAGAACCACATTGGCATCAACGGCACTCCCTGGTCCGACAACATCGCCATTGGAATCGCTGTCAATTGTCACCGTTGTGCCGGTAATAGACGTTGTGACCCCTGTTCCGCCGGTCAAGGTGAGGGTGCCAGTTGTGGTGATGGCAGTTCCAGTACCCGAATCAGCCGCACCCGTTACGCTGGTCACTGATCCTGTACCTTTAGTATCAATCTGGGTCTGGGCGTCTGAGGTTAATCCTCCAATATATTGAAATTCAGTATCAGTGACGGTGCCGTTGGCAATTACCGTTGCATCCACGTTCGATAAGCCCAGCGCAATCGTTCCAGTCGATGTGATTGGACTGCCGGAATCCACATCAATACCGTCCGAGCCTGAGATAGCCACAGAGGTGACACTGCCCGTTCCCGCAGAAGAGGGGGTCCAGGCCGAGGTGCCGGAATCCCATGCAAGTGATTCACCATCTGCGGGTGCCGTGGACGCAACGGATCGACCCTGCAACCCGTCAACCACAACCGCACCCGTGTTGTCCATCGATGCGTCACCGCTGATTTGCTTGTTGTCCCATGAATCACTGCCATCATAGATGATTACATCTCCCGATGCCGGGGCCGATATGTTGGTGTCATTCAGTTCGGCAAGTGTGTCCTCGGTTAAGATCTGTGTATCGACATACGCCTTGATGCTCTGCTGGGTGGCGAGAGCATTGGGATCGTCCTCACTGAGCGTATCAGTATCCAGGATGGTATCTACCGTGACACCATTCCCGCCAATTTCCATAGTTCCCGAAAGTGTTGCACTGGCAAGCGTTGAAGTCCCTGTTGCTGTCAGGGTTCCTGCCGATTTCACTCCCACCGAGGAAATCTGTAACGCTGAAACCTCATCACCCACTGACTGGACTGCCTGCGGGGAACTGGTCAGCGTGCTGGCAGTCTTTAGCAGGAGTTCATTGGTGCCGACCAGGTTACTGACCTCGATTCGCTTGGTAACATCCGCGTCCTTGTCCAGAATAACCAAACTGTCATCATCGGCTGCGGTTTCGAGCGTGCTTAACTGAGAGATCTTTTTGTCAGCCATTTTTGTCCTCCTACGTTAGAACTATCCTGCCACCATCCTGCAACAGAATCTTGCTTGAGTCCTGCTGTAACAGGAAAGCATTTGCGAGCCGCATCTTTGCGACTCCCGCCTTGTTCAATAGCCAGCGCATATTACTGGTACTCGATTACCGAGTAAGACGGTGTACCGGATGCCGCAACGGACACTGCTCCCTGGTAACCATCATTGGTGAAGATCCCGCCTGTGCCGTCCGCTGCCCCGCTCCCAGCGGACAGTGTAATGTGATAATCACTGCTGCTCGCGCCGGTTCCGAGTTTGAGATACAACACCTCGTCATCCTGGGATTGTATCGTGAACCGTTTCCGGTCCAGGTTTGCCGCCAAAACAGTGGTCGCTGTAGCGGGCGACGTTGTTGAGTTCGGGCTAGATTTTGCTGTTTGTATATTCATGGTAATCAATAAGTGTAAACATTCATTCTGCGAACCTGCCCTTCCTGGCGAACAATCTTATCCACCTCTTGAGCCTTCACGCCTTCCGCATCCGCTTCAGCAACAGATGCCTGCTCGTATTGTCCCTCGCTTCGCAGATAATCAGCCAATACACCACGGGTGATGTATTCGCCGGTAAAGTATGGTATATCGACCTTTGTCCAGCTTGCCGCATTGGTGGTCGGGGATTGGCCCGCCGTTGTCACCACCGCGCAGTCATAGAAGTTTCCCCCGCCTACATTATTCGGGGAGGGAACAAAGCTGCCGGTGTCAGTGCTGGTATCGAAATAAATCTGGGTGCCTACCGCATAGGCCAACGAGTTGTCCCAGGCATCCCCGAAGAGTTGGGGTTTGGCGTTCCTCCACTCAAGGTAAACGCCCGAATCAACCGCTTCCATCACGTTGATGTAACGGGTGGTGCCGTTATCGTATAAAAAGTATTTGATTGGCCTTGCGCGGGTGGTTACTCGCGGACTCTGGTTGTAAACATCGAACAGGTCGCCAACCGTGCTTGCCAGTGTGACGGTGCGCGTGCCGTCACTTGCCTCGCTCACGGTTTCGCCGGGGTCATCGGATACCCTGACCAGTTGCGGCCATGCCTCAGATTCCCATATCATTGCCAGTCGATGATTCGCCAGGTCGCGCAGGGTGGCGAATGTGGATGAGGTGATCGCCGTGCGATCAAGCCCGCACAATGTTGCCGTTCGGTAAAGTAATGTTGAAAAATCAATTGTCCGCATATGACCTCCTGAAGCGATGTGGCCGGTCATGCGGTTCTGCATCATCACCGCGATAACCGACCTGGATTTTGGTTCCCTTGGAAACTATTTTCATCGCCGGGTTATCGCGTTCTGCCTCTCGCAAAAACTGGTCGTCTGACCAGATTGCGTACCCGTACTTTTGACCCCATTTGTGAAATAGGTGAGGCGGGAGACTCATCCTCGCCTCACCCAGTCCATCAACTGAACGATGATCCTTTTTGCAGATTTTTGCTGCGGCAGTTGCCGCAATACCTGCCAACATTTCTTCACGTCGGAATCCCAGACGAAATTCGTCGATTAATTCCTCGCGAACTTCGCCTGGGAGATTTTCCAACATGAGTTTCCTTTATTCAGTTTAGGCAGGTCGGAATGCGCCAAGACCCAGAGGGTTCTTGCACACCAATCCAGCTACTGCCTTGAGTAACCTCGCTGGACCACCGCCCAAATCAGGCAGCGTAGTCACTTCTGGTTGACTGCTGTAGCGCAATTCCAGAAGTTCCATATCGAGGATGTAACCATCATCTGCCGCAGGCAAAAACGCCGAGGCGTGAAGCCTTAGCTTGCCGAAATCGCCCGAAAACAGCGTTATATTGCTATTGTAGGCACTATCGGCTGCGTCCCGATCAAAGGATCGGATGGCAGGATAGGAATCAGTCCCGCTTGCGGTAGTAGTGAAGACCAGGTTGGTGAACGCCCGCTTCATGGTCGTTCCCAGTACGGCATCAAAGTTGCCAAACTTGCCTGTCTCCCCGTAAATGGACGTTAAAACGTCCTGCACCACTGTCTCTGTTGTCAACGCTGCGGAGGTAGTCGATATGCTCGCCGTTGGCGTGCGATAATCACTGTCCACCGCTGGCGTGGTGCCGCCAGTTGTGCTGATCCATGTACCCAACGCTTTGGTCAGGTACGGTAGTGTACCGTTATCCTCCTGCCCGTCATTATCCGAGCAGATTGACTTCTCGATGTCTCGCTTGCAAATGTTGCGGTGAGTTTATTATCTCACCTCTCCGCTTTTCAACGGAGTGTCGGCGTACCTTTTCAACCGTTCTGGTTGACGCGGACTCTTGGGAGGATTATTCCACCTCCTACGCTCTGCCCCTGACCGTATTCTTGTCGGCCTTCGGTTCGGATTGGCATGGCACCTTTCAGTGCTTTAGCTTTCCCGCTTAATTCCGCGTTACTCATCCTGGTATTCCTACCAAGCAGGCCCAAATGAGAGCAGCCTGACACCTTTTGCCGTCATGTTCGCCAACTCGTTGGTGATACCAGCAACAATGCTGACATCAACTGAGAGTGGGCTAACGCGAATCGGACGCTGGAAGACCTGAACGTAATTTGACAGAATCTTTCTGCCACTGTTCAAGTTCTCAAAGTCCGATGCATACGTTACATCGACGCCGTCAACACTACCCGTGCTGACTGCGGCTGGCATATTCAACTGTTAACGGTTGGCTTTTTATCCAACCTCTCCGCTTTTCAACGGAGTATCGGCATATCTTTTCAACTCAAAGAGTTGTTGCGGCCTCTTGCCGGGATTATTTCACCCGGTATGCTCTGCCCCTGACGGTGTTCCTGCCCGCCTTCGGTTCGGATTGTCTTGTGGTTTCCCATTTAGATTCCCCGCTTAATTCCGCAATACTTCCCCGGCAGTCACCTGCCGGGTGGACAATTATAATTTATCTGCCTGCCACTGGAGGTATGTATTCCCCGGTTTTTTCCCTTTCGGGATCATGCTGGCAACGGGGGTGTCTTTCGCATCCACCATTGCCACTATGTTTGCCAGATCTTCTCGTTTCAGTTGTTATCGCAAAGGCTTTTTATCCCCTGCTTCTGCTGGTTTCCCAGCAGTTCGGCATATCTTTTAACCCTCTCGGGTTTCGCGGCCTCTTGGGAGTGTTATTTCAACTCCTATGCTCTGCCCCTGACTCTCGCCTTCGGTTCGGGTTACCATGTCTCTCGATTTAGGCTTTCCCGCTTAATTCCGCGATTTAGTGTCGGCAAACTCATCAGATACCGACCTGGTTAATTTCAAATAATTCAGCCATTGAATTATCCTTCCCCTTTATTTTTTCCCCGATTACTTAAAGTAATCAGCCAAATCCTTCTCGCTTCCTGACTTTGTGAATCGGTCCAGTGCGCCCCGCTTGTTTGCCGCCTCTTTCGGGATGGCAGCAGGACTCGGTGAGGCTTTAGGTTCGGCAGGTGCCTTCTTGATAGGTGCCTTCTTGGGCTTTTGGCCCGCCTTGGCATCCTTGTTCAACTGGGCTAACCCGAGCATCGTTGCACCAATTAAATATTGATAACTGGGCATCCGTTGCAACTCGGGAACCTTTTCCAAGAATTCCCGTGCCTCCTGGTAGGCTGCGGAAGAACGGTCTTTCCAAAACGGAAAAACCTTTTCCGTTTCTGCTTTCCATTCCTTTGATTCACGAACGTACTTTTTCTGGTCGGGCAAGTGCTGGTCTAGAGCATCCATTGCATCGACCTTGTAACGCCTCACATCCTCGGCACTCAGTTCCATTTCCTGACCGTCTTTGCCGGTAATCTCGCACCCGTCGGGGTTCATCTCGCACCATTTCCGAATTTCCCTCTGCTTCTTGATTTCACTCTCTACTTCTGATTGTGATTGCAGTTTGAAATAAGGATTCAGTGCGGATGAGATTAATACCGGCTCGGCGGTTTCGGGCTTTTCCTTGAGTTGCGCCCGAAGTTCCTCACTCTCTTCCTGTGCCTCCTTTTTCTGGCGCACAAGCTGATTGATTCGCTTCTGGGCGCGATCCGAAAGATCCGCGTCCTGTTCGTCCGTTTCCGCAGTCTCAGCCTCCTCCTCGGTGGTTTCGGGTTCCCCCTCTACCTCCTCAGTGGATTCCGTTTCTTCGTCTTGAGAAAGATCAACTTCCTTGCCATCCTCAGATTCCTCGGCACTCACCGGGTCTTCGGGCGGCGGTTCCTCTGCCTGTTTTTCGGGCGCAGGCTTTTCGCCTTCCTCGGCCTTAAAATGTTCAAGCATCAACTGTTCAAGTTCGATGCCGTCGATTGGGCCTTTGGGTTTTGCTGTCTCCACGGTGGATGTTTTTTCAGCCGCACCGAGTTCGGCTGTTGCTTTTTCGCTCATAAACAGACAGGGAGTTTTAAGTCGATCCAGACGACTGACAGGTTTTGAAAAGCCAAAACCAGAAAGCTGTTATGAGAATAGACTGCGAAAAAAAGACCCGCACAACGGAGGTGTGCGGGTTCTTATAGGAAGTTAAACCTTCTTACAGGTTCTGTTATGATTTAACGGGAGTCATTCCATTCTGTTCGCGTGCCTGACTGCGTAGATTCTGAAGCAGGGCATGGAAGTCCGTTAACGCACTGGCACGCCCAGCGGCATGGGTTCTGTCTTCGCCCTGGGTGTCTCCGCTGATTGCGTAGGTCACCTCAACATCAATCGACGCATCCAGCAGGATGTTTATTGCGTCCCACATTTCGTTTTTCTCAACGAAGGAAAACGCCTGTATCACTCTCGGGTCAATCTCATCCATCAGTATGCTCCCTGTGCGGTTTCAGCCTGTGCCATTTCCACGTTCTCCTCAACCGGGGGCGGCAATTGTGCTTCTGCCGCCATTTCGTCGGAAACCGGCGAAACCCCGACGCGACCAATTTGTGCATTTTCTGCCTGTGTGACTGAGAACTGGAGGTTTTTGACATAATTTTCCATGAGCCGCCTGAAGAGTTCGTCTCCCTGCAACGCCTGTTGCGCTTTTGGATTTTTTCCCATTACGTCTTGCGTGTATTGCAACTTGGTCTGCGCTGCCGGGTCGTTCTCCACCAATAACGGCTCATTCCCCAGCATCATCATGCCAATATCGCTCTGGACTCCCTTGAAAAGAGACTGCGAAGCAGTCGCCTGGTCCACTACAAGTTCCCTTGCTGCCTCTGGACTGATCGCTTCTATGATGATTTTCACCAGTTTATTGCGATCAATCACCCCGCCAGTGTCCAGTGGCACCACAAACTGCGTGATTGCCTCCAGTTTTGCCTTCACCAAGTCGGTATCGAGTTCCTCCACGTTATATCTCACAATGAAATCAAACATATGCTGGATCTCGCTGATGTTTTGCGGAAGCTGACCCCCAGTGACCCTCTCAATCTCCTCGGGCGGCATATACTGCAAGCATAGCTTGAACATTTGCGTATAAATCTTCGCCCATGACTCAAGCCAGACATTGACCAGGCTTTGCTGCATCATCTGGGTCTTGATCGCAGGCACATCAACGTGTGCAGTGCCAAAGTATGCCGCATGGGTCGCCTCCACTCGCCTGATTAAATCAAACGCAGTATTTGGCGGACGCGCAGGCGGTTCCATCCAGGTATAATCATCGGCGCGGGTAACCGGGAGTTGAACTCCCGGCCCCACCTTGTTGATCCCCCCGATACGCTTCACCACCTTGATCGGTGGTAACGTAGTGAATGCAGTTGAATCCCTAATGGAATCGTGCTGCGTCTTGATCTCGTCCTGGTCTGTTGCTGCAATCTGCGGAACCCCCCTTGACTCGGTGATCGCCCTTCTTATCCTTTCACGCCGATATTCCACGAATGGATATTCGCCATGAGCGTAGCCTAACAACTCATGCTTCCCATAAAGTTCACTCGATGCCGCCGGACAAAAGACTGTGCAGTAAATACCCGGCACACCCTTGTCATCCAGTTGTCGCGCATAGGCATAAACTATCTCAATCAGGTGACTCTGGCGCATGACGTTGGTTGAGTCTTCAATCGTGAAGTTGTCATTGGTAAGCCCAAACCATGTCTGCTTTCCCTGCATGGTCGATGCCATCTCAACAAACTCCTTGTCCCAACCCTCATCAATTTCCTTGGCCCGCACCTGCACTTCTGTCATCCAGATGCGCCGATAAATAACGCGGGCATCCTGCAAGTCGATTGTCTCGGGCGGGATGGCAATATCCTGGTAAGGTTTCAATGCCGTCACTGCCGGGGTATTCCTTTGCAGGTACTCCTCATCGATCTCGCCAATACCCGTCTCGCGCAGGTCGCGCACAAGTTTCCTTGCATCACTCACCTTGATGTCAGGCACTGATGCACTGATCAGGTTAGCCGCCTCATCCTCGGCATCGGGGTTCATTATCATCTCGGGCAACGTAGCCACAATTGAATCAGGTTGCTGCATGGCAATAGCCGCAACCTCCTCAAAGGTAATTTTCTGCTTACGCACAGCAGTCTTCTGGTCCCAGCCAACATGGAAAACCGACCACCCATACTGCTGCCCGAACTGCGAGCCAAGCTGTGCCTCACGCAATAACTCCTGGCTCATCTTCGTCTCGGACAACCAGCGCATTAGCGTAGTCGCCACTGATGCTGATGAACTGTCATTCACATCTGTGCCGCCGACATTGACCTTGCTGCGCTGGAACGCAGTCGTCATCAGGCAACTCAACTCGTTGCAGGTTGAGTCCACCAGTCTTGTGCGAACATCCGATGCGCCTTCAAATGGAAAAACCTGTTCCCCGTCAGGCATCGCCTCGGAATGCTTCTTCCCGTCATCAGTCTGCCCGGTCCAGCGGCATAACCTGATGTCATCCGCATTACTTACCTGGGCGAAGTTATTGTAGTCAAACAAACTGCGTTGCAGTTCGTTATTTAAATAAACCACATCCGGTTTCTTGCTGGCATTAACCAGTTGATCTGCCCCGTCATTATTATAATCAGCCATTGTTATTCCCCTTTTTTATTAATTTATATAACTCGTCCCGATAGTATCGGTTTAATCCCCCGCGAGTCTTATATGTGTTTAATTTACCTTCCTCGCGTAAATACCTTAATTCCTTGTCGCCCAGTCCGGTGATTTCCTTTGCCGTCGCAAGCGGCACAAGGGGTGGATGCTTTTCTTCCATGACATTCATATTTTAATAACTTCCAATTACACCCTTCGCCATATAGACGCTCTTGTCCTCCCCTTCAGGGTCCATCACTGCCAGGAACCTCAACGCATCAATGGGGTCTTTACTGGCACCCTTCTGCCCGTCCCTCCCCGTCCATTCCCTCATGCTATAGATCAAGTTCTCGCAGTTGTTGGACACATATAAATTCGGCTCATTCACCGCTGGACAAATCGGCTCATCCAGGTCGTATGCCAACCAGTCATTGATAACTGAACAACCCTCATCAATTCGCATACTGGCGGCAGGCGTGAAAAACATTGCAGGGTCATCCTCCATATATTGCAACCAGGTCTTGCCTCCCTGCCTTTCCGTTGTCTTTGTTCCTGCGGTCTTCGGGTCAACATACCTCTCGGCAATCAGTTCCCCATCCTCCAGCGACAGGATCATGTCCTTGTATGCATCATAACCTCTTCCCGCCTCATTACGCTGCGCCACACCCGGCTTACCATCCGCCTTCGCACTCGCAATAGCCCACTCACCCATGCTTGTGTCAGGCCATTCACGGTAAACCCACTTGCGCCCGGCCCGATCTACACGCACCCATAACATAAACCAGTTCCGACCAGTGGCAGGGTCACAAACCATGTAATTGGTTCCCTCTTCCGGTATGTCCTCGGGCTTGACAATGTTGTGGTCACCGAACCTGGGGAACTGTGTTCCCTGCAAACTTTCCGCCCAGCCATAGGCCCGAATCTTAACCTCATACGGTCCGCGCCCCTTCAGCGTCTTGGCTATCTGGTCGAACGGTGAGTAATCATTCATAACCGAATGAAACCACATCGCCGCTGAATCAGGACGGTGGCACCTTGCCCGGTAGGGCATCGTACCCCTCTTCCCCCCAGGCACATTGATCTCACTCTTCAGCAGGTCCGCATCCTTCCACTCCGTTATGGTTGCCCCACTCAAATACTCCTTGATCACAGGCGTGTATCCGCTGACAGGCGTGAACGTCAAAAGGATCTTTCCCTCCCTGGTTACCGTTCTATATCTTAACGTCTTCAACCAGTCGTGATTGATCTCCTCATCGATCCACACAAAATCCACTTCCCCGCCTTCCACGATTTTAATATCCTGACTCTGGTTCAGGAAGAAACACTGCGCCCTGTTCGGCAAAACAAACGTGTCCTCGGTAAAGCCATTCTTCTGCGTATAACTGACATTGGTGATCTTGGTCTTTTTCACCGTCTTGTATTCCGCAGGTAAATACTTATACACCAACGGTTGCTGCATCTGGACACTGCTCATGTGCGTCGTATGTATGCACCAGATACGGCACTCATCATACTCACTCAACAACCAGCAAACCCGCTTCGCCGCATACTCACTCTTACCGGCCCTATTCCCGCCCAAGATAATAAACTCACTGATCTCGGGATCTTTAAGCAACTCATCCGCATCCTTCCAGTGGGGCGGCTCATACCCATGCCGGTAGGGGTCCATTCTCTCCGCAAGGATCTTGTCCTCGCGCAACTGCAACAGCTTCACCGTCTCATCAATACCAATATTCCCCACAAACCTCTGCACATCCTCCGGTGTCGGAGCAGAGATTATCGGGTGCGGTGTAGGAACGTACCCCTTTAAATTATCCTTCTTTACTTCCTGAAATATCACCCTCGTATCCCCCACCGTACCTGTCCATGACGCGAACCTTCTCAACCCCCTTCATCGCCAATAACGCCACCAGCACATCCCTTGATGACTGCACCTCTGCCAACTCCCGGCATCTCCTCTTCACATCCGCAACCAGGAAACCATCCGCACACCAACACCTCACCACCCGGTCACCCAACTCCACGGTAACCACCTCTTTAACGCTAATTATTCCTGATTCTTCCGGCATCCTGTTGTCCTCCCAGTTCCGAGTTAAAGGCCACATCCAGTGCCTCCTTGAAATCATCATTAATCCGCTCAATCAACTTGAGGGCATCACTCTCCCCCAATCCTTCCCGGTCACAATGATCCACAAACCGCTCATGCTCATCCGCCAGGAATGTCGCCACCAATTCCATCTCATCCAATGTCACCGTCATATTACCACCTTCCCGGCCTCCTGGGATGCCGTGTTACCTTCAAAAATCCCTGCGCCTGTTCCTGTACGTCAATCTCCATGTCGGGCATAAAGTTCTCTGTTCCCTTCGTCATGCACTTCCTGTTCTCCCCGTCAAACCTCACCAGCAACCAGATAGGATCAAACTTCCTCAACACAATCGCCTTGTCCCTGCGCCCATTACTCCGCAACTCGCCCTTTACCCCCAACAACTCCTTCACCTTATGAACCCCCTGGGGTGTATACTCAACCGGCTTGCCCCTCTGCCAATCCCAGTCAACCCCCTTCTCAAGCTGGGGGCGTAACTCCTTCACCTCTATGCGGGCTACTCCAGATAACTCGGCCAGGTCTTTCTCGGTCATAATTCTAAACAAAACAAAGCCCAGAATCGCATGGGCGACTAAAGAGATCCGGTTCGCGCTCAAAGTCCACCTGATCTAGCGGCTTGCATGATCTATGGAAAAATGCGTGAGCATCCTTTCCTCTAATCTGCCGCTCAACCCCAACTGCCTTCCTGAACTCTTCGGGTGAATTTTCCTTCAAATCCTGCCACTCATCATGGCGCATATTAGGACACATCCAGCAAGAAGAACGCGGAGGAGTCGGCCAACCCATTTTCTCAACCAAAGAAACACAACCATGACGGTACATTGGCACCCCATCAATCAACGGGAACCATGTTGCCTCACTTGAATCGCGCATCCTGCGAACCCTGTTTGCCTCGTCCAAAGAAAACCCTATCCACCGTTCAAAACCCTTAACCCCTTGTTGCCGCCTTAACCACCTCTCAATAACCCTCTTTTTCCACTCATTTGAACAGTAAGTAGGCAACTTGCTGGCACTCCCATTTATGTCACTAAAAACCGGGAGAAGAAGCGTGTCGCCCCTCTCTAAATCAACAGTCGCATATTCATCTTTAGAAACTACATGAATAGGAAAGTCCATCGCGGGCTGCACAACGTCCTTTAAGTAATCCCATGTTGATTGCTTTTCGCGCCCTGTGTCAGCAATGACGGCAATGTCAGGTTTCGGTATTTCCCTTCGGGAAATCAATGCCGCTATCGCACAGCTTTGAACTCCTCCACCGTACATCCATATGGTAGCAAGGGGTTTCATGCTCCCTGCTCCCGCCTTTCTGCCTTCAGCAGTTTCCGCTCGTTACGCCTGCGTGTCTCGCGGGTAGTGCGGCGGACGGGTTTGCCAGTGCCTCTGTTATCAATTTTACCGCGTATCTTCTTTTTCATGGATGGGGGTGGTATTTTGTAATAAAAAATCTAGTAGCTATACTCGTCGGGATTTCCCCGCCGCAAAAGAAACAGACCCCCCCCGCCCCCCCTTCAGCCGGTTGGGTTTGGATCGAACCAGGATGCGGGAAAAGTGCATGATTTATTTGCTTAACGGTTAGCAGGATCTCAAAAGGGTGCATTTAAGCCTCTTTATTTGGAATATCGATCACTTTGTCATCACAAACATCAGATACGGTATCTGCTGTTTCTGCATTGGCCCGCTTCATCATGGATTCCACCCCGCCGTGATCCACACGCAGGCGATGTTCGACCACAGTTGTTGGTTGATCGGCAAGGGTAGCAATTTTATCAATTGCGATGGCAACACTCACGCATAGGTTAGCCAGCGGAATCCTATCAACCTCCGCAACCAATCGATCTACTCCCCGAGTTGTGAAGTGGCGAAGGGTAGCGGCAGTGTGATTCTTCCACTTCTTATCATTTAAAGCAGGATTCTTATCCTCTGCCTGTATTCTAATCTGGGAGACTGTGTGATTGGACAACCCAAACTCCTTGGCTATATCGGCAACGCCTCTTGTTGCCTCCAATAAGGCATACTCGACCTTCCGCTTGAGATCCTCGGGTATCTTCTCCGCAGTATACTTCCTTGCCTCGGCAGACTTCGCCTTCCGCTCCTGACCGGCTAGAATCTTGATGGATTTAGCTTTTGCCATGTTCTACAACGTAAATTCCCCTTCCTGCACTCTTCTGTCAATCTTGTATTTACCTGAGTTACACACGTTACACAGTATGCCCGTAATCGCTCCAGGATGCCCTGTAAGGCGTCTTACCCCCCTCCGAGGTATAATCACCCCAAACTGTCCCAGGGGATCTTTCCCTTCGTTATAACCTCTTTAATCTGCTCATGGGTAATTTTATCAGGAAAACTCTTCCTCCACGCCCGGTCTTCTTTATTTGTCGGCCAATCCGGCACCCACCCCTTCTTTTCCTGCTCACGCAACCATTCCCTGTGGGCTTGATACTCCACATACCTTTTCTTTGCCTCGCCAATATTGCGAATGTAGCCTTCTGGGTAGAGGGGATCTAGGGGAACGGAGGGAAGGGTGGATTGCTCCGTATCCCACGGGAACAGGTCTTGCACCCAGGGGGTATGAAGTACCTCATATCCTCTCCCGATGAATGTTACCGTATCTCGCATCTCTTCAGTGGTGTGGAATAACCCCTTCTCCTTCTCGACCAGGAAGGGAGGTTATATCTCACTTCTTCTTCTCTCTCTCCATTGGACATTGGACAGTTGGACAAAACACACCTCCCCCCTATAGGGGGGGGTGTTTTGTCCAACACTTGGACAAAACGTTGGACAAAATACATTTTCCATTTTGTCCAACATTCCTAAAAACGTCATTTTATAGTTAGAAAAGTGCAATTTGGGTTGGACAAATGTTGGACAAAATGGTTGGACACCTACTTTTAACACTTCCATATCAAGTCACCCTCCTGGTTGGACCCAACGGTGTTGTTTTCGATGAGATTATCTAGCCTTCTGGACGCTGTCTTGGTCGCCACATTGAACTCTTGGGCGAGTAGTTCAGCGACTCCGTTCTTGGTTCGGCTTCCCTGCTGGATGACTTCCCTGATGCGGGTAAAGGGGATCTCTGCCTTGTTGCGTCCAACTGATGACTCTTCTGGCTCGTAATCGCTGGGAATCCAGCACAATCCCTCGGCAGAATGCTGCAAATAGATGGATAAAGCGGATAATTCATGCTTTGGGTGCTGTAAATTGGCCCGCTTACCCCGCTTTGCGGCTGTTAACTGGAATATACCCTCCTCACCCCTCACTGTTTGCAGGACCATTATGGCTCTTGCCCAGTTGGTGAGGACGCTGGACCCTATACCGGCATATGCAAGGTCAGCGGCAGTCATTCCACGGGTATCCTTGGCAGTCTTGGGCTTGCCGGTGTGGTGGATGAGGTGGATGATGGTGCCGGTGGAGAGGGCAAGTTCGCCCAGGTGATTGACAAACTCACCAACCTCCTCCTGCGAGTTAATATCACCCCCAAGGTAGCAGAGTAAGGGATCAATCCATAACTGGTCGGGTTGATGGTCGGCGATCAGTTCCCTGACCTGAATAATGAAGTCGTACCCCGTGACATTGACCAGTCGGGCAATCTTGACCCTCTCAGTGACTTGATCGAAATCGAGCGTAGGATGCGCTGAGAGCAATCCTGTCTTTACACCCTGCACGGTCTCGGCAACGTCCCCGAAATCGTTCTCAGCCTCTATTATGAGGCTAGTAAGGGGCATCTTGGGTGCTATCCCAAAGAAGGGTTGCCCTGCTGCCCAGTGCATAGCTGCCTGGAGGGAGAGGACCGACTTGCCAAGGCCCGAGCCACCTACCCAGACGCAGGAACTGCCCCGACATAGCCAGCGGTTACCGAGTATTGATGCTTCGTCCTCTGAAGGCTTGAAGGTGAGTAGTTCGGGCCAAAGGAAGGCATTGGGCAGGATGGGGGCATCGGGGTCCACGTACCCCTCTGCCTCGTCCCCTGCGGTCACCAAGTCCTGCTTGGTTGCGCCACTGGCAGTCCACTCATTAAGATCCTTATACTCAGGCGGGGTAGCCACTATCAGGCAGCGTGGATGTAGCTTTGCTATTGCCTGAACCCACTTGGTTGCCGGGGATTCACCCTTCTCATCAAGGGGATCATTCTGGGGGAGCAGGTATACCCTGGCTGTACTTGGCAATAAGCCGTGAACAAGCCTACCGTTACTCGCACCTCGGGTAATGAGTACACAGGAGGTGGATGCCATGTCTTTATACCACTCAATCCTGTCCATCCACGCAAAGGCATCCCACTGGGATTCAAACACGAAAGCGTTCACTGTATTCTCCCCAATCAGGAGCGGCATGGTCTTGCCGCCCAGGACACTCCACCCGTCCCGGTCCCTATTCAGGAGGTGCGCCCCGTCAGTCTTACCGTTGAGGTGGGTGGCGGGGTTATGCTGGATGGGGAACGCAAGGCGGGAGTTAATGATGCCGACCAACCTGTTATCCTTCAGCCACTGGACGAAGGTGGGCGAGTAGTCGCGCCACTGCTGGAGGTGGGTAGCTGCTTGGGGCGTGAAGGCATCAACTGCTGCCTGCCAGTCGATAGCCGGGTCACTCATGTCAATGGTCGCCTCAACCGTCTCAATCCCGCACATTCTGCGGTAATGCTTGATCGCTGCGCCCTTCGATAGATTCAATGCTTCCTGAATGAAGGTGATCTCATCACCTGCCTGGTCGGTGCCGTGATCCTTCCACAACCATATCCCATCCCGCTGGAAGATGCCCCAACTGGGGTTCTTATCCTCCCTGAAGGGTGAGCAGCAGGATGCTACTGCGTGTTCACCGTACCCCATCCGCTCCATGAGGTCGGGTAGGGGGAGTTTCTGTTTTAACTGGTCAATCTCCACTTTGCTGCTTTAGTTTCTTAATCTCGACCATAAGTGCTGAGTAATCCGCGCAGACCTCGATCAATAACTCCTTACGGTGAATCATTTTCATCTGTTCCATTTGGTGCCTACACAATAGATCTCGCGAGTACCTTTGTTCAGCCTCCTTCAAATCTTTCTGGCACCGATAATTCTCCCTGGACTCCTTCAGTGCCTTCTTTAACTTCTCAATCTCTTTTTGGTGTTTGTCTTCCATTGTTAGTCCTGTTTATCCATTAACCTGATAATCTCATAAGCCACCTGTGGTACTATGGCGTTTCCGAGGGCTTTAAGTCTGTCCACCCGCTTGGGTATCCCATTAGCCACTCGACCCACGTTGGGTTCAATGAGCCAGGATTCTCTAAATGTTCCACCTCCACTCCGACAACTCTCCCCAGAGTGTCCACCCGATTCTTCCCGTCTTTCCTCACTTTCGCCCTCAACACCCCCGTATCCTTGTAATCTCTGCTCGCTGGCGTGGGCCACAATCCAGACTCGATCTCGTCTGTGCGGGGCGTTTTTGCAACAAGCTGGAAGTATGAACGTGAGAACCTCGTACCCCGCATCTTCCAGGTCAGCACACACTGACTCGAATAGAACTCCCCCCTCGACAGTAATGAGGCCAGGAACATTTTCTGCCAGGACGTAGCGCGGGGCAGCATCGCAAATGACTCGATACATCTCTTTCCAGAGCCAGCGAGGATCTCTTGAGCCGAGTCTTTTTCCAACATAGGACTGCCCTTGACATGGAAATCCACCTGTGAGGAGGTCTGCCCCTCGCCACTTGCTGCCGTCAAACTCCCTGATGTCCCTGATGACTGGCACACCGGGCCAATGTCGGTTGAGGACTCCTGTGCAGTAGTCATCTTGCTCGCAGAAGACTCGGGTATCATACCCGGCAGCATTGGCTGCGAGGGCGAATCCTCCGATCCCGCTGAAGAGGTCGATGTGTGTTCGTTGGTCATTCACAGACATCAAGTGGCAGGGTCAGTTGCGGGTCGTTCCAGTTGAGTGCGCCCTTGGCGTCTCCCTGCATCAGCTTCTCATAGTCGATGTAGTTGGCGGCAGATTCCTTGTACCGGAACAATTGAGCGTGTTCGGGGTGGACATGGGCGAACATCCTTGAATAAAAGGAGGTGTACCCGTCATAAAACTTGTATCCCTCAGTGGGTTTCACCGGGAAATCAAAGTCATCCCACCGCAACCGCTCAATCAATGCGTTCGGGCCGGTTGTCTTCTTCCCTTGCTGAATAGCCTTCAGTGCCAGCACCTCAAATGCCTTCCACATCTTCGGGTTCTCCAGGTGGTGATGTACAAACCTCCTTGCTAGTAGATCGTTTTTCATGTAGTTCCTGCCGTAATTTATTACACTGAGCCTGTAGTTCTTCCGTTCGCACCTGCCAGTAATCTTTCTCGTCCTGTAGATTGGTAATCCTTTCTGCCCATGCGTCTTCGGCCTCGTCAAACTCCTCACAGGTCAGGCGATTGCCCTGATCTCTGCCTGGGTCATCAACAGCAAACCCTTCCTCCTTCATCCTCTTAAACGACCAAGGTTGGTCCCCAAGTGTTAGATTTTCCCAAACGTATTTGTTTAAATCTCGGAAGTCTTTCTCTTCAAATCCCACCCCCCGCAAAGTCGTTATCAGTATTTGGGTGACAGGGATGCTGCCTGCTTTGTTCTTCATCGCGGAGTGACAACTATTGCAGACGGTGGTGAGGTGCTTGCTGTCTATTTCCCAGGGTTCCCCGTCTCCATATTTAATATGATGGCAATTGAGGGTGATGCTGTGATGCTCATTCTTGCCACATCCCTGGCAGGTAAAATTGTCTCGACTGAAAACCTCCAGTCGTTTGCGCTGCCACCGGGCATCCTGTAGCTTTTTTGCGTACTGTTCCTGCTTTAGCGTCACGCCGCTCATTCTCCATTAACCTCTCCGCAATCAGGGCAGGCATACGCAGGCCCGCCACCATCACTCTCCACGGTCTGGTATCCCCTGCCGTTACATTCCTTGCAGGTCGGTGGAGTTCCCTCCAGTTCCTCCCTGTTCATGTCATGGTCATGTTCATCGTCATTCACGCTTTCACCTCCAGTTTCTCCTCAACCTGCTGCCTCACCTTCAACCAGAAGGTATCTTTACTGAGCAGGATTTTCTTAATCGCCTCAAACCGTGTCCGAACAGCGGCATTGATGGGGATGAGTTCCCTCAATCTCCTGCAACCGTGGATGACGGTGCCGTGATCATACCGGCCAAACTCATGGCCAATTTCAATAAAGGGTTGATTGCCAACCTCCCGCAGTATCAACCAGCAGCACCAGCGTGCTTCAGCAATATGCTCCGTTTTGCGCCGTGACAGGAATTGTTCCTCGGTGATATCAAAAACCTCACACGCCACTGCCATGATTTCCCTCGCCAGCGGACTCATATTATTTCCCCCTTGATCTTGGTGAAGATCTTCTGGGTCAGGATCAGGTCGTTTTCCAGGTACTCCAGTGCCTCTTTCTCGTTGACCTGAATCATCTCGGCAAAGTGTTCGCCGCTTCCGTTCTTCTCTCCCACTCCAAGATACTTGGCGAAGTTGTCGAGGGAGATGCGTCCTTCAGGCCCATACGCACCGCAACCCCAGGCCACCATCGTGTCAGTGAACTTCTCGTAATTGGGTCCGCGAAATCCCATGACTTTTGGAGGGATCTTGATGCTGTGGAACCAACTGCGCCTGACCAGGAAAGGAACGTCGAATGAGTTGCAGTTATGTCCGACCCACTCCGCTGGCTGGGTGGTCAGGAAGATTTTCCAGAACTTCCGCAGCATCTTCTTTTCATCGCCCAGCAGGAACTGGGTCTTGCCCAGTTTACGCAGGCCAATGGCAAGTACCTGCCCGGTGAGTGGGGAGAGTGCCGCCTTACTCCTCCAGGTTCGCGCCTTCTCGGCAATTGCCTGACGAATCTTCTCAGGATCTTTAAGTGTCTTGGGCGGCTCAAAGACCGGCTCAATCTCGTCGAGTATTTCATCGGGCAATGGGCCGGTTTCTATGTCGAAGAAGATCGGAACAGGTCGGCTCTTCTGCTCATACGGCAAAATCTTTACTTTCTTTTGTTGGGCTATGGTTTTCATTGGCAGGCTTTCAGTATCAGGAACATCGCCAGTGCAATCGGTGAGAGTGCAATGATGAGTGCGCCGATTTCGGGGGCTTTATCCATTGTAAATTTCTTTTTCTTTTTCATTGAAAAAGGACGCAACCGGGTAGGCTGAAGATAACTGACATGTAGTCAGCCCAAGGAGTGTCGCCATGCTTCCCGGCTGCGCCCAGATTAACTAAAACGGCACATCATCCTCGTCCGAGGCGGACGAGACGTTGAGTTGTTTCTTGGGTGCGGGTTTCTTCTTCTCAGGCTTCGCAGCCCCAGTGGTTTCCACGATGGTGGAACCGGGATTCTTCTCAGCGATGGAATCTCGGTGGCCTTGCGGGTCATAGTCCTTATCAACCTTGATCCAGTCGCCTTTAGCCAATGCCCTTGCACGGTCAATGTTGGCCCAAATCTTCCCGTCGTTGCCCTCTCTATGCTCGATCTCAAGGACACATCCAGTGCCGATCATGCCTTTGAAATTAATGCTCTCCCCA
>Ga0080013_1002966_pt1 | contig 18807 bp, 23 predicted proteins | sample ETNvirenome_6_85_FD_69236 | JGI IMG/M metagenome (GOLD analysis project Ga0080013, IMG submission 69236) | Marine viral communities from the Pacific Ocean - ETNP_6_85 (SPADES assembly) (version 2) | ecosystem: Environmental > Aquatic > Marine > Oceanic | place: Pacific Ocean | collected 2013-06-19 | reverse complement strand
TACGAAGCATTGGCTTCTACATTAACGTAAGGACCTGCGAAAGCAGCGCCTGCGAATAGAGGTGCAGCTGCAAGAGCTGCGATTACGGGTTTAAACATTTTTGTTTTCCTAAGTGTCTCGCAATATTTTTATTGCGGATGATAACAGACTCGACAAGCCTGTGTGTATTAACGTATCACAATTGCCTGACGATCTTTCGAGGGCGTTCGTTTACGTTAAGTTATTTAGTATACTTTAAGTTTAGTAAACCGTCAAGTCTGGTAGGGAAACCCTAACCTTCTTCTTGGTTCTGCTGTTCTTGTGCAGCACTACTCTCAGTTATCCTTCCCAAATATGGATCATAATTCATCTGTTCTTTAATATTAATACTAGCACCTTGTTGTTGCCAATAATTTAACAATGCATCATGTGGTCCCTTATGAAAAATTGTTAAATGTTCTTGATGAATTGATGATTGAAACTCCATATTGTAAAGAAATATAGGAATACTATATGTCTTTCCAGACTCTAAAATAGTATCCTCAGACACTGCTCTTGGTTTCACCCCATTATCAAGTTTATACTTATTTCCCCTCACATGATGTCTCATAATCTTTGCTGCATGATGACGACTAATCAAATAAAATGCAGCAGAAAAATCATTTATAAACTTAAGATGTAATCTAACATGAATATCTCCTGTAGTAATTGTAGTCATCTGAATACAATCCCAATCATAAGGAACTTCAGCAAAGAATTCCTTCCAAGTAAAATTCCAATAGTGTGCTATATCTAAATTAACATCATCTTCTGCAATAATACAATACTCATCATCAGTATTATTATAAAACTCCTTAATGGCTTTAAGATGAGACATACAACATCCCAACTCAGTCTGACGCATACTAGGAGGATACGTTCCTTTAAGAAGAGTAGATGCATCTTCCTCTGCTTCATCGCTACCATCATACCCAGCAATACGAGTATGATTTTCAATCTCCCAATACCTAAATTGACTCTCCATATACTCACGTCTTTCAACATCAGTGTCTAGGTTTATCCAATAAATGTGTGGGATACCTTGTAATTTAAATGCAGACTTATTCTTGTCCCGCAGTAATTCTTGTCCAGCCATCAGGGATTAAATCTTTAGTGTTGTGATCTTTTGTATAACCAGTTTTACCAAACCATTGAACAGGTGCAATAACCTTCTTATTCTTATTAGCAGATAACCATGCTCCCCACCAGGAATATGATGAGTTAGCAATAATAAAATCATCACACATAGACATTAAGCAAAGGTCCACTCTATTATCTTCATTCTCAGAAACCATAAAGCGATCATCAGAAAATAGTTCTTGCTTCTTACACCATTTAGGATCATCAGAAAAAACAATTACATTACGATCATCATCAAAATGTTTTAATGCTGCCTCATAATATTCAAGAGGTAAGTTGAAATGATTTTCACTATTTGTTACATAATCAGTGCGACGAACATGAAGTGCAATAGGATTTTCTACTGACTCTATCATCTCCTTACAAGGATTTGCAATCTCAGAATGGAAAATAAAATCCTCACGAATCTCATCTTCAATATGCTTAAAATATTTCTCAGTCTGATAATAACCATGAAAGCTTACATGGTCAGGACAAAAATTAAAAAGTTCCTCATCAAAATGGAAAAACCTTTCTTGTACTATAGGTGCATGTCCATTATTTAGAAGTCCTGTCTGAACATTAAGCTCAAAGGAATCAAATAACTCAGTCCTGAGCATATTTCCTATGCCATCATCAACTGCTTGCTCATAGTTTGGAATGATAATCTCTGTGCCAATCTTCCTTGCAAGACCTTTTAATGAGGCATACTGGAACATCTGATTACACAGTCTTCCCATTCGCCCTAAGGCATTAAATCCTATCATACTAATTACTCTCTTCGGATTTTAAGATAGTCCTGTCCTTCATAATACTCTTGAAGTTGTTCTTTGTCAAATTCCATTAAAGTATCATGAAGACTTTTATTATTTTGAATGAAAGGATTTGTAAACCAAGAATTATCCGTTCTTGAATGCTCCATATGGTAAACATGTGCATCAATTCTACAAACATTATATCCCAATTTACTAAATCTAAAATATCTCTCATCATCTTCATACCCATATGCAATAAAGTTCTCATTCTCCAATCCACCCTCAATATATTTTTGAGTGGAAAAGAACTGACAAAATCCATACTTTGCATCATAAGGTCTAAACCTCTTTCTTAGAATAGAAAGATCATAATCACCGTTGATAAACTCAGATACCAATTCATCAGTAGCAAAGATTTGATATTGCCAGTTACCATCACCATAAGGATAAACAACATCACACTCCCCAGAAGTAATCTTTTCTTCCGATGTAATGTAAGAATCTAATGGCAAAATAATATCACAATCATAATTCACCACTACCTCTGTAGTAGTCATCATGACCATATCATTCAGCAATCTGGTACGATGAAAATATTCTTCCCGATTCTCCTCAAAGATATGAGTCAATCTATCTGATTTATCCCCAACACATTCTATAATCTGCGGGAGAGCCTTCTCAGCAAACACAGATGTCTTATCAGATTCCTTTACAATAATCTGACACTCTGTGTTATCAAGAAGATAGATTGAACTTACAATTACATTTCGCAATCTATCATCTGATTCAATTCTTAATGGGACAATAAAAGTAGTATTATTCAACATAATTCATAGTATCCTTATGCTTATTAGTTACATATTCTAACTCACCTCTATTTGCTTGCCAAGATCCATCAGGATGCTCACAAACAATATCAAGTTCCAAATTAGCAGAGATTCTATGATCTCCTTCCCTACTACAAACACAAATATCATCTATAATAGATGGCATCCCATGAAAGTATCTCATCCTGTGATAGAACTCTGTATCCATCAACATCTTACACTCAGGATCAAAGTATTCTAGACACTCTCTCCTCAAGGTAACAATAGAAGGACCACCCATAAAGTTCTGTCCCTCTAGAAGATGTTCAGACCAGCGTGGGACCATGGGACGATAAAACTCTTTTCCATCAGAAGTGTGAGAGAATCCAGTTACTACCCACGCACACTGACTCTCATTAAATCGATTACGAATCTTTTCTAATACAGTATCACTGGTGAAAAAATCATCCTGGAACATAATCTTAATCAAGTCACCAGAGCAATGATTTAGCGCAGTATTAGTGTTTGCAGGACCATTTCCTCTATCATAAAAGTTTCTAATGTAGGTAACAGGAAACTTATCAGAATACTTATCACAAACATCAAGAATGTCGTTGTTCTTTGAGTGATCAGAAACAACGACTTCTACATCTCTATATGTTTGATTATCAATAGTGTCAAACATTTGCATGAGAAATTTTACACCAAGACCACTCATACCATAGGCAGGGATAGCAATAGAAATCATCTTAATGCTGTCCCCACTCGTTTGGCCATCCTCAGGAAAGTGCTCTGCTTGCCGGTATCAAAGGGGTTAGACAATGATAAGAGGATAAAGTCTACTACAGCTTCTTTAACATGCTCTGCGCCTCTCTCCACATTAAATACGGAGTGTCTACCATCCATATCAGTATATGGGTGATGCCACTCACCTTCAGGAATATACTTCTCAGTCTTATGAACTTTTTGATAAGAGAATGCATTAGGTAATTCATTGAACCTTGCTTCTGTATCAGGGTCATCAGAACATACAAAAAACTTCCGATCAGATGCTTTTGCAACTGTCCCAATCCAGTGATCAACATCAAAAGACTCAATGTTTACAAAGTCAGTCATGCGAAGGTGGATTCCATAGTACCCCTGCCTAAGTTCATTTTCATCAAGGAAGTCGCCAACGATGGAAAGAACTTCATCACTAAATCTTAGTTCTCTGATAGTCTTCTTAATCTCCTCTTCAGGGATCCAATCATAAAGCAGAGGCGTGTAATAAAAAACTGAGTTGTCTGAAGACTTTACAAAGTTACAGAATGACTCAACGTTCATTCCACTGGGTTCCATCCTGCCACTATTCATAAAATACTGAAGATAAGATGCGTCACATGAAAGAAGATTATATTGTTTACCAATAGAATAATATTCTCTAATGTCAGTATCAGTTGCCTCCAGATTATTTTCTTTAGAAAAAAGTTCATAGAACCTTGCTCTACACATATTTGTACTAGGCCAACTTACATTAACTGGTAGATTACATAGTCTCGCTAATGTAATACCTCCAATCAAACCACTATATCTATTACCAAAACTGCCATCGCAGCATACATGAAAATGTTTCATTACTCACTCAAGTCATCAATGTAGAATGCTTCTGCCTCTCTCTGGAAGTAACCAAGGACTCTATTTCTGTCTTCAAAAATATCAGACCAGTCATCAATGTTCTCTTTATAGTTCTTCTTTTTCTTGATATGAACTGTAGTCAATCCCCAAGATTCAGGACGATGAAGCACAGAGATGTAATCATCTTCATAAGTAAATCCTTCGTTACCATGCTTCTCAAACAGTTCAGTGATGCCAAAGAAGCGACCGACTGCAACCTCAGGACGATCCCACTGAATACCTTTCTCCTTAACTTCAGGGACCCAAGTAAGGTCATGCATTCCTGCTGGCCAGTTAGTATCGTGGAAGACGATATATCCATCCTCCTCCATATGATCCCACCAATGATAAAGTTCTGATGCAACCTGAGCAGCAACATGAATAGAATCCACGAACAAGAGTTTTACTTTTCCATACTCCTCAGTGTCCCACTCTTTACCAACACTGGAACTATCACCCTGAATTATTTTATAAGTTGGATACTCACTAAGATCAAATCCAAGACGCCTAAATTGGGTATCAACCCCATATACTGTGTTGTTTCTCTCTATGGAATCATAAGTCATAGTAAGAGAGGACACACCATAGTCAACTCCAAGGTCAACAAAGACGTTGTTCTCTCCACACTTATCTACCACTCTTACAAGTTGATAGAGGTTCGTTCCAAAATTACTGAAAACAAAATTCTCTTCCGTTGAGAAGTTCCATCCACCATAGTTACCGGCACGGATGCCTTTTCCAATCGTTACTGTCATTTTTTATCAATCCCAAAGATGAAAGTCAATGTTATTTGTTTGCATGTACTCTTTAATTTTATTTTCTCTATTCAAGAAAACGTCTTTAGATTCTCCTACCATATACTGAGTATGAAATTCACAATATATTGTTTTTATCTTGTCAATGGTTTTAGTCTCAATCATAGATTCCAAAATATCATATTCACTTGATTCCACATCCAACTTTAGAACAATTTTACAATCGTCTTCATACAAGTTATTAACGTAGTCAATCAAGTCAATACATTTTACGGGCAGTCTCGTCACAACATTTTCATCATGAGAGTCATAGAATCTATTATTATGATCATCAATCAAAGAACCACCCCAAGAATCTTTCAAATGAGTTTCCCAATGAAATGTTCTTACAGTTTCTTCATTTAGAACAGCGTTCTTAAAGAGAATAATATTTTTTCTATCTTTATACTTTTCTTCTAATACGGAGTAGTTGTATGGATTAGGTTCAAATAGATGATATTCAAACTCGTCCCCATAAATTTTATTGAAGTGTTCAAATCCCTCTCCTTGATGAGATCCACAATCTAGAAAAATTTTTTTCATTTTCAAAATCCTATTTTTTCATTTTCACAGAAGGGATAATTATTTTCTTTCAGATAATTATAAAGAACTGATTTGTATTTGGAGTTTTTTAACTCAGGAGAAAGAGAAAGAAACTCTTGTACGACATATTTATCCAAATATGGATATCGTGTTTCTATACCAAAAGAACCAGCAACATGCTCTTCTTTAGCAATGTATGTCTCTTGAGAACTCTTATAAAAAGATGCCCAAGGAAAAATAGTAGACAAATCATCGGGGAATAAACCACCAAAATTACTATGTTGATATTTCTTTACCCCACCAAAACCATAATCAGAAAATAATTCATCTGCACCAGATCCTGAAAGATAAATTTTTCTACCTTCAGATTTTGCCCTTGTGCAAACAGATACTAAACTTCCGCCACCATGATCATCTTTAATATTCATATGATATTCATTATAATCACTTGATGATGAATGAATAGTATTCTTAAATGGTTCTACATTATCAATAAGGTATTGGGTGAGATCACGTCTTCCCTGACCATACTCATCAATGGTAAACAGTTCAGTAAAAGATTCCTCTCCAACCATAGCATGTCTCTCAGAAAGAACCTTCATATTCTCAGATCCTGTAACACTATATGCTTTATGAGGAACCTTTTGATTCCTCAATTCACAAGCAATCGCACCACTATCATATCCACTCGAAAGACCAATAAAAACCTTTTCACGAATTCCATCAGTCCTCTTTCTAATTGATTCTTTAAATGCAGAAATCCAATCATCAAAAGTATCCTTTATCTGATCTAAATTAAAATCATAAACTAATCCTCTATCCAAAATAGATAAACTATCCATATCAATTAACAATCTAGTATTAGCAGGAAGTTTAATAATATCAGAAAACCCCAATCTAATAAGAGCCGATTCATATGTTGCAACACCAATCTCATCTCCTTCTATTGCATACCAAATTGGTTTAGTAGAAAAAACATCAGTAGAAAGAACTATCTTTTCATTAGCATAGTCTACCAAACAAACCGCAAACTCCCCATCCAACATTCTTGGAAAGAAGAAACCATGATTTAAATATTTTGGGATTATACATTCACCATCAGAATTATAATTACCAAAAGTATTATATATTTCACCATTATAAACACAAGCAATCTGCTTATCCTGATTAATAAAAGGTTGAGAAGTAAACTTCCCATTAATGCTTAATAAATTATGAATAAATGTATAATCACCAATACTAATATTTGTAGTCTCATCTGGACCACGCATTTGCATGTAATGATTTACATACTCAACATCTTCTATTGTTTTATTTGTAAAAAGAAAACTACACATTAGTTCTAGAATGGTATGATCCAGTATACTGGGGTAAATAATGATTTTCAGATATTCCGTTAGCCCTTCCTGGAATAATTGATGGAGTAATATTATATTTTCTTAAAATATAAGGAAGGCTCAATTGATCTCTTGAGGAATACATACAAATCATCTCCCACCATGATAACATAGCTTCTTTAATTTTCAAAGTATTTCTCTGAATCCTACAAGGCAATTCATAAAGACCATAATTTTTAGGAAATCCCATACTCTCATAAAATTCTATCTGAGAATCCACAAGACTATGATGATCAAAATTTATATCTTTAATCAGTTCCGATTCTTCATAAACACAACTTCTCTCAGGATGTTTAAACAAAGCTATATCAGAATTAACAAGAAATTCCTTAATAATATCAAAAGGATCTACTGCAACATAATGAGTTGAATCAATCCAAATATAATAATCATAATCAGGTACAAAAAGGTGTGGCAAAATCTTATATACTTTTGCATTCCTTCTATTTTTATAAACTGGATCAGAAGAGAAATCAATTACCTTTTTTCTATTCCAAGCACCCTTTACATCAACTTTCTCTTCATCAACAAAAGCATAATAATCAACACCAGAAAAAAGAAATGGTGGTTCTATTAATTCATTTGAACCAACAGAAGAAGTAAGAACAGCAACCTTCATGAATCCCCATATCTATGAATTTTATTAAGATTAAGTATAAATCTTACAAGTGAACTCTGACTAAATTTTTCTAATTCACAATTATCCTTGTCTAAACAATGACTACCCCACCCAAACATTCCGTCATCACCAGGAACTTTAGAATGAGAATGACCAATTCTTTTATCTAACCCAACCATTTCCGCAAACTCCTCATAAGTAGATTGACATTCTTGTTGCTTATGAGTTAAATACATTTCATTAAAGAAAGTTACTCTTAAAGCAAGAAAATGATTTTCAGCATACTTAACTAATGCAGCAGTCTTAATATCAGTAATACGAATATCTTCAACATATTTTAATCTAGAATTAAAGATATCGGCAACCTTATGTGCAGCATCTTTTTCACCACCAATAATAAAAAACTTCTGCTCCTGAAACATTTTACTAGGATTAGATTTATTTAAATATTCTGGACTATGAAGTATTCTTAAATTACCATATCTCTCACAAGAACTACTATAAAATTCAGGAGTTGCAGTTGATTTACAACAAACAGGAGTTCCAGGAACCATACTATCATTCAATTCACTTAAAATAGAATCAAGAAGTTTAAATCCCTCACCCCCAGGAGTATCGACTGCCACAAATACAGCATCAAAATGCTGAAATTTATAATCTACAATTTTATTATTATTAATCTTAGGATCAATAATAACTTTTTCATTCTCTTCAAATATAGACCCTACAGCAGAACCAACAAAACCATATCCAACAATTAATACTCTCATAATTTAATCCAATTTTTATTTTCAGGAACTATATCCGAAGTGTCGTGATCATATGCTTTGCCAAACCAAATTTTAGGTGAGATCAGTTTGCGAGTTCTATCTTTTTGAAGATAACCACCCCACCATGATAGCGAACTATTGGCAGTGATGCCACCATCACATAGAGACATAAGACAGAGATCTACAAAAGGAACCAGAGCACCATCTTCATGCTTATCAGTTGACTCAGACATATTAAATCGATCAGCAGAGAAGAACTCTTGCTCTTTACACCAATCAATAGAGTCAGAGAAAACAATCACAGGAGTGTCTTCTGGGAAGTACTCAAGTGCTTTCTGATAATACTCAATAGGTTGGAGTGGGTGATGGTCCTGAAGGTTGGTATATGCCCATTTAAATCCTCTCTTGTCTGCAAGATTAGGATCACCACGACGAACATGTAACATTATAGGACGAGTATCAAATCCACTCATCATTTCTTCACAAGGTTTTACAATTTCATCATGAAACTGTAAGTCATTCCGAATGACATCTTCAATCTCTACAAAATACTTATCTGTCTGATAGCAACCAAGCAGGTTCACATTGTCGGGACAGTTATCGTACAAGTTCTTATCAAAATGAAAATGTGCCTCCTGAACCCCTTGCTGAGTATTCAGAAAAGCAACATTTTCTTCTTTAATTCCATCCAATTTAAAGCATTCGTGGACACCGTAGTTATCAATGCTGTCGTATGGAGGAGGAAATACAAAGTCAAATCCCCTATGTGCTGCAATGCCACGGAGAGAGGCATACTGAAACAGTTGATTGCCTAAGCGACCACTGTTACCAAGTCCGTTAAATCCAATAGTCATTTATAATTCTTTTTCATTTCATTATACACTTTTCTAATACCCTTATCTATAGTAGTCTTAGGGACCCACCAACTTAAAATATAATTATCTGCTTCATTTCTTTTATCCATCTGAACACTATCCTTTGCTAGACCAGGATTAATTTCTACATCATACATACCGTCCGTGCAAAAACATCCCTTGATCATGGCGGCAACTTCTTTAATTGTCTCTGATCTGAATGATGTAATGTGAAGAGGATCCTCTGGTTTGAAGTCAGTATAGTTTTCCATAACCGTCTCTAATGCTTCACAGCAGTCCTCAGCATAGAGAAACTGACGTTCTTCAGTGCCATCGGTCAACATCTCAAATTGACCCTCTTCAAATCCCCTACGAATGAAGTCAGTAATCACATGAGACTTCTCAGGATCATTCTCTACTCCATAAACATTCCAAAACTTAACAGTCAATCCTTTAAGAGTTTGAGTATAAAGTTCACCCACTCTTTTCAATACACCATAAGGTGAGTAACTCATATTACTCATCTGAGATGAAGCAAAAACAAATGGTTTCTTATACTCACCTAAAAGATTAAACACATTTGCGAGAATACGAGTGTTGTTATTAACAAAATCAAATGTATGCTGATACTTTTTCAGATACCTTGATCCTCCCACATCAAACGCAAGAACAAATACAAAATCAGTCATGCGAATGGCCCGCATCAATTTGGGATTAGGAATGGTAGTTATATCCTCATCCTCTCCATTAACAACATCAAACTCCGTAACTTCATATCCTTTCTTACGAAGATACTCTGTTAAATAGGCACCAATTTGCCCTGCAGATCCCAAAATTGTAATATTCATTCTTCAGAGTTAGCAGCAATTTGTTCCTTAATCCAGTTATATGTGTAACGAATACCCTCTTCCAGAGTCATACTATAATCCCATTGCAGAGATTCACGAATCAATTCATTGTTGGAATTCCTTCCACGAACACCTAAAGGACCATCAATATGTTCGATGTTGATAGTTTTACCAGCAACCTTAGCAACAGTTTCGACCAACTGATTGATCGTTACCATTTCCTCAGAACCGATGTTCACAGGTCCCAGGAAGTCAGACTCCATCAGGCGACAGGTAGCTTCAATACATTCATCAATGTAGAGGAATGAACGAGTCTGTTCTCCATCACCCCATACTTCAATTGTACCCCCATCCTCAGCATATGCAACCTTACGACACATGGCAGCAGGAGACTTCTCCTTACCACCCTCCCAGGTGCTGTCAGAACCATAGATGTTATGGAAGCGAGCAATACGAACAGGGATGCCATGGTTGCGGTTAAACGTCAGATACAGACGTTCAGAGAACAGTTTCTCCCAACCATATTCAGAATCAGGGCCAGCAGGATAAGCATCACTTTCCTTAAGTCCAGGGTTATCTACATCCATCTGAGCATATTCAGGATATATACAGGCAGAAGAGGAATAGAAAATCTTAGTCTTGTTCTGTTCAGTCTGAGTATTTAACTCAAGTTGAGACTTGAGCATATTGAGATTGATTGCAGCAGAGTTATACATAACCTCTGAGTCATTGTCTCCAGAAAAGATATAACCAGCACCACCCATATCAGCAGCATACTGATAGATTTCATCAAAAGGTTCTACAAACTTCTCTGCTACATTTGCATAGAAATTACCCAGATATCCAGAGAACCTGATAACACGACTCATCAGTTTAATATCAGTAAGATTGCCAAGGATGAACTCATCAGCAACAGTGGGAGAATATTCAGGACGTTTAATATCAACACCACGAACCCAATATCCATCTTTCTTGAGGCGGCGAACCATGTGACTACCAATAAATCCACCAGCACCACAAACCAGTGCAGTCTTTTGTCGCTCAGACATTCTATCCTCCAATAAATTCAGCAATAACGTGTTTTACTCTAGCATGAAAGTCCCAATATTCCTTGGACTTCTCGTAGTTTTCTTCTACTATATCTACACGATCATCATAAAACTTTTCATCAAGATTGTCAAGAATATCCTTGAGTTCCTCAATATTATTAAATATAATCATGCCATCAGTATTAAAATAATCACCGATGTTAGATGCACCCCAATAGATTGGGATAGTCTTAGATGCAAGGCAATCAATTAACTTTTCAGTAATCCAGTTATCTCGCTGCTCGTTCTCTATAACTATATAATATTTAGCAGTTTCAAAGAGAAAGTTCTTGTTAGGTGTTCGTGGCGGTGACTTGTGCTTAACAATATTAAAACCGTTCAAATCTTCTGCTTCTTGCAAACCTTCCCAAACTTGCAAACGAAGTAAGTGACCTGGGGCCCAATCCTTATTGCTAGTGTTAAATGAACAAACCTTTTGCTTATCTGGTTTAAACTCATCCCACTCAATCCAGCAGCAACCAAAGATAAACTTCTGTGCATTAGGAAGATCTAAAAGATCTTCTCTCCAAGTAAGAATTAAATCAAACTTATCTGCATTTACTCTTGCGCGATTACTAATATCACCAATAGATGGTGGTTCAATTAAAACTAATACATTTACACAATCCTCCTTCCATACAATTGCATCATAGGAAATGTGAACCTTCTTCTCAAGCTGTCCCTCAGTAGACAGCGTTCCACTACATTCAATATCATACATTTGGAATTACCTCGTTTAAAATTTCAAGAAGTCTATCTACTTTTCTATAATTAACAAATTGACTGTTACCAACGTACAGTCCATTCTTATGTAGGATCTCTACGTTGGGTTCCTCTCGCTCAGTGCAAAGTTCATACTTTTTAAATGCAGGGTGACGAAGAAGATTGCCACTGATGATGGGACGAAACTCAATCCTATTCACTCTCAAAGTCTCTTTGAGCAAGGGAACATACTTTCCATCAAAAGGAATGATTGGTAGACAAAAACTACTGTTGCCCGTTTGATACTGAGGTGTTCTGAGTCCATCATGAAACAAAATGCTATTGCAATACCGACGATAATTTTGTTTACGGATTTCAATATTCCTATTAAGTTTTTTCAGTTGAGAAAGTCCTAGAACAGCACAGATTTCATGGTTACGGAAGTTATATCCATCCGTCATAAAGAGAAATGCTGGGTCAATATCAGGATTTTCTGCTACATATTTGTCACGATTAAAGTCTGACTCCCTTGCCATGCCATGAGATCTCTTCATTCGCATTAAATCATAAAGGTCTGGATTGTTAGTACAGACCATTCCACCTTCAACCGTAGTGATGTGATGTCCAAAATAAAAACTAAAAGTTGACCCAGTAGAGAGAGTTCCTCTCTTGTTTAGATTAGAATCTTGAACACCATGAGACTCACAAATGTCTTCAAGAATCAATGCATTGGGGAAAATATCCTCAATCATCTCTACATCAGAGGATAATCCAATCAAGTGTGTAACAAAAACTACCTTAATATCAGGGTGTTGGGTAGCAATATATTTCAATTCTTCAATATCAAACGAAAAATTATTCAGATTGATATCACAAAAGATAGGTTGTAGTCCATTTTGAATGACTGGACCAACATTAGTGACCCAAGTAGTAGCAGGAACTAGAACTTTGTCTCCATCTTTGAGTCCACAGAGTTCTTTGATCGATGCAATCAAAAGAGAGTTGGCAGTGCTACCACTAGAAACATAAAGAGAGTAATCAACACCTAACCACTCTGCCCACTTCTTCTCAAACTGACGAACCTTGGGGCCATTCGTCAATCTTGAACTAGTCAAGAGAAATGCTGCCATTTTCAGACGATCTTTGAATGTAATCGTCTCTTCCATTAGAGGCCAAGGTTCAATCATGAGTTTTTCTTCTCCAATTTATAGTATTCATAAGTATTTTTCAACCCATCTTCCAGGGAAATTTTAGGTTTCCAACCAAGATTTTCTAATTTTGACACGTCAAGAAGTTTTTTCATCATACCATCAGGTTTATCAGTGTCCCATGTTATCTCACCTTTAAACTTAACAACGTCTTTGATAATGTCTGCAAGTTCTTTTATTGAATAATCAACACCACTTCCAACATTGATTATGTCACCATCATTATAGGTATTCATCAAGAAAATACAAGCATCTGCAAGGTCTTCAACATAGATAAACTCCCTTCTAGCAACTCCAGTTCCCCAACAAACAACACTATCATCACTTGTATCAAACTTAGAGATTAAAGATCCGATAACATGACCAGTTCTAGAGTTAAATTTATCCTTTGGACCATAGACATTACATGGTTGCGCTGTGATAAAGTTACAATTGTACTGTTTTCTATATGCCTGACACAGTTTAATACCAGCAATTTTAGCAATAGAGTATGCCTCATTAGTAGGTTCAAGATGCCCTGAGAGTAGATACTCCTCCTTCATAGGCTGAGGACACTCCTTGGGATAGATGCATGATGAACCCAAGAACAAAAGTTTCTTGACCTTATAATTGTAGGAACACTTGATAATATTGTTCTGAATTGCAAGATTATCAAGTAAAAATTCTACAGGATGTGCAACATTATCCCCAATACCACCACATTTAGCTGCTGCTAAGAAAACATAATCAGGTTTTTCCTCCTTAAAGAAGGCGGAAACTTGATCATAATCAAATAAATCCAACTCCTTTCTTGTCTTGAGAACTAGATTCCTAAACCCAAGTTCTCCCAATCGCCTTACAATTACAGATCCAACCATACCAGTATGGCCTGCAACGTAAATCTTATCATTCGTATGCATAACGACTGAATCCTCCAGATGTAAGAAGTTCATCTCTTTTTGCAAACTCAATGTCCTTATTTACCATCTCTTGAATCATCTCATTGAGAGTGATTTCAGGTTTCCAACCAAGAGTTTCCCTTGCTTTAGTTGAATCTCCAAGTAAAGTCTCAACTTCAGCGTCCCTAAAGTACCTAGGACTGACACTAATCACCATATTACCAGTGTTTATATCAATTCCAATCTCATTTATACCTTCTCCTTGCCACCGAATATCCATTCCAAGACATTTACCAGTGCGCTCACAAAACTCTCTAACAGTGATTTGCTCCATAGTGGAGATAACAAAGTCATCTGGTTCGTCCTGTTGCAACATCATCCACATGGCACGGACATAATCCTTGGCGTGACCCCAATCACGCTTAGCATCCAGGTTACCAAGCGTCAAAGACTCCAAAAGTCCTTGACTCACCCTTGCAAGGTCTCTTGTAATCTTTCTGGTTACAAAAGTCTCTCCTCTACGGGGAGATTCATGATTGAAAAGGATGCCGGAGCAAGCAAACATACCATACGACTCACGATAATTTTTCGTAATCCAATGAGCATACAGTTTTGCTACTCCATATGGAGACCTTGGATAAAAAGGAGTGGTCTCTTTCTGAGGGTTTTCTTGCACCAGACCAAACATTTCTGAGGTAGATGCTTGATAGAACTTAGTTTTCTTCTCCAAACTAAGAATACGAATTGCCTCAAGAATACGAAGTGTTCCAATCGCATCACTATTAGCAGTATACTCTGGAGTTTCAAAAGAAACTTTAACATGACTCTGAGCACCCAGATTATAAATCTCATCTGGTTGAATCATCTGAATCAAACGAATCATATTAGTAGAGTCAGTCAGATCTCCATAATGCATGTAAAAGTTTTTACTTCCATTAAAAATATGATTCACTCTATCAGTATTAAATGAAGAACTTCTTCGCTTAATACCATGTACCTCATATCCCTTTTCCAAGAGCAACTCAGCAAGATAAGAACCATCTTGTCCGGTCAATCCCGTAATCAGTGCGGTCTTCTTATACTCACTCATAATTGGATCATATCTATATCATATATTATACTCAAAAAAAGAATTACCGTCAACCTATACGGCAATCCCCCCTTTAGAGATTAGCAAACTTAGCAGGGAATTGTGTTTTAAGTGCTGCAATAACTTCATCACAATCTCCGCCGCCACCACCAGAGCACTTATCATTTACTTGTGCTTGAAGTTCTTTCACTGCTTTTTCCAATGAAGCAACTTTTTTTCCTAAATCACTGCCGCCACTAGAAGGTGCAGATTTAACTGATTTTCCTGAAAATGTCATAATTTTTAATTAATTATTCTTGGATTATTTATAATGGGCGAGAGTGGATTTGAACCACTGTAGGCAGAGCCAGCGGATTTACAGTCCGCCTCCTTTAACCACTCGGACACTCGCCCTGATGCCTTCAGACGGACTTGAACCGCCAACCTACTGATTACAAATCAGTTGCACTACCATTGTGCTATGAAGGCAATGGGTTGTCTGGGACTCGAACCCAGGACAAATCGGTTAAAAGCCGAGTACTCTAGCCAACTGAGTTAACAACCCGAACGGGATAGATGGGACTTGAACCCACGACCTCTGCCGTGACAGGGCAGCGTTCTAAACCACTGAACTACTATCCCAACTCCCCCGACTGGAATCGAACCAGTAACCCCAAAGTTAACAGCTTCGTGCTCTGCCTGATTGAGCTACAGGGGATTGATTATGCCTCAACAGACTCAAGATCCTGATTGATACAGTCCATCAAAATGTCGTAATCATCAAGAGGGTCTCCAGAAAATACTACACCCTCATTCTGATAAAACCTACGAACCTTCTTTAGGAGTTTCGGATTCTTTACATCAAGAAAGAAATCACCACTTGCTGCACCCCTCAGGGTCTGAACATCCTTCTTAAATTTTGTTGTAAGCGTCATTGCTTTGAATTGACTATACACTAATTATAAGAGATGAAGAAACCTTTTGTCAAGTCCCTTCTTCGTGGTCAGTATATTGAGACTCTATATTAGGAGGAATAGAACTAACAACAGGATTCTTAGTTCTGTTTGTTAAAGCAATAAACTTATCTGATACAAATGTACCTGCCACACTTACATCAATCTCATCACCATCTTCCCAAATCTCTTCACCTTTCTTATTCTTCATCATCAAAGCTTCAGCCAATTGATCAATAATATCAGTTGTCAGTTTCATGTGTCATCCCCATTAATTTACCATAAATTTTACCGTAATACATCTGAATCTCAACATCTTCATGTCTAATCATTTCATCCTTAACTAATCTCATCAAATCCCTAAGTTCACCCTCAGTCCAATAAGGACTACTACTACCATAATGTTCTGTTATCTTCATTGTTGTTTTGGTTGATGATCTTTTAGTCCTTCATGTCCTCCTCCACTAAAAGCAGAGCGAGGTAGTTTACCATATGCCTGGTACTCAACTGTCTCAATACATCCTGTAAGATAATTAAGTTGTCTATCCAATTCTACCCATTGCTTATAGGATTCGTCAAGTGCTTTTTGCTTTGCTGATAACTCAGTCTGCCTTCCATAAAATCTTTCTAATAATTGTTCTAAATTTTCTGTGTTTTTCATTGTAATACCTCATGTAATGTCATTTTCTTACTACCAATCCACCTTCATCATCATCCTCCTCTTCATCGGGAGGTTCATACTCACAAGGTGCTAGATCTGGTCTTTCAAAATCCTCCAATTCAATCTTTAGTTTGTTTATTCTCCTTTGAAGTTCATCATAATCCTCTATATTACAAATGATTTTTGGTTCAGGAACTGTATCTACCTCCTCCACCTCATCATCACCCTTTAACCCCCAAGAAATTTGTTGCCCTTCATTAGTTCCGAGGGCATCACGCGACCAGCAAAGTATACAAAGAAATTATATTGATTCTGGAATGGCATGCTAGTTCTCGCACTGTTGCTAGGCCCGGATGGGTTCAGAACGGGCATCTGTCCTTCGAAGGCGTTCAAGTGTGTTCTAAAGTTCTTTATACCTGTTGACGCGTCGTCGGCTTGGAGCACCTCGATCATTCGCTTACTAACGGAATCATGTTCAGTTGAGGGGGACCAACTTGATATCGAGGACTGATTTAGTCTTGTCTTTTGTTTTACGCTGTACCCAAAGCACTGATCATTGTTTAAGAAATTAGATAATAAATTGTTTATAAGATCATTTACAAATTTGGTCAACGAATAAGATGTCTGATCTTTTTGTAACATCTTGCTGGTCAACCACTCAATGAAATATTTCACTGAGATCGGGACATCGCCTAAATTAACAAATATCGAACTCTTCCCATCCTGGGGCTTGGCGTGCGAGAATTCTACTGGCCCTAATGCGATTCTCACTTTCTTTAAATTCTTCTGTGCTGTTATTAGGTCTTTTTTATTGGATGCTATCCGCTCGCACGGAATGAGTTCACCGTCAGGGTTCCTGGATACATTTTGTATATCGTCAACTGCTTGCTTTAATCCACTTTCTATCTTCATTAGTACCAGATCAACTAAATCGCTCAAATAGAAGAACGATAAATCATGCTCGCGTGGATCATTACCAAGCAGTGCTGCTTGCATTTCGCCTTGGGTGGTTTCTCGATCTCCTACATTCTCGGCTTCGGCCCCGAATGCATGTTCTAGGGCGGTGGTTACTCGATCCTGTATGTGTGCATTGTGAGATGCGTTGGAGAGGACATGAAACTCGGTGCCTGGGCCCAAGAAATCATCATAAGTGCTGTGTGGACCATAGGACAGGAAGCCCGATATTTTTTCATAAGGCACCGTCAGATAATATACGAGATCTGCTGACACCATATCGCCCAGCAAACTAGCAATCGCTTGTTCTTGCTCAGTCTTAACGAGGTCGCTGAACTCTTGTTTTTTCTGGTTTATTGCCTCGGCATCGCAGTCTTGTGTATTATAGTACCTCATTATCTCTTTCCGGTACATCTGTTTCAATGTGAGTGGTCCCGTAGTAAACACATTGAACAGGGACTGATCGAAGAATTGCTCTATATAAGCAAGGAAATTCATGTTAAACACAACTCTCCCCATGTCGTCTATTTCGAAGTTGTGCACTGTTGGTGTTAAGTTTAAGGTCACGAATGCCTCGGAAAGAGCTTCTCTTAAATCTTCGTGCATAGAACTCATTTTGTTCATAGGCTGCGAAAAGCCTACTTCTGCTTTAAGTCTAAAATTTAACTCAGCTTTTTCGGCATTTTGTTCTCGCAAGTCAAAGTCTGGTGAACAGGTCGCTGGTTCTGATTCAGCATTTACTTCTGCTGTGTTCCATGTTTTCATGGCCAAATCGCTATACTTATATGTTGTTGCTCTCACTACTCCCTGATCATCAACGTAACTGCTTGGGCGATCTCTCAAGATTTCTGACATCGTGTTGGCAAATATCTTTAGGTTTGCCTTAATGCTCTTCTTCACTGAAAATGGATTACTACCATCGTATGTAAAGTTAAAGCTCTTGAGCCCTGCTCCCACGCCGCGCGCTGCGGAGCCCTTAAACATTTGTAAATCAGCGGCACTAAAGTGTGACTCAAACTTGATTTCTATCTCTTGCTCGTTACCCTGATCGTCAAATATTACTTTCCATAAGCGTATCTTTGGTTGCAAATTTGACAATTCATGGTTTAGCGCATTAT
>Ga0080013_1002965_pt1 | contig 18817 bp, 21 predicted proteins | sample ETNvirenome_6_85_FD_69236 | JGI IMG/M metagenome (GOLD analysis project Ga0080013, IMG submission 69236) | Marine viral communities from the Pacific Ocean - ETNP_6_85 (SPADES assembly) (version 2) | ecosystem: Environmental > Aquatic > Marine > Oceanic | place: Pacific Ocean | collected 2013-06-19 | reverse complement strand
TCTATATTCTTAGTTGCTATGGCTTTTAGAGAGCCATCAATAGTAGAAGATATAGAATCTTATAAGTCAGTTCTTCTGATTATAGGTTCACCCGCGCTCGTTATTATATATAAGGTATTAGAGTTATGGACTGCTCAACAGAACAGTCAAATAGAACAGACAAGAAAGGGTACGTTCCGTAATGGACACGACCACGAAGAAGAGGACGAGTTACTCGAAAAACTCAAAAAAATAGAATAGGAGAAACAAACATGGCAGAGAAGAAAAAACTAATGGTCTATAAGGACGATGGTAGCGGAGGAATTGAGGAAGACCCTGATAATTACGCTAAACATTTCCCTAATATAGAATACACAGAAAGAGTAAAAAAACTACCCACCTATAGTCAGAAGGGAGCATAACGGTTAATGGTAACTAAGGCCAAAAAGAAGCAAGCAGCAGCTCGTAAAAGAAAGGGCGGTTCTAATGTAGGAAAGTATAAAGGAGTCAAAGCATTTGCTGGACCCTCTGGAGGCGCACCTGCCGGAAGCTTTCCTATTAACACGCGCGCGAGAGCCAAGTCTGCTTTGAAGTTAGCCCACAACGCACCACGACCCGCTGGGATTAGAGCTGCGGTATATCGAAAGTATCCGGGGCTTAAACCAAAGAAAACAAACAAAAGGAGAAAGAAGTAGGGACTTTAGAGACTACCATTTCAGGTAGTGCATAAACTTTATATAGTGGGCCTACCTACTATGTATAGGCTCTCGCTAAAGAGCCAAGGCTCCACAGGATTACTTAACGCAAGTGCTACCGTGGGAGCCCCAACATGGAGAAAACTATGTCAAACAACACAACAAACGAAGACACCAACATGACAGATAATGTCACAGTTGATGAAGTAAGCGAATCTGGAATGTTAGATGGACTAATGGATGCATTACAAGACTCCCCCGAGCTTTTGCTTGCGGTAGGAGTTATAGGAGCACTTGTTGCTTTTATTGCATATACCCAACCAGCTGTCAAAGCGTTAGTAATGCCACTGTTCAAGAAATACGACGACGAAATTCTTGAATTATTGGATAAATCTCTAACTACAGCCCAGATGAAGGCTTATGAGAAGCTGGATGAAGCAGCTCAAAAGCACGTAAAGGATGCAATGCTCAGAAATGTCATTATGTCCGCCTACGACCAGAACGATGATAAATTCGTTGCGGTTATAAAGGATGAAGCCAAAGCGGCTTTGGTTAATGCCAAAAAGCTTTGAACGAAATAGAATACGAGCAGCGATTACGCCAGCGAGTAGGAGAAGCAGAATATGAAAGACACAAAGAACTCGTACGCTTGCTGGCGCGCAATCTTATGCTTGAAGACATACTTTGGAAAGATATTATTGAAAATCTTCGGGATGTCACGTTGCGAAGAGAGCTGTTGCGGGAAAGAAACCAAATAATTAGAGATATACACACAGAGTTTCGTTCACTTAATATAGAGATACCTTCCGTAATAGAAACCAAAACAGAAGGCTTCGTGAGCTTTTTGGAGGACCTAACAGATGAAACTACCAGTAAAGAAGGAGACGCAGAAGTTAAAGAAATCGCTAACGGGTAAAAACGTCTATGACTCCCGTTCATTACATGAAACCTTTGAAAAATGTAGACATAGCCGCGAAAAGATGCTTAAGCTCGTTACTGCCTTTTGTGATGCTTATTTAATTGACCAAAAGCAAAGACCCTTAAAACTAAGACCCTTACAAAAGACTATTATATCATATGCTTTAACTCATCCCGAAAATGGCAAACAACGTAAATTAGCCATCTTAGCTCCACGAGGCAGTGGTAAATCATATGCCCTAGCTATTGCGGCTACTATATATATGTTTTTTAATAGATTTAGAGACTTAGTATTTATTCTCGCACCTAGCGAAGACCAAGCCTCATTAATCTTTGGATATGTTTATAGAAACTTTAAGGATAATAAATTTTTAGATTCCTTAGTAGATAATTATAAATTTCACAATAAGCCCCATATACGCATGAAGGGGGGCACAATGTTGCGTAGAGCTCCATTGGCGCCTAGTAATCAAGGACAGGCTATACGAGGCCAACACCCTACATTCTGTATCGTCGATGAGTCTCCGCTCATTGATGACCACCTTTTTGTTGATAATGTAGAGCCAGCTATTGTATCTAATAAAGCTCCCTTTATTAATCTAGGAACTCCCAAGAGTAAAGAGAACCATATGTGGCGTTATTTATATGATGACGCTTATGCTGAGGCTTATGAAAGATTAGTATTTACATGGAGAGATGCCATTGAGCAAGGTGACGCTTATTCTGCTCCTTATACAGAAGAAGATATGTTAGAGAAAATGATGGAGTGGGGAGAAGACTCTATATACTGGAGAACAGAATATGAGTGTGAATTTGTAGAGAGTGTGTCTCAAATCTTTAATTCAGAACGACTAAAAGATTGTTTTGATGACTACAAGATATTAACGCGTGATGAAATAGAAAGTGGTATAGATATACCCCCCCAAGTCGTAGTAGGAGTAGATATAGGAAAATCTGTTAACTCCACAGTCATATCTGCATGGGCAGTCGAGAAGTCAGATGGTAAAGATAGTATTGGAAATTTAGCTCGTTTAGCTTATATTGAAGAAATAAACCCCAGAACCGGTGGACACGATATACCTTATCAACGACAACGCATTATGGAGATATCTAATCAAATGAATGCTCAAAAACTTATATTAGATGCAACAGGCATAGGAGGAGCCATCGAACAAGATTTAAGATTAGCATGTTTTAGTTCAACCCCTCAAATTCATTTTATACCTTTCATCTTTACAGGAGGGCCTCGAGGAACTAAGACTCAAGTATATAGAGATTATGTGTCCTTTGTTCAACAGGGGATAGTTAAAATACCCAATCCCAAACTTCAACCGCCCGAATATGCTAAATTAATTAATAAATGGTTAAGAGAACATATAGAACTAGAATATGTTATGGATGCTGCTAATAAAACAGAACGCATAGCTGCGCCCGATGGTAAGCATGATGATTATTGTGATAGTTCTGTGATAGGAATACATGCAGCCCTTTCTATGTTACCCGGTTCAGGAGTATTCGCTTCTTCCAAATTAAACAGAACTCCGAGGGCCACCAATGGGGTCCAAGGAAGTTATTCCCAACAGGGTCTTTTTACCACGCGGCCCAGAAAAGTTAGATTAAATAAGCTTGCCCCCCTTCGTTTGTAACAAAAGCTTTATATACTATATATTATTATAAAATAGATAGCCATGTCATTCATAGATAACGTGAGACGTCGATTCGCGACCATTGGGCGCAATCCTCCAGTTAAAGAAGACGAGCCTCGTAACTTCGGTGAAGGGGTCATTAGGAGGTTAAAACTTTCTAACCAATTCCGTGGAGGAGATAAGTTTTACGAAGAGCATCTAGGCCAGCCCAGAATGTATATGAACATATATCTTTCGGACCCTATTATAAGGACTCTAATTGATTTACCTTGTTTTTATGCAATTAAGGACGGATATGACATTGTTACAGAAGACGAAAGCCTCAGAGACCAGATAGAGGGTATGTTCAAAGATATAAATATTAAGCAAACTTTATATACATGGTTGAGGAACGCTCGTATCTTTGGAACAGGATATCTAGAATTTACTGGTGGATTTCCTAAATGGAACGATTCGGCTAATCTTGTTCTAAGGTCTAGTCAGAATATGTTTGTTCAAAGGAACGAACACGGGCAAATATTATATTATTATCAAGATTTAGGTTCGGACCAAGATTCTATAAGGTTTGAAGAAGACGAAATAATAGAATTAAAGAATAATGTGTTTGACGATTATGCATATGGGCTTTCAGATATACACCCTATTATATATTTAGTTGACCTTAAAGATTATGCAGAAAGAGATATAGGTGCAGCTTTAAACAAATATGCTACTTCAAGATTTGATATATCTTGTGGTCTTCCGGATATGCCATATGGCCCTGATAAGATTAATGAGATAGTTAATGCTTTTAATAGTTTAGAACCCGGTGAAGATATCATTCATGGTAATGATATAGAGATTAAAGAATTAGAAGGAAGTAGCCGTGCATTTGAATATGGTAAATATACAGATGACATTTTAGCTAAAATACACATGGCACTTAAGGTCCCTATGACTATGTGGACAGACCCAGAGAGAGCACGACCTATTTTTGAACCCTATGTACAATATTTACAATCAATGGTAGAGGCAGCTATAAATTCACAGTTGATGCCTCAATTGGTAGACAAAGAGGGTGACGACCCTGCTATGATTAAGTTTAGACAAATTAATATTAATGACGCCTTTACAAAAGCTAAGACAGATATGATTTATATGTCTGAGGGAGTATTAGCTCCCGGTGAAGTAAGAGAGGAAAGGGGATTAGACCCCGAAGGAATAGTAGAACTGGAGATGGTAAAGGATTCTGTAGTTAAACAAGCTGGAGCTAGCGACAAGAACGCAAATATATCCGGTGGTAAAAATACAGATAAGAAGGAAGAAGGTGCCCGAGCACAGAATAGAGGAAACAAACCCTCCGCAAACATAACAGGTAAAAGAGCATGAAATACGACCAATGTGTAAAAACTGTATCTAAAACTCTTGATAAACGTGGTTTTGATAACCACCAAGAGTTGTCAGCAAACATGTGTAGCATGTGGGCTGATGAGAATGGCGTTGAGCGGGAATTCGGTAGGTCTACCTCCGCAGAGCCAGTAAGACGCTCTTTTGCTTTATCAATAGGCGAAGAGTCTGATATTACATTTACCAGCGATGAGGGAATAGACACAGTGACATTCCCCGTAATCGCTATAACCTCCGGACCTCATACTTATGAGGATGATGAGGTTGAACAAAAGGTTTATATAGAACCTTCGATATTAAAAGATAATATAGAAGCTTTTAAGGAGCTTCCAATATATATGAACCATCAAAGAACGCCAGAGGATTTAATCGGCATGGCTACTGAGCCCTCAGTGTTCAAGATGGATAATGGAAAGACAGCAGTGAAGATGTTGGCGACAATCTCCAACAAGTATGCAAATGGACAGGAAGTAATGGATAAAGTCAAAGACGGGAACATGACTCACGTCAGTATTGATTGGTTTTCCAACGATATAGATGTGATGGGTGACACTTATGCCACCAACATACGTCCCACAGAGGTTAGTTTCATTGACAATGAAAAAATGAAACCCGTCTGCAAGGAATGTACTATAGAAACGGAATGTGAATTACATGCAACCGAGAACGACCATGACTGTGGTTGTGGTGGTGACAAAGGTGCGTGTGAATGTAAGCAAGATGGGACAACAGAGGTTGAAACAATGGCTGAAGAAGAAAACAAAAAATCCGATGCTGAGAACATTGTCGAGCGCGAGTTCGCTAGTCTTCGAACACAACTAGAAGAGATGCAAGCTTCCAAAACGGAAATCGAAACACAGTATAGTGATGCTTTAGAACAAATTGAAGCATTTAAACTTGCTGAGGTAGAGAGAACCGAGAAAGAAGCAGAGGAAAGGAAAGTCCGTACAATTGAGACTATCATTTCCAAGCAAATACTTTTGGGCCACGTAGAAGAAGAAAAGAAGAACGAGCGTATTGAGGAGCTCTCTGCATGGGATGAGAACAAGCTGACTGGATTCAGCGAAGCTCTCGCTGCTATGCCTGAACCTGTTGAGGTCGAGCGCACTTTCGGAAAGGGTAAATCCAACGAAGGTGAGCTGCCAAAGACAGAAAGGGAATTTGCAGTAGAGATGGATAAAAAAGGAAGAATCGTCCTTAATAAGGAGGTTCTTTTAAAGAACTAAGGAGTAGTAAAATATGGCAACAGAAATATTAGTAAATGATGGTGGAGCGCCAGCGCGCATCCTACCATTTACCGCTGCTTCAGGCACAAACTTATCTGGTGGAAGATTTGTAACCATGGACGACCAAGCTGAAATTAATCACGCTGACACTGCCTCAACCACATCATTGGGTGTTTTACTCACTGACGCAGGTTCGGGACAGAACGCAAGCGTAATTACTGGAAAGGGAGTAGTACTCAATGTTCCAGTTTCAGGAACGGTCTCCGGTGGAACAGCTCTAACACTGTCAAGTGGAACAGTAGGCGCAGGTTATTGTATAAGTGGTACAGCCGCACTAGTCGCAACAGGCGGCGCAGTCGGCGTATACTTGGACAGCACTGCGAATGCTAATGGTCCAAATTTGAGAAAGGTACTCACACTTTAAGGTGATTAAATATGGTAACAGCACAAACAGGCTTACTTACTTCCCTTAACACCGGAGCCGCTGATGGCGGACTCGGTGAGAGAGTTCTCATTGACTATAAAGACGCTATAATGGATTACAAGGTCACTGACCTTCCAGCATTAGACTTCTTTATGGAACCAATGCGCACTGAAACAGGTGGTAACATCGACATTACGTTCGGTAGACCTAGCATGAAGCTAGAACAAATTAACGAAGGAAACACTCCTCAATATCAACACACTATGCTACGCTCGGAAAGAGTGACAGTACGTGAGTGGGGTATTGCGGTAGGTGTAACCCGAAGAATGATAGAAGACTCGAGATTTAACGAAGTTGAGATGGCTCTTAATGAGTCACGCAGAGCAGTAGACAGACACATGACGGAACACGTTATGAAGGTTATCTTCGGCTCTAATGCGGTAGATACAACTTTCGATACAATCGCGATTAGTGGTCAGACCACAGAAACACAAATCACTACATTTTCAAGTAATATGTATGGTGGTTTCTTTGGAAGTGGTATGGCAGCAGGAGATATTGATGCAACAGGTTCACGATTGAACTCTTACGGAAACGAGTCCTCGGCTCGTTTAATTAGGGGCTCTTACGTAGCCGCGTCAAATGACACCGCTGGTAACATCGCTCTATCAGACATAACAACTGGAATAGACAGAATCGCTTGTCACGGATACAACGCGTCACACTTGTTCATTTCCCCCGCCCATTACAAGTCTCTATTAGACTTGGGTGACTTCACCACAGCTTATTATACAGGCTATGGAGGCAGTCCCGCAACTGGCGGTGCAGGAAGTCCAACGACAGCCGGAATGGCTAACTCTCCTATCGCAGGAGCAGCTAGCACTGGTGTAATTGGGCAATTGTACGGTTTGACTGTTGTGATGAATGCTTGGGTACCATCTGGAAGGATAGGTATTTTCGATTTGTCAACTAAACCAGCTGTGTATGTTGAGAGACGTGCCCTGACTGTAGAAGAGGCTAATCCCGGTTTCGGAATTATCGGCTCCTACATGTCTATGAGGTATGGTTTGAAAGTCATTCGACCTGAAGTTGGATGCATCATAATTAACGGCGCTAATTAAAGCGTTAGTTAAGATAGGTTCGGAGGAGGACCTTAAACCTCCTCCATTGTGATAAGGTAAACTATGGCAAGTACATTAGAGACATCTATAGAAAAAACAGCGGTAGAGGCCGTGACGGCACTTAATACCCTAGTTAGTGGCGCCAGTTTTACTACACTACATCAAGCAGACATTGTAGAGGTAGGTGGGGCTCGATGGATAGCTTATATTATTTATACGTGAGCTTCAATTATGGGTAGATTAAAAAAGAAGGAAAATATTAAAGCGCTCAAAAAAGGAGCAAGTGTTCTACCTAGCATTGGCCTTCCTTCTGGAGCTTATACCACGAGTCCCGCGAGTAATACTCTTTGGGCAAGTGGTTCTAATATTTATTGGGGTACTAGTAAATTAAACTCCCAAGGTGGGGGAGGAGGAGATAATTTTTATCTTACTGGTGCTACATTAGGTGGTAGTCCCAATTATACTTTATCTCTCTTGGTTAGTGGAGCTTCTACTGTTACCCAAAATTTATCATCACTAGTGTCTTCGGCTTCTCCATGGACATCAGGGAGTGGGTTAGGTTATTGGACTACTTTAGCAGATGATATAGGCATAGGCACCGCTACACCTGCTGCAAAATTACACGTATCTGGTACGACTTTACTATCTGGCAATACTGCTATAACTGGGACATTAGATATTTCATCAACAATTGATTCTGGTGAATGGAATGGGACAGCTATAGCTGATACTTATATTGCTTCTGAAGCTAACTGGAATAGTGCTTATGATAATTACGTAGCCAGTGCAGCATATAGTGCTGGTACATTAACATTTACTCAACGAGATGGTGGTACATTTACCGCTACAGGTTTCGATACTGGGGATGTTACTGGAGGAGGTGCAGACACTTATATATCCTATTGGACGGCTGCTGCTAATATAACAGGCACAAGTGATTTTGTTAGAACAGCGACTGGTATAGGTATAGACACAACACCTGCATATAAACTCCACGTTGCGGGCGATTTCAATTTGGGCTCATCCGTTACACTTACAGAGAATTCTAATATAGGCACAATTAGCGGTACAGCGTTCCAATATACAGTAGAAGAAGCTACCTATATATATGACATACATGGAGGTTTCACTGCTGCTGTAATTGGCTACGGAAATTATTACATTGTAAAACCAGCATCGCCGGGAGTTCTTCCTTCCGCAATTCCTGTTACTCTACCAGATGGTTCTTCTGAAGTAGGTATGAAAATAACAATAGCACAATCAGTTGATGCTGACCCAGAAGAGGCTTTAGCTGTAGCTGCACAGGGAGGAGATGTTATTTACGAAGGCGCTAGTAATTCAGCTAGTGCTACAGTTACGATAGCAAGTTATCGTGGCGCCAATAAAACTTTTTTAACGATTGCCGCAGGCGTCTGGGTGGTGGTAGAGTGACGCAACCTTTAAATATAAGAGGGGATATACATTAAATATGAATGCCGCCGAACGCGACGAGCTCATGATACGCATGGACGAACGCGTCAAGACGGTATTTAATAAGATGGAGGATTTTGACACTATGTTCAACAACCACCTCCATCACCACGAATCGTGGGAGAATGATATGAAGACCCAACTCCGATGGGGTATGGGATTTATGGCTACTATCATAGGTGGCCTTATAGCAGCAATGAGGTATATATAAATGGCAGTTAGTATCACATGGAACACAACATTCCGAAATAGAGTTCGTCTTTTGGCGGGTATTGAATCCGAAGAGATGGATAACGCAACTATAGATATTTTAGCTAATGTTGCAGCCGAATGGTTTGCTGAAAATGTAGGAAGCACTTTTGTTTTAGGAGACGATAATACTTACGATAACGCAGTTATGTATTATACTTGCTATCTTGCTTGTTTAGCTCAGAATGGGTTAGGCGTAGAAAGAATACAAGTAGGAGACTTAGCCGTTTACTATGAGAACGATGCGTATACTAAATTCGAGGAAATGGCTAATCAATATCTATTAATGAAGCTCGGTTTAAGTATCAAGACTACCAAATATAATGCAGACCCTAACCTTGGAGAAGTTGACTGGAAGAAGAACGTCCGTGGTGACGATGCTACTAAGGTCATGTATCCAAGACCTAGGGGTATGAGTTATGATTAATACTGCGGTTAAAGCTGGTCACATCAATATGGCTCGAGTATTACGCCAAATGTCGCACCACACTAATCAATCACGTAAAATGACATATCATAGACCTCCGGTATTTGGTAAAGATAACTACGGTGTAGAAACTACTTCTCAGAGCACAGCAGAAATAGTCTTACCAGAACTACCATGCCTTATAAGGCCCGCTATGACTGCGGACTATGGGCTTGAGAGAGCTGGTGTTAATATTATAGGAGGAGCTAGAATTTATACTCCTAACATTCAGAATATAAAGGGGTTTGCTAATTTTAATCAAACCAATAACCCTGACTTCAATGAGATAGAGGGATGGGATAGATTTATAGATAAACAGCGCACTGTCTATACTGTGCCTTCTTCGGGCGCAACAGACTGGGCTACTTCTTCTGGCTCTATTTCATCTGACGGTGAGAGTATTACATTAATTGCGTCAGGCAACTCTACTCTTTATTTTACAGGAAGCCACAATACGCTAGAAGCGGACCGCCTATCATTCCAAATTCGGGGGAGCGGAGCAGTGACCTTTGATACTACTACCGTAAGGCACAATACAGATACCTCTGCTTATAACCTTGTTTTTGATAATACCAATATAACTCTAGAGGATGGTAAATGGCTCACGGTAGATTTACCATTTACAACTGGGAGCTTTACTAGTGGAAGCAGTATATACCAAAGTGGACAACGTTACGCAGTCTCTATGACATCAGGTGGTTCATGGGGCCCTATTGATTATAATGACGATTTCAAGAGATTCACTGTTAGTTGTAGTGCAGATGCTGGCGATACATTAAAGATTAGAGCTATAGAATATTACAAGTCTATAGAATGGCATGTTCATTCACTTAAGGAATACAATGACGATTATATGAACTTTACCTGTGTTAGGACTCGCGGACGTAGAGATTCGCGTAGAAGAGCTTATGGAGCTGCTTATAGTGGAGGAGCTACTTAATGCCCGACCACTTGAACGTTATAGAGCGTGCCCTGATAGATAGTCTGCGTACTGGAACATATAAGACCGCAACGGGTACAGATACTGCATGGACGGCATCTGAAGTAACCGTGTTTGGCCAGTTTCCCATGCCAGAAGATGTGAGATATCCCTGTATCATTGTCCAACAGGTAGCTAATGGTATGGAAGAGCAGATGATGGGACAAAAGATGACATTTGGAGGCACTGATAAGCATGGTGAAATTTATGGTGTAGGATTTAATATATTTCTATCAGTAGATGATAATAGCGTTATAACTGTAGATGGAACGGGATATAAGGAACGTCGTCTACTTAATTACCTTATGCTTAATGTCGCAAATGTTTTGATGGATTGCGAGTTACAAGGAAGCCCTAATACTACTGAAGTTATAGAAAGACATCACTCAGGCTTTACCGATATAGGATATAGCCCTACTTCAGAGACATGGACATCTATGACTTCTATGTTTATATCTTTTAAGAACGATAGGTAATAAATGACTAATATAGGAACTAATGCAGCCGATTGGGACTATTCACGTCCTTCTTTTAAATCATCTGAAGCAAAGGCTCCTCAAGAATCTGACATGATGAGGATTGTTAGTCTTTCTTTCCCTCCCTTTTTACCAGCTTCAATGTTATTTAATATGAGAGTACAAACTGGTGGAGCAACCAAGGGTATAGGAACGACTGGGGACTGGAATCTTAAAGCTAGAGATATGAGAAGTAGAGCTGATGAGTGGGTTAATCGAGTTTATAGATATAATATGGAACTTACTCAAGGTGCAGCTAAAATGGGTAATAATGAAACTCAAGCAGCTTTCGATGCTATTTTTGGACAGAATGGAACAGGATTAAGATATTCATGGAAATCAGGAAAAGCTTGGTTAAATAAACCTTCTCATCAAACATCTGTAGAGGCAGGAACGGGACGAGCTGGAGATATTGCTAATTATGAAAAGGGTAGTGTAGGCACACTTCAAGGGAGAGGTTCTAACGCAAATATAACAGAGAGTGATTTTAAATTTCCCGGCGACGTTGTTCAACAGGATTTAGGTATGTTTCCTACGGCAGCAGCCTCTCGAGAATCCGACAGTTATGCTGATTGGTTAAAAGAATTATTCGATGATGCTGGAGATGGTAGCATTTGGGAAAAGGACCTCAAATGGGATGGTATCGACCCTCTTGGTGAAATTGAAACACAGGCAGCAGCCGACGCTATGTATAGTGGACGAGGAAGTAGGGTAGTAGAACCCAGCAGTTATAAGATAGGAGAATCTATGACTCTTAAAGGTACAGGGGATTTATCAGACAAATATAGTACAGAAACCATTGATACCATTATTGACACTAAAGAGGAAAAGTTCATGATGCTTTCGTTACAAAAATTAGTGGACAATCAGGGAGGCCCCGCAGATTTCCTGACTAATATGAATTACTTTGAAGAGACTCGTGGTTCCACTAAAGAATTCTGGAAGGGACATAATGAATGGGAATCAGATAATACACAAACAGTGACGAACTCAGTTTTTAAGTCAGTAAAAAAACAAGTGGATAATATGAATATTTTTCTGAAGAAATCTGGAATAGGTGCCGATGTAGATAGTTGGTCACGGAGTAATATTAAGTCGCAGGTAAAAGCTACTAAAACATCACTGAAAGGAACCGGAGTGTCAATGACGGGCAGCCCCGAATGGCATTTGGAATATACAGACCGTATTCGTAGAGTTCTCTTGGATGAGCATCGACAGGGGGCTGGTAATTTTGGTTTTACAGGACCCGTAAGTAGTAAGGGACATTTTGGTATTATTAAATTATTACCTGTTATAATAGGCACATCCAACCAAGAACATATTCAGGTTAATTTTCAATTACAGGTTTTTGAAACAGGAATTGATGGATTTGCTGGTTTTATAGATTTGGCTGAAATATGGGCTCAACAAGATAGTGCAGCTATAACAGCGGGTTTGGATGCTAAATTCTGGACAGGAATAAGAAGTAAAGCCCACAATGCTAAAGCAATGCAAGCGGGGCGACATCTTATGATGAATCAAGTTATAAGACAACAACTCTGGTCTACTGTAACAGATGGAGTTTTTAACCCCCGAGTCGATGTCATAAGAGGAATGACTACAAAGGACATTGCAGAATCTATCGGTCAACAAATATCGGTAGCAGCATTAGAGGGTAAATCTAAATATAGAGAATTTTATCAATCTATGTTGGGAAGTGCTGCGGTTATTTCCGAAGCTTGGAAAAATAACGTAGGAGGAGGTAAGTATGAAATTACTCCACAGAATCTTGCTGGAGTTTGGCCTTCAGGTAGACAATTCGCAAAAGCCGGAGAAGGAAGTGGTCTAGGAGCGGCACCTTATTTGAACTCCCAGTTAGGAAGCCAAACAAACGTGAGAGATTTAGAAGCTTTATGGGCCTTTTCTTTAGCCAAAACAGATGTGTCTAAAATTACTGCTGGGAAGATGACTATGGAACAGGCTTTTGATGCTAAACAATCTAAACAATCGGCAGCAAGGGAACCAAGTGCAGCTCAGAGATATGGCTCTGACAGCTTCAAGGGAGCAGGGTCTTCAAGCGTTAAAAAGGACTACTATCAAAGTTGGAAAGCTAACTTAGAAGATGGTCCTCGAGATAGTATAATGAAGGAAGTAGTTTAGGGTCATACAGCAAAAGCTTTATATACGGCTTCAAGTTATATAAAAGATAAGAGCGCAGTGTAATGTTGTCTAGACAAAATTGGAGGAACAAAAAATGGCATATTTCCTAGGAAGAGACGTTGATGTCTTTATCACTACAGAAAGTGGCTTCGATGTAGAAATTGGTGTGTCTGGTGGCAAATGTGTCACTGGCGCGAATGGCGTATCAAACCAATTCTCAGAAGGTATTTTCGCGGGGTCCTATTCAGGGGCTGGCGCAGTTAGTGGTGGTAGAGTCACAGACTTGACAGGCGTGGACCTGTCCATAAGTGCTAGTGACACAGATGTTGGTCCATTTTACGGTCAAAGGAGTACAAATACTCTGGAACTTCGTAAGGAACACACTGTTTCGCTAACAAGAAAGAAGGATGATATAGTTTGGGATGTTTTATTTAACGGCCCATGTCTTACAGCCGATTTCAGTGGTAGCGGTAAAGCTGCTTCTGGACAAGGTGCCCGATGGGGTTTGGTATGTAGTGGAGGTACAACAACCGCCGCTTCATTAAAAATAGGAGACGGAAACTATAACATGGCAGATACAAGCACAGTGGGAGCAAATCCTACTATGTCCGGTAGTACTGGGCAATGCGTAGCAGGATACAGAGTATTCGTAAGGATGAAAGATGGTGCAGAAACCTACATAGTACGTAATAGTACAATTGCAGGTCACACCGTATCACTGAATGCAGACGGCACAACCGAAGAGACTTTAGAACTGAAAACTACAGTTCCAGCAGTAATGGCGACTACATCAGCATTGACAGCGCCCTTAACACCTACAGGTGCAACACCTGTAACGGAGATGTGATAGTATGGCATTTTATTTAGGAAGAGATATAAAGGTTTATATAACAACTGAAGGTAATACCGACGGATATCTTAATGTTACAGCAGCAGACGGTTCATTAGACTTTGAGACTGGTGCACCCGGAGCGGGCGAATATACTTTCGCGGCCCCTATGGCAACAGCTGCTTTAGTTAGTGGACAGGTTAATAGTCTTACTGGCTGTGATGTAAGTATAGGAGCTATGGACGAGGATATAACTTATTTTGGTTTCAGGCAAGTTTCAAAAGCTGAAATTAAGAAAGAGACTACAGTGTCTATGACTAGAACCAAGAACGGCAACATTTGGGAATCAGTATTCCAGAATGGTGGTCGTTGGGGTAGTGCTAGTGGGGCAACGGCGGCTAATAACGGCCTTCAGGAACCCAATATCTACACTGGTTTTAGAGTTTATGTAGAATTGGCAAGTGGGTCTTCATCCCCTGAAGTATTGACTATACCGAATGCCGTAATATCTGGTTATACGGTTTCACTCAATGTGGATGGCACGGCTGAAGAGACAATGGAGTTTTCGACTAATGTTACTCCTGTTGTTCAGACTACTGCGAATGTATCACCTACGAGTATAACAGCACTATAAGGTTAGTAAAAAATTAGAGGCGGGCTGGTCCCGTCTCTAGGAGAACAAAAATGGTAGAGAAAAAAGAATTTTGGAGTATAGATGAATTAGTATCTTTGACAGATACTGTACAAGAAGAAGAGATTGAATTTAAAGGAAAAGGCGTGCAATTTCAATATTGCGAATTGGCTGAAGAGGAAGAACCTAAGTTTACCCCTTTGGATAGTTCCGCAACCGAAGAAGAAAAGTTAGACTTTTATACAAAAGTAGGAACTGACCGAATTGTAAAGATGATTGAAAAGGCCAATAAGTTGACTCCTGATGGAACAACTATTAATGCCGACAACTGGGGAAAACTTCCTACGACACTAAGATATCTTATTGGTAATAAGATGATGGGTGTTGAACAGGACGTGACCGCAAATTTTACTCTCTGATGATGGAAACCCCTGATGGGGTATTGTTATATGTTCCTCTGATAAAAGAACTAGGAATGAGGTGGAATGATATAAAGAAAACGCCTAGATATGAATTAGAGGGCCTATTGGCTGCTTATCATGAATACGAAGCTTTTCATTCAATGGATGGGTATGACGAATCGGATATTTCGGATATGTCTAAGAACAAACCGAAAGTTAGAAAGCAATGGATGGATTATCTGGAAAAGAGACGAAAGTATAATGAAATGATGGGACATAAAGAACCCTCACAAGGGTTTGCTAGTTTATTAAAATAGGTCATATATGGGTTTCGCAGGACAGGTATTTGCAGCTAGAGTAGCCGTAGGGTTAGCGACCCCATCCCAGCAACAGCTAAGTGCGGCTGGAGCACTAATTAGTGGTTTTGCCAATAGAATGTATAAAAGGAGCCGTACGGCTCGTATAGCGGCAGCTCAACAAAGTGTGGCAGATACTGAAGCTGAATTGAAGTCTGCACAAGCAAAGTTAGCTCAATTTCAACAAGGTACTGCTAAACGACAAATAGCGGGCGCTGCTGCCAGTATGAAAGGTATTGCCGCTACTTATGAAAAGGGTTCAGGCTTTTTAAAGAAAGGTGCTCTTCAAGGAGTACAGACATTCGCTCAAAAGGGCTACAAAGGTGTAGCTTCTAAATTGTTTGCGGGAGTTCCTAAGACAATCAAGGATGCAGATAAAGCTTATCGCACAATGATTAATAACTTTTTCAAGATGAACAAAGATGAGCGTCAAGCTACTGTCGATATGATGAATGCTCGAGTAGCTAATACTCAATCCAAGTTGGATGACGCTAAAGCAGCTAAAAAAGACGGACACGCTACTCAAGAACTCATTGATGATTTAGAAGATGAATTGAGGGGACGTAAACAACTCAGGGATGAGATGAGGGCTCATCATAGTGATGCTGGTCGTGTAGCAAATAAGGATAAAGAAAAGGAAACTAAACTTACAAAGGATGTTACTGAAAAGACCAACTTACACACCAAAGCCAAACAGAAATTAGATGCAGTCTATAAAAAGGTAGCTGCCTCTACTAAAAAACTTACCGCTGCATCCTATAAATTAGCATCCACAATTAAGACTAACTTCTCTAATGCGTTGAGGGATTCGGTTTCTGTATTAACGGCTTTCTATTATAAATTAAATCAAAACACACAAGAGCTTATATCTTTCGAAAGAGAGTTAATGAATGCTAATTCTGTTTTTAATTTAACTAATTCAAACCTTTTTAATGTAGGGGAAAGTATTACTCAGTTCGGGCAAGAATACGGTCTGGCTATGCAAAATGGTGCAACTGGTTTATACCAGCTTGCTTCTGCTGGTCTTTCGGCTAGTGAGTCTATGAAGGTTTTACCCAACACGCTTAAATTATCTATGGCTGTGGCAGGAGACCATAATACTATTTCCAAATTAACCGCTCAGACATTATTCGGTTTTAACATGGAAATGGACCAAGCAGGTATACTAACGGATAAATTCGCTCATGTTATCCAGAAATCTTTGATTGAATATACCGATTTAACAAGCGCTATTAAGTTTGCTCTACCTTTCTTTACTGCTACAGGGCAAAGTGTAGACCAACTATTGGGTGCTCTAGAAATCTTGACTAATAGAGCTTTGGAGGCTGGTATTGCAGGTCGTGGTCTAAGACAGGCCCTTTCAGAGTTCGCTGAGGGCGCTGAGGACTCTGCGGCTAATTTCAGACAGATGGGTGTGGAAATATTGGATGTGCAAGGCGCAATGTTGCCTTTAACTGAGATTGCTCAACAATTCTCAGATGTAGTAGGAACAGAGACCGTTAATAACACTGAACTTCTAACTGCATTAATTCAAGACTTGAATGTTCGCGGTGCAACCGCGTTTATTCACTTGGTACAGAATGCGGATGAATTTGCAGAGGCTGTATATAATGTAGAGCATGCTGGTGGAGAATTGGACGAGATGGTTCGTATTCAGAACGCCTCTCTACAAGCACAAGTGCAGATTATTAAAAACAACATACAAGCTATATTCTTTTTCCGTGATGCTACATATGAAGGCACAGAATACTTGAATGCTTTCCACGAGGCTTTATCTCAAACAGTTCAAAATTTTAGAGATTTGATAGTTGAAGAAAAGGAAGGTACATATCAATTAACACTGTTCGGCCAAGAATTACAGAATATAGCAGTAGCGGGTATGGAACAGTTTGTTGTTCTGGCCACAGACTTCGTTACAGTGATGAAGGAAATGGCAGAAGTAGGACTTTTGAATTTAGACATGTTAAAGGTACTAGCCCTCCCTCTGAAGATTATATATGAACTGTTCAATCTTATGGGCCCCGCTATTACTAAACTTCTTATTTCACTTTATATGCTTAACATGGTGTTTGGCCTTAGTGCTGTAGCGACTTTTGCATATAGCGTTGTTAAAGGTGAGGAAAATAAAGTTACATTGACAAGTATAGCTCTTAAGACGAAAGAATGGATTGTGAATAACCTTTTAAATAAGTCGTTGTGGTTTCATATATCAACTCTGGGAATTTTCTTAGCCTATAGAAAAATACAGTGGATGTATAGCCGATTATTCATAAGAGCAGGAAAAATAGAAATAGTCCAAGGAAGGATAATTGGAAGACTGGAAAAGGGCAGATTAACAAGAATGGAAGTGTTGAATAAACTGATGAAGAAAACACTAGTAATAAAGAAATTATTTACTCGTGCACTATGGAGAAATGTTTATGCGTGGTTAGCAAATGCCGCTGCCGCTGCATTGTTCTGGATAGCTGCAACGGCAGGACTTATAATATTAATACCATTGATGTATGGTCTCATAAAAGCCTTGGATGAAGAATATGACCTCTTTGAAAAATTAGCGATATTAGGTAAACACATGTGGGACGGTATGGTAGCCGGAATTAAAGCTTATATAGGTTTCTGGGTAGACCTCGCAGACTTTATAGTAACCAAATGGGGAGACTCCATTTTTATAGCGGGGGTTAAGATAGGTCATTTCTTCAAGATGATATGGTGGGGAGCCATGAAAGCTAAAGATGAACTGGTAGATATGGGAAAGGCAATAGGAGACATCTTTACACAACGCCAATATGGCGGAACAGTATTCCCTAGAGCTGCGGGTGGACCTATAGGCAGAATGCCTTATTTGGTAGGAGAAAGAGGCCCAGAAATATTTATGCCATCCTCTCCGGGCCGTATTGTAGCAAACAAAGACTTAAATAGTCCCTTAACCCAAAGTTTAATGGATAATGCTGTAGGTGGCGGTTCTAGCGGTAGAGTTATATATGCTGACACCATAGTAGTAGATAGTGCTGATTTAAAGAACAGCAAGGTAGGTATTGATGTATTTGCATAGGAGTGAAATATGGTAGAAGTTAAACCCAACACGTTTTATAAGAAACAAGACATTACAAAGGGAGTATCGGTTAACCCACAGTTTGCAGATTTACCTGTAGGGTCTTTAGATGACGTTGTTCCTCTAGTTGCTGGATTAGGCGCTACTAAATATGTTTTATCTGGTTCGGTTCCCGCTGTATTACCCTTCGGAGGAGGAGAATTAGTTGGTGGAGCTGCCAGATTTTTAACAAGCGGAGTGAGTTATTCAGATACTGGTAAATTACCCAATTTAGAGTTATATAGAGTAAAAGATGAAATACCCCTTATAGAAGATAGTACAGAGTTATCTACGGG